>Ga0208822_1001558_pt1 | contig 15774 bp, 11 predicted proteins | sample AD_STIC08_MetaG_FD_184435 | JGI IMG/M metagenome (GOLD analysis project Ga0208822, IMG submission 184435) | Active sludge microbial communities of municipal wastewater-treating anaerobic digesters from USA - AD_STIC08_MetaG (SPAdes) (version 2) | ecosystem: Engineered > Bioreactor > Anaerobic >...
GTTGGAAAAACGGTCGATACCTATTTGCAACCCGAGTTTTAACCGAAATTGGAGGGGTTTGCTGAATATCCGCTTGCGCTGCACAACCGCCCTAAAGCTACACGGAGTAAAGGACTGCTTACAGCCCCCAAGAGTCATCCACAACGTCAAATCCGACGACAGCTTCCGCCCGCTTTGCGGTCTACGTTCCCGCCCCCTCCCTCCCCAAACTGCCGACCACTTTTGCTCGCGTTGATCTCACCTTCAACTCATGCGGAAGTGCATCAGGCAGTTGGATGGGTGAAGCCCCATTTCTTCTTTTACACACACGATCATCAACACCACCGTGCGTGCCTTTGAAGCCGTGTTCTGTGGCAATTGCACGACGAATGAAAAATATTTTTTTCCGCAATTCCATGCCCGTGAAAACTGGTCTGCTGTTCATTTTTCAATAGGAAAACAAGAGACGCAGTCTTGCGAATCCTTGGGAGTGGCACATAGAACTGCAACAAAGTGAACCATCAGAGCAACGCGCTTTGGATGCAAAGAAAACTACCGCGCCAAAGTCTTCTGGCATGGACTTCTGTCAACGTCCTGTGAGAAGCACTTTCGCTGGATACATGGAAATGATGGGGTGAAAGTGTATTGGCCCTATCAGTTTAATTTCTGAGGAAGCATGCGGGCGCTTCAGCGAAACACAAAACCTTTTGCAGGACTTTGTGTTTCTGCTTGATGCTTATATAGTCGAGTTGTAGCCAGCAAATGCATTGGCCACAGCGAGTCTTGAATCAATCAAGCCCGCAAAGAAACGGAACATGTCACTCGCAGGCATGTTGCCGAAGAACTCAAGTGAGAACTCAAGTGAGAGCGAAGTGCTCAGGTGCAAGGCACGAGTGCTAGGTCAGGAGAAGGGCGCCGCAATGCACCCTGTTCGTGGCGGACTCTAGAAGCAAACTTTCATTAACACTTGGAAATAATAGATGACTGAATCAGAAAATAGTGGCGCGCACAACGCTACGCAAATCCCCAATCCCGCCGCACCCAATTCGGCACGGCCCCTGCTTGCACATACGCCTGACATCGACAGACTGCGTTCGGCCCTCGCAAGCACTCCACCCGGCGACGATTTGTGGGTGATCGCCTATCACTATCTGGCACCGATGGTAAAAGCCGCAACTGAGTTTCCAGAAGTCGAGGAAAGCATGAAAGAGCTGGCGTGCCTTTGGTCCTGCGGTGAACTCCATGACGGTAAATATCCAGGCCTGACGGGCATCAAGCGAAACGGGCTGTCGGGGAAGGCTCTCTTTTTGGGACTGTGGAAACACTTCGTTCAGGATACTGCTTACACAGGGCCACGCCGTTCCTTGGGCAGCATCTACCACGTGGCCAAGGCAGCCGGATGGGCCCCTATCTGAGCCCTTGAAAATTCAGGCAGCAAGTGCAAGCTTGCAGGAACGGAGCGCAAGTTATGAATGCTGCTTCGTTCCATTCAGAAATAGTCATCGGGGTCGTGGACGGACGAACCCTGACGGTGACTATTTCACATGTCCATAACTGCAAGTGCAGACGCGTCCACCGGAGAGTCAATGGTGACTCTCGGGTAGCCATGCTCATCTCTATTTACTTGCATTTTCATGGAAGAAGAACCTCTACCAAATCCACCAGAGGCAACGCCACCGTTGTCAACGCAGGGCAATTTACCCACAGCCGCTGCTGAAAACCAGTACGCGATGGATCGTGTCGAACGCATTCCGCCCGAATCCTTTCCCCATGAGCCGCAGGGCTGGAACCACACATTGCCGACGACCCTGCCCAACGTTGCCCACGTTTTGAATACGTGCCAGATCACGGTCCGATACGACTGTATAAAGAAGAAACTGCGTATCAACATTCCGGGCCACACAGGAACGAGTGACAACGCAGACAACACCGCCATCACCATCATCATCAGCCTGGTGACGCTCAACGGCATGGCGTATGGACAGGTACCCGCGATGGTCGAAGCCATTGCTGACCGTAACCTCTACAACCCTGTCGCAGACTGGATCAACAGCAGGCCGTGGGATGATGTTGATCGATTGCCAGAATTGTTCAATACCCTACGAGAGCGTGAAGGGTTCTCAGCGCAGCTAAAGCGTACGCTGATGTACAAGTGGCTTCTTAGCGCCGTGGCCGCAGCACTCAAGCCCAAGGGATTCAAAGCCCGTGGCGTATTAACGTTTCAGGGCCCACAAGGTATTGGCAAGACCAGCTGGATCATGGCCTTGGTGTCCGATCCGGTATTGCGAGACATGCTGATCAAGGTAGACCATCACCTGGACCCGCACAACAAGGACTCGATTCTTGGCGCCATCACACACTGGATTGTGGAGATAGGGGAATTAGACAGTTCGTTCAGAAAAAGCGATGTGTCGCGTCTTAAAGGTGTGCTGACCAGCGACTCCGACAAAGTGCGCAGGCCGTACGCAAAGTCCGAGTCCGAGTACCAGCGCCGCACCGTCTTCGCAGCTACCGTCAACGAAGAGAACTTTTTGGTGGATCACACCGGCAATACGCGTTGGTGGACGCTGCCCTTGGTGTCGATCGACTTTCAGCACGACATCGACATGCAGCAAGTGTTTGCACAGTTGGCACTGGACTTCCACGCGGGTGCGCAATGGTGGTTGACCAAGGATGAGGAAGTCTTGCTGGAGAAGCACAACACCGCACATCGCAGCGTGAGTCTGATGCGGGAGCGTTTGATGGCGGCGATCGATCTCACCCGCGTTGGTCAGCCAGGGAACCTCAGCAAGGGCACGGTGGAGATGCTTGCCTCGCTCGGCTATGACCGTCCGACCAATGGCGACACCAAAGAACTCACGGCGCTATTGCGTGAATTGTTGGGCGAGTCCAAGAAGATCAACGGTACTCAGAAATGGCGTATCCCATTCCGCAAGCAACCTGACATCCATTCGGTGAATCACCACGATGATGGCGAAGTCTATTAACCGCCACCGGATGTCCCACCCTGCGCCCCTGTCCCGCCCCCATGGTGTTCGGCCAAAAACCGGGCGAATTCATGGGGTTACGGCGTGGGGGGAGGCCGGGGGAGCAGTTTGGGGAAATTTGGGATGGAGGGTTTACAAAATCGAAGCCGTGTCGATTTTGGGGAGCCTCCAGCCCGAGTTTCCGAAATTTGGCCCCACCTCCCCCAACCAATTGGCGGCACGGCTATCCAGTCTGTGTCTGCACATCTCTCTGAAAAGCAAGTCGCTGTTTGGCGGTACTTCCTTCCGTTCAACGTTTTGCGTGCAGCCTTATCAATACATTTTCGAAAGGGTCATCAAAATGGCCATGATTGTTTATACCCCCGAATTCATGGCCACTGGCCGTGTTGTACCTCCGGGTAAGAAGAAATACCAGTATGGGTTCATTGGCACCTCCCGGCTCTACTTGGAGTGCAGAGCTGCAGCCAATTCGGTTGACACCTGGTACGTTCGTCTTGATGGGCCGAAAGGCTTAAAACACAAGCGACTCGGGACTGTCAATGATTTGCACTTTGCGCAGGCAGCCGTGCTCGCCACTCAACTCAAAACACAGCATCTTGTCAGCAAGAAGGTTGATGCCCATACAGCTATTGCCGATGTGCAGGAGCAGATGACCCTGGAACGGTTCTTCCATGACATCTATATGCCGCAAGCCAGAATTCACAAGCGTTCGCACAACAAGGACGAATCATTATTCCGAGTTCGTATTGGACCGAAGTTCGGCCATAAACTGCTTGGTGACATCACGCGCAGGGAAGTCCAGGCTTTCCATCACGGCTTGCTCAGTGAGGGGTTGGCTCCAGCAACCTGCAATCACCATGTGGTTCTGTTGCGTCGCTTTCTTTCTGTCGCAGTGTCATTGGACATGCTTCAAAAAAACGTATTGCGAGGTATCCAACTCATGCCGGTTGATAACCTGAGGGATGTGTTTCTTTCGCCCGAGCAAACCACGCGCTTTGTCGAGGTCCTAACCACAGACCCTAATCGCTCGGTCTGCATGGCATTGCTCTTCATGCTCAACACCGCATCGCGCAAGATGGAAACACTGAAGGCCAAGTGGAGTGACATCGACTTGGAGAATCAACTTTGGTATATCCCCGCAGCAAACAACAAATCGAAAAGGCCCAAGACGCTGCCCCTGAGTTCCGGGGCCATTCAGATTCTCCAGTTGCTGGAGTCCAGGGGTAAAAGTCAGTACGTGTTTCCGAGCCCTGAAAGTGGACGCCCCTATACGACGATAGCTCGTGTCTTTTGGCGCTTGCGTGCGAAAGCTGGCTTGCCAGAGAACTTCCGCGTGCATGACCTGAGAAGTTCATTCAGCGCACGCTATCTGGGTGCCGGTGGCAGCATCTTCTCACTTTCGAAGCTGCTCGGGCACCAAGATGTCCGGACCACTTCGACCCACTACGCGCGTTTATCGGCGAAATCACTTCTGGAGGCTGCGAACATTGGTGCAGTGGCTATGCCACAACTGCAATCCAAGGCGGCATAGGCGGCGCATGGGGGCTGATCCGGGCGGTTCGCAATGCCTGCCCGGATCAGCACAAACGATTCGGCATGGCTTCGGCATCGGATCGGCAGACATCGGAGGCTGCTATCACCATTCCGTTGATCTACATAGAGAAAGCTATGTCGATTGCACCAACGGGCTCGGAAACCTTCGGCAACTACTTCGGTGGAGAGGGTGGAAGACAACCCAAAAACTGAAAAATTCTTTACACTTCTTCGACTTACAAACACGTCACTGACGCGAGTGTCAGGTGTTGAAAATCCTTGTGTCGGTGGTTCGATTCCGCCCCAGGCCACCAGTGATTTGCGCCCCAGCGCCCTTTTAGGGTTCTGGGGCGTTTTTACAATTCAAGCGTAATTTCTACAATTTTGAGTTTTGGATATGCCTTGGAGCTGTAACGGAACTCTTTCCATATTGTGAGAGTATTGGGTCTATGCAACGAAATTTCGAAATTACTTTCCCTTTTGGCATTTGCTAAGTAGACTTGTGTAGAGTTATTCTGTATAGCTCAATTAAGGAGAGACAATGAAAACAGCAGAGTTCCCAGCGGTCATTGAAGCTAGGAAAGTTGTTGCTCACCAAATGGCTTTTTATAGGTTGATGATGACGGACGAGATATCTGACATCGCTAAAGATCCAAAGAAATCGACCCCGAAAAAATTAGCTATAAGCGTTCGAAAAAAGGGTAGCAAGTCAAAAGAAACTTGCGCTGCATAAGCCACCTCCTAGGTGGCTTTTTTGTTTGAGGGAGACAATGGTAATGCTATACAAAGCAGGAGATACAAAGCGCTCGCAGTCGGAACCTAATTCGTCGACGGAGAAAGGGCGTACCGAATTTCGGCGAGACTATGGAAGGTTGCTTCATGCACCTTCCTTTCGAAGACTGCAAGGGAAGACTCAACTCTTTCCTGGTCATGAGTCGGATTTCTTCAGAAATCGATTGACACATTCATTAGAGGTTGCGCAAGTCGCTAAAGGTATTGCACTCCAGATCAATGGACAAATTCCTGTATTTCAGGAAGATCCAATTGATACTGATCTCGTTGAGTTTGCCGCACTAGCGCATGACCTCGGGCATCCTCCATTTGGTCACAACGGAGAAAAAGCATTAGACGAGTGCATGAAGGGATTTGGAGGGTTTGAGGGAAATGCTCAAACCCTCCGCATACTTACACGGGTGGAAAAGAAAGTTCTGCGGGATGGTGAACATAACGAGAACGGTCACCCTTGCGGCATTACTCAATCCGGAAAAGATAGACGTCTTGGGTTGAATCTAACTCTGCGCACATTGGCAGCAATCCTGAAATATGACAAGAAAATCCCTCTCAAGCGTTCAAAAAATGCCAAGCTAAGTAAAGGGTATTACGCCAGCGAGGAGAAGATAGTCAAGGCAATCAAGACCGGGGTCGGTGCTCCTCCAATAGATATTCCATTCAAGACAGTTGAGTGCCAAATAATGGATTTGGCAGACGATATTTCTTATTCGACGTATGACCTAGAGGATGCAATGAAAGGTGGGTTTTCTCACCCGCTAGGGATTCGTTCAAAACTGGTTACTGATCCGGACTTGCTGGCGAGAGTTCATGAAAAAGTCAAACAAGTTGTTCCCCACGCAACAAAGAAAGATGTATTCAAGACACTTCAAAAGTTGTTTGACCTTGGGGAGCTAGATACTGAAGGACTGGGAATGTCCGGTGCCATGTTCGAACTGGAGTACTCGAATTTGGTGGCATCACAAGGTCATTTACGAACTGGCTTTACATCAAGCCTTGTTGGCCGGTTCATGAATGGGATTACCGTTTCAGTCAAGAAAAAGGGCAAGGAGTGTTTTGCTAAAGTCTCACTTGATCCCGCTGTGTTGCTTGAAATTGAGTCTCTAAAGCACCTCAACTACGAACTGATGATCATGTCTTCACGACTGAAGGTAGTTGAATATCGGGGGTTCGAACTGGTGCAAACAATTTTCAATACACTTGATTCAAAATCTGGTTTCTTGCTGTTGCCGGAAGACTATCGATTGATGTATAGCCGACTGAAAACTGTAAATGAGCGAAAGCGACTAATTTGTGATTTCGTCTCAGGAATGACTGATCGATATGCAATTGAGTTTTACGGTCGCCTTAAAGAAACTGGATCCTCAATCTTTAAGCCACTTTGACAAGAATCGTAGATTCGCGTGCCTCAGCGATCTTCTCGGGTGTTCTGCAGTATCTCTGGCTGGCCCAGATTTCAAAAATCCACCAGACTCAACCCCAAGCTCAGCACCGTCCGCCGCCGGTTGTAGTCCACCAGCGAGTCGCCGTAGCCGCTGAACAGCTGGGTGTGAAAGCGCAGGCCGCTGTAGTCGCCATTGATGTTGTTGCCGCCCAGGGTCTTGAGCCACTCCAGGCGCACCGAGCCGCGCGCCTTGGTGCGCAGGGCGTGGCGCAGCGTGATGCCCAGCGTGTTGTCCTTGTTCACGTTCCAGAAGCCCGCCACTTCTGCGCGGCCCACATAGTTGCTGATGTCGGGGTTGTCGTCCTTCTCGCTGCTTTCCGGCAAACGCGCCCAGGCTCGGGCCATCACGCGGAAGTCGTCGCCCTTTTCCATGCCGGCCATCAGCACCACGCGGTTCCAGCTGCGCGACAGCGGCAGGCTTTGCCCGTTGGACTGGTGCACGGCGCTGATGCCGCCGTAGCGCAGGCGCCAGCCGCCGGACAGTTGCGCGTCGGCGGGGTAGATATAGGTGATTTCCGGCTCGTGGTCGGTGGCGCGGAAAGGGCGCGAGATGCCACCATTGAACAATTGCCAGTACGACTGCTGCGAGTAGCCAAACCACAGAGAGTCGTTGTGCCCGGATTCACTTTCCGTCAGGATGCCGCGTGCAATCTTGGTCCGTACCGAGAGCTGAATGCGGGCTTCAGACGTGCGGTATGCGGTGTAGGTAGCGGTGTGGCCCGCCGACGGTGAGCTGGGCGCGGTGTTGACGCTGTCAGAGCCTATCCACGACAGGTTGATGGGGCGGTAGCCGCGAATGCTAAAGGCGCCGCAATCGCTGCCGGGCTCCAGCTCCCAGAAGCGGGACAGCTCGGATTGTTTGGGGTCGGTGCAAGGCCGCAGGACCGCTTTGGCGGCGACAGCAGCCTCCACGGTTTGTGTGGCGGCGATGGTGACCGGCGAAGCCGTGACGGCTGTTGCGGGGGGTGCAGATGTCCGCTGCTGTTGATCCTGCGCCCAGCGGTCAAAGCAGGCCAGGCGGGCGGTGCTGTCGCTCGTCAATGCGCTGCATTGGGCCCAGTCGGGCGCTGCCAGCGCATTGACGGTAGCTGTAGCGGTGGTTTGGGCGAATGTGTGCACTGGCGCCAGCAGCACAAGGGCCAATCTGTAAATCTTCATGTTTTTGCCCTTTTTACAAGCATTTTAGGCCTCTAGGCCTTATCAATATTGCGTGAGCAGCTATTAAATATATAGCAATTACGGGAATGCCGCACGCAGGAACTTCGGGTCTGCAGTCAAGCCCCCGGTGCCGCAGCGGCCGCCGTGGCCGCCGTGGCCGCGTCCAGCGCTTTCTGGGCGAACTCGGCGCGCAGGGCCTTGAGTTTTTCCCGCGGGTCTTCTTTGGCCGTCGTTTTGTCCAGCGCCATTTCGGCAATGAAGCGGCTGGGCTGCGCCGCAATCATGTCGCGCCCCTTCTTGCGCTTGCGCGTCCAGCTCACGGCCAGGCTGCGTTGCGCGCGCGTGATGCCCACGTACATCAGGCGGCGCTCTTCCTGCAGGCGCTCCAGAATGCCCTCGCTCATGGGGCCATCGGCACGGCCGCCGGGGTTGGCATCATCGCCCAGCTTGAACGGCAGCATGCCCTCGGTCACGCCCACCAGCATCACATGCGGCCACTCCAGCCCCTTGGCGGCGTGCAGCGTAGACAACGTGACGACGTTCTGGTCAGTCTCGCGTTCGCTGATGGTGGACAGCAGCGAGATGGTCTGCGCCACCTCCAGCAGGTTCTTGATCTCTGACGTGGTGGAAACGCCCGCTGCATCGTCAATCTGTCCGCCGCAGCGCGCCGCCATCCAGTCGCAAAACTCCATCACGTTGGTCCAGCGGGCAGCGGCGAGTTTCTCGCTGTCTTCACCCTCGTACAGGTTTTTCTCGTAGTCAATCTCTTTCAGCCAGTCGACCAGAAAGGCGCGGGCGGCCTCGGCGCCCTGCGTATGGCGGGCCCGAAACTCCAGATCGTTCACGTAGCGGCCAAACTCGTGCAGGCTGCCCACTGCCTTCTTCGGCAATACGCTGGCCAGACTGGGGCTGAACAGGGCTTCAAACAGGCTCAGCTTGTATTGACTGGCAAATACGCCGAGCTGCGCCAGCGTGGTGTGGCCGATGCCGCGCTTGGGTGTGGTGATGGCGCGCAGGAACGCCGGGTCATCGTCGTTGTTCACCCACAGGCGAAACCAGGCGCACAGGTCCTTGATTTCAGCGCGGTCAAAAAAGCTCTGCCCGCCCGACACCTTGTACGGAATTTGCGCCTTGCGCAGCGCCTTTTCGAACATGCGGGCTTGGTGGTTGGCACGGTACAGCACGGCAAAGTCCCGAAATTCCCGATGCTGTGCGCCGCTGCCGACCGTCGTGCCCGCGCGCAGACTCTGAATGCGCGCTACCGTCCGTTCAGCCTCGTGTTCTTCGTTGTCGGCATCCACCACACGCACCGGCTCGCCCTCACCCAGATCGCTCCACAAATTCTTGGGAAACAGCTTGGGGTTGGGACCAATCACGTTGTTGGCGGCGCGCAGAATGGCGCCGGTGGAGCGGTAGTTTTGCTCCAGCTTGATGACCTTGAGCTGCGGGTAATCAATGGGCAGTTTTTTCAGGTTATCCAGCGTGGCGCCGCGCCAGCCGTAGATGGACTGGTCGTCATCGCCCACCGCGGTGAAGCGGCCACGCTCGCCCACCAGATGTTTAAGCACTTCGTACTGCGTGGCATTGGTGTCCTGGTATTCATCCACCAGCACATGGCCCAGCAGCCCTTGCCATTTCTGCCTGACCTGCTCATGATCTTGTAGCAGTTTGAGCGGCAGGCCGATCAGGTCGTCAAAGTCCACGCTCTGGTAGGCGGTCAGCCGCTCTTCATAACGACCCATGATGGTGGCAGTGACGCGTTCGTTGTCGTCCTTCGCCTGCGCCAGTGCCTGCGCGGCGTTCAGCCCCATGTTTTTCCACAGGCTGATGGCCCACTGCCATTGGCGTGCGGTGGCGGCGTCGGTGCTGCCGCCGCAGTCTTTCAGGATGCTGGTGACGTCATCGCTGTCCAGAATCGAGAATGTGGGCTTGAGGCCCAGCACCTCGCCGTCCTGGCGCATCATGCGCACGCCCAGGGCGTGAAAGGTGCAAATCACCACCTCTTTGGCGGCCTTGCCAATCAGGCTTTTGGCGCGCTCGCGCATCTCGGTGGCCGCCTTGTTGGTAAACGTAATGGCGGCAATGCGGTTGGGCTCCAGCCCGGATTGAATCAGCCGGCCAATCTTGTGGGTGATGACCCGCGTCTTGCCCGAGCCGGCACCGGCCAGTACCAGGCAGGGGCCGTGCATGTAGTTGACAGCTTCTTGCTGGGCGATGTTCAAACCGGGGGAGGGAGAAGACGAGGGAGACAGAGACATTCAAACCTGACAACAACACAAACTCGGGAGCAGCCGACAATGATACAGACCGCCGGGTGGGCGAGAATGCCCATGTGCTGCAAATACTTCTGGTTACATTCCCCTTCTTCGCACTCGTGCTAGCCGGCTATGTCGCCGCCCGACGGAAAATGCTTCCGCTGGAGGCCATTCCCGGCCTGAACGGCTTTGTGCTGTTCTTCGCGCTGCCCTGCATGTTGTACCGCTTTGGTGCGTCGATGCCAGTGGCCCAGTTGCTGGATGCCAGCGTGTTTTTAACCTACCTGCTGTGCGCGCTGGTGATGGTGGGGTTTGCCGTGGCGATCAGCCTGAACGAGCGCATTGGCTGGAACGACGCCTCGTTTGGCGCGCTGGTGGCCGCTTTTCCCAACACCGGCTTCATGGGTGTGCCGCTGCTGGTGGCGCTGCTAGGTCCAAAGGCCGCAGGCCCGGCGATTGTGACAATTCTGGTGGACATGGTGATCACCACGTCCCTGTGTATTGCCATATCGCGGCTGGACGGTGCGGACGAACACGGCGCGGCCAAGGCGGTCAAAAACGCGCTGAAAGGTGTTGCGGCCAACCCGCTGCCGTGGGCCATTATGCTGGGTGCCGTCTCATCGGCCATCAGCCTGGAGCTGCCCAAACCCGTGATGCAGACGCTGGGCATGCTGGCCGATGCGGCGTCGCCCGTGGCGCTGTTCACCATTGGCGCCGTGCTGGCCCGCTCGCAAATGCTGACGGCCCAAGGCCACGCTGAGCCCCTGGCCCTGCGCGACTACCTGCCCGTGGCCGTGCTCAAGCTGTTGCTGCACCCACTGCTGGTGCTGCTGGTGGGCGTGGCCGCGATCTCGCTTGGCGTGCCGTTGAACAAGTTTGCGCTGACCGTCATGGTGCTGGTAGCCGCGCTGCCCAGCGCCAGCAACGTGGCCATGCTGGCCGAGCGGTATGCGGCGGACAACGGGCGTGTGGCGCGCATCATTCTGGTGACGACAGCGGCAGCATTTCTGACGTTTTCAATGGCGGTCACGCTGCTGACCTAACCTGGCGCCTGCTTCTCAGTGCGGGCAGGCGGAGAAGTTGGTCTTTGGCATCGATATATCAGAACTCACTGATTTATATCAACGCCGCATGGCTTCCCTTACGCAAAATGGGCTGGTCCGGCGCCATTCGGTGCGCCATCCACCATGCCAGCTGGCGAAGGAACCATCATGAACAACCTGAACACGTGGGATCGTCTGATCCGGGCCCTGCTGGGGCTGGTGGCGCTGGAGCTGGCTTTTTTCTGGCTTGCCGGCGGTTTGCAGATAGCGGCTTATGTGGTGGGCGCGGTACTGCTGGTGACGGCCCTCCTCCGCTTTTGTCCGCTATACAAGCTGGTGGGAATCGGTACATCGGGTATCAAAAAAGGCTTCGGCAAAGGCATGGGCGCCTTCGCCATCCTTCTGCTGGTGGCGGTGCTGGCTGGTGGCAGCTATGCGAGCATCTTCTTCACGCGCAAGTTGTTCATTGAAGACTTCAACGTGATGAACAACTTCTACAAACAGACCCTGTTCCTGACCGGCAAGAACGAGCGCCAGAAAGCCATCACGAACTACGAAAGCCTAATCCCATCGCTCCAGCAATTCCAGCAAAAGTACAGCACCTACCAGCCCTATGCATTGAAGGGCGACACAAGGCTGGGCCCAGACCTGGCGCAGGTGTCCGGCATGATTTCAGATGTGAATGACCTGGTGCGCACGGGTGACTTGCATCAGGCGCACCTGGCGCTGGAGAAGGTGCGACCAGTGTTTCAGGACATCTTTAAACGCAATGGTTTTTCGATGCTGGCGGTTGCACTGGTCGATTTCCATGACGAGATGGAACTGATGCTGGACGCCGCCATCGCCAAAAATCCCGAGAAACTGATCTCCCTTTACCCGCAGGTCAGTGACAAACTCAAAGCCGTAGAGACGGAAACCAACGACGCCGAAATTCAAGCCATCCGCAAAAACCTCGATGACTTGCTGGGCCTTGCTAAAGCGGCGCAGACCGATCAGTTGCCCGCCAAGGGGGACGCGTTGAAGAGCAGTTTTGTGAAGGTATACCTGCAGCGGGGCTGAAACATGGGTTGGCGGTCGGACCTTTAAATCGCCAGCGGGTCCACATCCACCGCCCAGCGGATCAAACCTTTGTGTTCAGGCTGCTGGCGTGTGGTGTGCAACACGGCATGCCAGGCTGACAGGAAACGCTGCAGCGCGGCGCGTGAGGGGCTCTCGATCAGCATCTGGGCGCGCTCCACATTCGCAATGCGCTGGATGCTCATCGGCACGGCCGGGTACAGCGTGACCTGATCAAAACCGGGCAGGTTGGCCAGTTGCTCCGCAGCGGCCGCGCTGGCGGCGGTGAGAAAGCCCTGCGCCACCTCCTGCGTGCGGGCATCGGCGCGCACCAGCGCCTGAAAGCTGAAGGGCGGCATACCAGCCTGCTCGCGTTCTTTCAGTTGCTGCGCGGCGAAGGCGGGGTAGTCATGTCGCTTGAGCGCTTCAAACAGCGGGTGCGCGGGGTGGAAGGTTTGTATCCACATCTCGCTGCGGCTGGTGATGGTGGCATCGCGCCCGGCCCGGCCTGCGGCTTGCATCAACAGGCTGAACAATCGCTCGGGCGCGCGGAAATCGCTGGAAAACAGCGCGCCGTCGGGGTTCACCGCCGCCACCAATGTGATGCGGCGAAAGTCGTGACCCTTGGCGATCATCTGCGTGCCCACCAGCACATCCACCTCGCCCGAATGCACCCTGGCCAGCTGGCTTTCAAGAGCGCCCTTGAGCCGGGTGCTGTCGGCGTCGATGCGTGCCACCCGCACTGGTTCGCCTTCGGGAAAGAGGACGGACACCGAGTTGGGCCGCCGCACGTCAGCCAACAGTGCGGCCAGATGTTCTTCCAGCTGTTCGGTGCCGCGCCCGACAGGAGCGATGTCCACGTTGCCGCATTCGGGGCAGGCGCGGGGCACGCGCTCGGTAAAGCCGCAGTGGTGGCAGCGCAGCGTACGGTCGATTTTGTGGAACACCCGAAAAGCGCTGCAGTGTGGGCACTGACTTTTCCAGTCGCAGGCGCTGCACGCCAGCACGGGTGCGTAGCCGCGCCGGTTCAGAAACACCATGCTTTGCTCGCCACGGGCTACACGCTCCCGGATGGCATCCAGCAGGTGCGTGGAGAACACGGCCTTTTTGGGCTGGTGGTTCATGTCCACACGCCGGACCGTAGGAAGTGTGCTCGTTTCCCCAATCCGGCTGGGCATTTCCAGACGCACGTAGCGCCCGCCCTCAGTAGCGGGCCGGCTGTGATGCCAGGTCTCCAGTGACGGCGTGGCTGAGCCCAGTATCACCTTGGCGTTTTCCAGCCGGCCACGGTAAATGGCCAGATCACGGGCAGAGTAACGGGCGCCTTCCTGCTGCTTGTAGCTGGGGTCATGCTCTTCATCCACCACGATCAGCTGCAGGCGCGGCATGGACGCAAACACTGCCATGCGCGTGCCCAGCACGATGCGCGCCGTGCCGTTGTGGGCGGCCAGCCAGCTTTTCAGGCGTTGCGGGTTCGTCATGCCGCTGTGCAGCGACACCACGGCGTCTTCGCCGTACAGCGGGCCAAAACGGGCCATGAAGCGGGCCTGTAGCTGCGGCGTGAGGTTGATCTCGGGCACCATCACCAGCGCTTGCGCGTCGGGGTCGCGCTCGAGCAGCGCTTGCACAACATGCAGGTAAACCTCGGTCTTGCCACTGCCGGTGGTGCCGAACAGTAAAAACGACCCTTTTTCAGTATCAAATTGGGCTATGGCCCTTACCTGTTCTGCGCTGAGAGCTACTGAATTGATAGCATCTGGCGACCCTTGAGGGTCTGATGTGCTGGTCTTTGCGTGCCGCTTGATGCGCCGCTCCATCTGTTTGGGTGTCAGGTCGCGCAGCTGGGGCGGCAGGGCGGCCAGCGCCACTTCACCCAAAGCGCGCTGGTAGTACCCGGCGGAAAAAGTGACCAGCTGGCGCCAGGTTGCGGTCAGCGGCGTGATGCCTTCCAGCGCGCCGGCCACCGCGCGCAGTTTTCCGGGGTCCATCGCCGGGGCATCGGCGTCGGTTGGCGTGTCCCACACCACCCCCAGCGTTTCACGTTTGCCAAACGGCACGCGCACCAGGCTTCCGGGGGGTAGTAGCAGCTCACTTTCGTACGTCAATGGCCCGGCCACCGGGCTGTGCGCCGGGGTCTGGACAAGGACGGACAGCAGGTGGGTCATGGGATGGGTTGAGTTGAAGGCGAAACTTGATGTGAACTTGTGAAATGACGGCTAAGTGCTTGATCTGTAAGTGCTTTAACGCGCATCCAAGGTTTCTGTGGATAACTTTGTTGATATGTTGTCGCCGGTCGCGCTGAGCCCTTGTAAATCAACGGTTTCGCTGAAATGCCCGCAAAAAAAGCAAAGTTTAAAACCTATATAAATCAACAACTTGGCGTCGCTATGGGTTTTGTAGCAGGTCACACATCTGTCACATACGACTTGCGCACCGCAACAAAGATTTTGTGCATAAGTCAATACCCACTGACATATTTAACGAAAAAGTCTGCTAAGGCTTCAGCCGCAAAATGAAATGCCGATAAGCCGCGTTCAGCCTATTTGCGCTGCTGTGCCGAGTAAGCATGCACGGCGTCTACCAGCACTGCTACGTTTTCAGGAGGAGTGTGCTGGCTGATGCCGTGCCCCAGGTTGAAAATATGGGTCGGACCGGTGGCGTTGGCATCGGTTTTGGGGGCCTTGAAGGGCGTCCCAAAGCTGTCCAGCACCTTGTGAACCTCGGTTTTGATCTGTTCCGGGGCCGCAAACAGCACATTCGGGTCGATATTGCCCTGCAGCGCCTTGCTGTCACCGACCATGGCGCGCGCCTTGCCCAGATTCACGGTCCAGTCCAGTCCCAGCACGTCACAGTCGAGTTCACCCATCTCGGAGAGCCACAGCCCGCCGCCCTTGGTGAATACGATGCGGGGAATACGTACGCCGTTGTGTTCTTTCTTGACTTGGGCCAGCACCCGCGCTGTGTAAGCCATGCTGAACGCCTGAAACGCGCCGTCGGCCAGCACGCCGCCCCAACTGTCAAAAATCATCACGGCCTGCGCGCCAGCATCGATCTGTGCGTTCAGGTAGGCGGCCACGGCGTCGGCGTTCACAGCCAGCATCCGGTGCATCAGGTCGGGGCGGCTGTACAGCATGGTTTTGACCAGCCGGTAGTCGTCCGAGCCCGCGCCTTCCACCATGTAACACGACAGCGTCCACGGACTGCCCGAGAAGCCGATCAGCGGCACGCGGCCATTCAGCGCCTTGCGGATGGAGGTGACGGCGTCAAACACATAACGCAGCTTGTCCATGTCCGGCACCGCCAGCTTCGCCACCGCGGCTTCGTCACGCACCGGGTGGGCAAACTTCGGGCCTTCGCCCAAGGCGAATGACAGGCCCAGGCCCATGGCGTCGGGTACGGTGAGGATGTCGCTGAACAGAATGGCCGCGTCCAGCGGGTAGCGCTCCAGCGGCTGCAGCGTCACTTCGGTGGCGTAGTCGGTGTTGGTGGCCAGACCCATGAAGCTGCCAGCCTTGGCGCGGGTGGCACGG
>Ga0208822_1001569_pt1 | contig 15726 bp, 19 predicted proteins | sample AD_STIC08_MetaG_FD_184435 | JGI IMG/M metagenome (GOLD analysis project Ga0208822, IMG submission 184435) | Active sludge microbial communities of municipal wastewater-treating anaerobic digesters from USA - AD_STIC08_MetaG (SPAdes) (version 2) | ecosystem: Engineered > Bioreactor > Anaerobic >...
CATAGATGGTTCTTGGTATCCAAGAGTGACCAAAATTGTAGAGATAAAGGCCAAACCGGCTCTTTATCGTTTTTATGCGGAGCTTTCAAGTTTTGCCGAAGGTGAAGAGGTTAAAAAAATATCCGCCTCAGAAGGCACTCTTATTCATGAAACTATTGAGGCAATAATGATGAAAAAAAATCCTGATATTGATCCAACAGTCAGGCCGGCAGTTGAAGCTTTTAACAGATTTGTAGAAACAACCAATATTCAAGTTGATCCTGAATTTGTGGAAAAAAGAGTCGCCCATCATCAAGAACGTTATGCTGGAACAATTGATTCAATGGCTTTGATTGATGGTAAATTCGGAGTTTTGGATATTAAAACTTCTCAGTCTATTTATCGGGATTATAACCTCCAAACCTCAGCTTATATGGCCGCCTTGGAACAAGACTACCCCACCCTGCAAACAAGATGGATATTGCGAATAGATCAAAACAAAGGATGTTTAAAATGCGGGGCAACACTCAGACCCAAAGGAGGCAGGGATAAAATCAGATTACCCTGGGATCCCAAGAATAGGAGCGCTCGAACAATGGCTGAGAAATGCGAACACGAATGGTCAGATCTTAGAGGCGAAATAGAACTTAAGGAATTCCCCTATTGGCGCAATGATTACAAGGCCTTTTTGGGAGCTAAAAAATTATGGGAGTGGGAAAATGAATACTGGTTGAAACAGGCGGGATATTTGGAATAATAAAGAACAAAAGAGTGTTAATAATTAAATGTTATTATGTTATTAATAACTTATTAACCCAATAATTAATAACGTATTTAATTATTTTAACTTTTCTTTTTTAGAATAAAAAAATCGCGCTAATGCGCAATTTTGGTGAGCTTACTAACTTCCTTTCCAACAAACTCCGTCTTCCATTGAAATGTTACGATTAGAAACAGTTTAGCAAAAAATCCAACTAATGGAAAAACTTTGATTTTCACAGCGTGACACATTAAAACAAGATCCCAATCAGTAACAATTCCAACATCTCCAGAAGGAAGCCTCACCAAATCTCCTATAGAAAACTTGGTTGTATTTGTTGACATAAGCCACCTCCAGTACTGGTCATATTCTACTTAAAAATTTATTTTTGTCAATAAAAAAACTCACGTCAATGCGTGAGAATTTAATCACGGTCCATAGAATCAATTCTTTCAAATTGGTTGATTTCATCTTCGTAATATGTCGTTCTACCAGACAACGAAATTACTTCAAAAATTTTTACAAATCCAACCCCAACAGAACCAACCATCCCGACATAAATAACTATTCCGGTTTGTCCCGATGGAAGAAGAACCGTATCCCCTTCTTTTATTGGAGACTTTTTTTCTTCGGTCATAAACCACCCCCCAGTGATGATTCCATTTTAATTTTTTATGACTGTTTTTGTCAATAAATTAAGAACAGGAATTCTTCTGAATTATTATGGGTATATCGGTGTAATCTCTTCCGGAAATATACCCGAGAGCAAAGCTTAAAGCGACGATGCAGAAAGCAATTATAATAAGCAAAATATCTCGTTTATTCTTTATAAAAAAATGCTTTATGTTAGATATGAATGGGAACATGATAAAATAAATAGCGCACAACAAGTTAATAGTTAAGGGTTAGTATGTTATTAATAACTAATAACTACTAACGCATTTTGTATATTATTAATAACTCAATAGCCTATAACGTAATATAATTGCTTTATTATACGCCATTATTGACACAATGAGAATCAGTGCGCTATAATAATCTCGTTCTCCAATTGGAGATTTTTGTTTGAATTATCAATATATTTTGATATTCGGTTTTTGATCGTTATATTTAATTTATGGCACATACTAAACAGCTCGGCTCAACTAAACTGGGTCGAGATTCAAAAGCTAAAAGGTTAGGAGTAAAACGTCAGCAAGATCAAAAAGTAAAAGCTGGCGAGATTTTAATTAGACAAAGAGGCACTCAATACTTGCCCGGTGATAATGTAAAAAGAGCTGCAGACGACACTTTATATGCCGCCAAAGCCGGAGTCGTGTCATTTAAAAGAGTCAAAAAGATTAAGTTTGACGGTCATATTAAGTATGCCACCAAAATAAGTATAAAGGCTGTCTAAAGGCCAATTTTAAGCGATTTTAGGGGTGTTTAGAAGAACAAAACAAGCAGTAAATGAGCTTGTTTTTTGTTGTTTTTTATACCCTTCCCTATTGACTTGGTAATAGTAAAAATATATTGTAATTTCAGCAAAAGGGAGCTTGAAAATGCCTAGGACGCTAAAAGTTGTTCCGGAAAATATATTCCTTTCTATTTCCGATGGAAGTGAAATTGTAATTGATCCGAGTAAGTTGTATCTGAGATTGGAAAAAGTTTCTGAAGTTGTGTTGATTGATTTTTGCACTCATGAATTTAATACAAATTTTTGGACAAGACCAATTAAACTTCAATATAATTCCCTTCAACCAACAATAAGTGTGGCAAAAATACGAGCGATGTATATTTCTCCCGATGGAAGAAGGTATATTCTTGCCGACATCACATACCAAACCACGGTTACTATAGATGATAATGGTATATATCGTTACGTATCTAAGAAAATTAGAGGAACTTACCTCATTCAGGAAAATATTTTCCGATCTGGTTGGAGAGCGTCAACAAGAGAAACGAAGGACCTTGGGTTCAATCCTGAAATTCACGGATTTATTTGGAATAAAGATAGACGACATAGAAACCAATTTACAGCAACTTTTTGTCAATAAGTATGACAAAAAAACAATAACCGCATATGCGGTTTTTTTATACATTATCTTGATATTGACAATGACTAACAAAAGTATTATTGTATTATCAGCAAAGGGAGGCGAAAATGAGACACTGTCCCGTGTGTGGGGCATCCGACAAGAATCCACAAGAGTGCGATTCTTGCGGGTATAATCCGGTCGGCGAGTTTGCCGATGAGATGGAATTGGATTGGATTTTGGAATTGGATAGTTCAAGATTGGATATTGATGAATGTCTAGATGTGGCAAGTCAAGTTAGGTTGGATTATGAAGTCATTTGTCCAATTTGTAAGCGCAAAACATTCTTAAACCCATTGTCAGGATGCCCATATTGTGGGTATCGAGATGATTGCGGTCAAGATTTGGGATGGTTTGAAATGGATTTTGAATTGGCTCTGCTTGATGAAAAACAGGGTCAGTCGGATAGGTCTCTTTTGTAAAAAGGACTCAATTATGAGTCCCTTTATTTTTTATTTTCCGATGATTTCAATTTGAATTTTTGTATTGTGCGCGTTATTTCCCCTTCCTATTTTTAATTCAATATTTTTAATTCCCAATTCTTTAACGGGTTTCAGATTTGTTTGAATATCATCAATAGATATGGCGTGAAAACCATTTTCTTTAATAAAATCAATTATTTTATTTTTGACATCGTCACCATGAACCGAAGTGAAGACTCCTCCGTCTTTTCCTATTTTAACTTCAAATTGAAGTATTTGTCCCGAAATTAATTTGGCTATTTTAGCTGATTCTTGTTTTTTTTCTTCGCTCAACTTAATTTCCTTGTTTTTCCTGGCATCATACTGCGCCTGGATTTGAGGGGTTACCAACTGAGCCAATCCCCTTCTAAAAAGAAGGTTCTTTGCATACCCTTCGGACACCTCAACAATTTCCCCCATTCGTCCGACTTTAGGAACTTCTTTTAATAGAATTACTTTCATATAACTAAAATACTAAATGCGTTATTGGTTATTAAGTTATTGGTTATTGGGTTACTGGTTATTAATAACATACTAACCCTTAACTATTAATTTGTTACGGACTCCCGTCTACTTTAAAATTACTATCTATTACTCACTCGCAACACCGTCAAAATGCTCTTCATTAGCCTCTGCATCGGCTTTAGTTATATGAATCGTGCCGTCTTTATGATTGGCCGGAGAATATACCGTGTAAAGCCTAAGAAACTCAGTGGTTGATGTGTTAATTAAATTATGTTGTGTTCCGGCTGGAATAATAATTGCCGATCCGTCACTGATTTCGTGTTCAACGCCGTCAATAATAACCTTACCGCTTCCTTTTTCAATTCTAAAAAACTGATCTACGGTATCGTGAACTTCCAGACCTATATCTTCAGACGGCTTTAAACTCATTAAAACAAGCTGGCAATGCGCTCCAGTATAAAGAACTTTGCGAAAGTTATCATTCTCCAGAGTTAATTTTTCTATATTATCCACGTATCCTTTTTTCATAAGTATTTTATTTAATAATAATTGCTTTGATTATACCATATTATTATATTCTGCCTGACAGATACCCCTTTCTTTTTTTACTTGAAAACTTTTCTATCGCATAACGCAACATTGTGCGAGGCATTTTTTTGTAGTATTTTTTGAGAAATTCTTCTTCTTTTTCTTGGTTGCACCTCTTACCAACCTCTCTAAGCATCCATCCGACAGCTTTATGAATGAGATCGTGAGTGTCGAAAATCAGAATTTCAGCAATTTTTAAAGAATCATTGCATTCGCCTTTGTATATAAAATAGAATGTTGAAATTATAGCTATTCGTCTTTCCCAAATATTTTTTGAATGGGCTAGTTTTTTGAGTATGTCTCTGTCTTTTTTATATTCATAAAGATATTGACCAATAATTTTATGGGCGCTCAAATCAACAAGATCCCAATTGTTTATATATAGAGTATTGGAAAGGTAAAAATTAAAAATATCATTCTTCTCTTTTAAATTAGAATCGGGATACTTAAGAGTCAAAATTATCAAACCCAACAATCTTTCCTCATGCCATTGGCTTTTTAGTAATTTTTGAATCTCTTTAAGTGGAAGATGTTTAAATTGAACGGCTGTTTTTCTTATATCCGGCACCATCACTCCTAAAAATTTATCCCCTTCTCCGTATTCTCCTTTTTTGGTTTTAAAAAATCTGGCTAAATCCTTTGATTTGGATTTTATTATTGATTGACGAAGAACTTTTTGAGCCGAAGAAGCGGTTTGTGCCATAAAATTAAAACTCGTGTTTGAGAAAATGGTAGATCAAAGCCTTTCTGGTGGCGTCCATAATAAAAGGTTTTCTTCCCTTAATAGCTTGGGCAACCAATTTTTCAACCGTTTCATCATGAGTCTCCATATAATCCTCCAAATAATCTCCCACATAATCATTGTTTTTCAAAATATCCTGAAAAAATGATGGCATAAGGAAATTACTTGATCTTCCCGAAATTACATTGTTTCTACCATCAACGACAGATGTCCAACAAAAGATTTCATATTTATCATCGTTATTTTTTTCATAACCCACCTCTATCCCAATGCTAAAATCAACCGATTCTCCGGTTTCTTTAATTAATTCAAAAGCATGACGGGCTCTATTTATTGAACCCAATTTAGTTTCCTCTGATGTAAGTGGTTGATTGGAAACTAAACTCTTTACCTCACAAGGAATAAGATTGGCTTCTATTTTGAATTCTTTGAGAATTTCCTGAAGATAGTCCAATTTTTGCTTTGAAGTTGTTCCGATGGCAATAGTCAACATAGAGTATATTTATATACTTATTTAAAATAAAAATCTATTCCTTAAAAATTTTTGGCCTTATCAAAAAGATCCAAAAACAATATCTCCGGTAACTTTCATTGTGGGAGCCAAATACTTTTCAACTAAATTTTCAGCTTCCTTGTAAGTAGTTGGATCAATTTTCCAATCATCAAATTCAATCAGGGGCTTGGTTATTAATTTTTTATCGGAATCAAAATATGGGGGCATTGCGATTTTGAAATATGGTTTTTCTTTGCAATTCACCATTAATATGGGAGAGTTCCAAAATTTCTCTATTTTTTCTATTCGACTAAAATCATCTTTGGTCAATTCTCCGTTCCATCTGAATTTGACCTCCACAAAAGACGGTTCTCCATCCTTATTTATAACAATAAAATCCGGTATTGCCCTGATTCTCTGACCCACTTCGCTATCTCGATCAAATTTCCTTTCCAGTTGGACTAAGTTTTGTAAAACCGCCTCATATCCAAAACGATAAACTGTGTTGCCAGACTTCTTAAATAATTCCTCAACTAAAGTCTCTGCCATCCTGCCCTTAAGAATTCCTTCTGAAAAATCCGATTTATTGTTGTTTGTTTTGTTCATATTTATATTATTTTTTATTGAGTTAATAGGAATTATAACATCTTGATAAATCAAAACATACTTTTATTATGCTTTAATATTGACTTTTTGTTCAAATATTGTAGTCTATAAACAGCACAAGTTAGAGGATGGAGGAGAAAAAATGACTCTTCACGAACGAAAACGAATAGTTCAATTTGGTGGGCTTTCAATTCCTTTGCAGATATTATCCGCTCTATCATTAAGACAAAGGCTTAATAAGCAAGGATTTCTTTTCTATCCGAAAGATAATCCTGATGTTGCTATAAGAATTTTCATCAAAGCCTTGGAGTCAAATCGGACAAATCCAGCTTGTGATTTAATTACTGTGGAAATCAGAGCGGAAATAGATGCGCCATTTGGATATGTCAAAGAAGCTGAAGATTTTTTGGATGAAGTTATTGAAGATGAAATCAAAAATTCACAAAATGATGCCTTCAATGCAGTCTATTTGGAAAGCTCTTTGTGTGATGAAGTTGAATTTGTTCCAGTAAATCCTCCAGGAAATTGCGTTGTGTTGCCGATTTGGCTTGGTAACCAAGAAAATGATCCGGATTCTGGATTTTTGTTCCCGATCGGTGCCAAAAGAAATGGTAGTGATTGGCCAACAATTGAACAAACAAGAACTTATGGTAGACTCTTTATTGTTGACGTCGACAAGACCTATCAATTATATTCCCTTCCGGAACTTCCAACGGAATAACAAACTCGGACCCCATAAAGGCCGATTTTTTAAACAAAAAAACTGGAGATTACTCCAGTTACTGCTTCAATCAACATTGCAGGGATCGTGATGTTCAATCAAATGTTTGATCTTTGCCACCAATTTCTTGATTACATTGATGCAAAAATCCACAACAACAATAATTCCTAAGACAATTAATATAATCGCACCGATCCTAATTTGAATGGGCAATTGTTCTAACAAGGCTCTCTCCTTTCGTTGTTGAAGACAGATTTATCGCTTAAAATATTATACATAAAAAATATTAAAAGTAAATACATTATAAGAATAAGAAAAAGGAGCGGTCCGGAGACCGCTCCCGTGAGCTTGGGTCATTGTTTTCTCGCCACCCAAACTCGTGAGGCGATAGGGTCCTCAGGACCCAGGATTTGGGCTTGCCATCCCGTTTCCCCGTAGACTCAGGGTACCTAAGAGATTGGCTGCGGAGTTAGAACCCCGCTTTTCCCGTGTTGGAACCCCACGGCGTAGACTGATTCGAGAACAACTTGTCCCGAACCCACGAATTGCACACGCTCTCACCGATATCCGGGCTTCCTGCTTCGTGCAGGCACGTTTGCCGGATAGGGGTTCCTGAGAGCTGATTAGTTTATAACATATACTAACAACAAATGCAAGCTCATTAAACAAATATTAAAATATTGACATATTAGCTTATATTATGTAGCATAATAATCGGTACACGATGTAAACCCCACAAAGGAGGAGGAACACAATGCTAAGGCAAACCGTCGTTATTGTCATAAATGAAGACGAGAATGAAGTTGTATATCATTTGACTCCGGAAGAATTTGAAGAGTTGGTGAGGTTGATTGGAAAATATACAGAAAGCCATAAGAGGGTTTGTCGGGAGTGCGTTGATGCTTATGAAATTCCCGGCGATGACAGTATGAGCGAGTGTCGACCGATGACCAATACGGCTCAAATTGCGGATTTCAGATTGAAGCAACTTGCTGATATTTTCAACCATTGCGAAGTTTTTGATCCACTTGAACAAAGCGAAGTGGTTCGATTGGGAACTGGTGTAATTCTTGAAGGATATGTTCGAGGAGAATTTCTGATGACAGATTGTATTCTCGATGAATCGGCTCAAAGAATTTCTTCTAAGTCTGAAATTGGTAAAGCTTTGCTTGGTATGCAGGCAGGAGAAACTGCACGGGTCTTGATTGGAGGTGAGAATGTTTGCATCTATATTGTGTCAATTATCCCTCCATCAAGGGCGAGGCGGCGGATTGAGATCAATAATTCGTAAGAGATCTCAAATTAGAACAAAGAGCGCGTTGCGCTCTGTTTTTTTATTAAAAAACGACTCAATGAGTCGTCAGTCGCTATAAAGAACACGAACTTTTTTATCCTCAATCAGAGCGGCTAATTTTTTTACATCATCATTTAAAAGACGGATACATCCGAAACTTGCCCGTTTACCAATTGATTTTTCATCTTTAGTGCCATGAATTCTTGAAAGGGAGGTTATTCCCCTGCCCTCAAATCTCATAATCACTTTAGCATCACCCATGAAATTAAACGGACTTCCGGGTCCAGCCACATCGGGAAGATCAATCTTCTTATATTTCTTGTAGTAATCCTTGATGCTTTTTGGAGGATACCAATAAGGATTAAGTATTACCTGAGTTACTTCCCCGCTAATTGGCAATTTTACTTTGTAACGAGGTAAGGCAACCGGATATGATGCCACTTCATCAAATTTCCAATCATACAATCTCAAACAAGCTTCGGAAAAACTGACGATTATAGTGTAATCGTATTGAATTGAGAGTTGTTGTTTTGGTTGAGAAGTCTGAGAAGTCAGGGAAAGAGCCAACAAGAGAAAGAGTCCTGGCACGTTGTCTCCTTTTTTGTCTGGTTTAAACGATATTTATGCCCAATGAACTGTTTTGGAATATAACCGATTATTTCCTTTTTGGCAATTTTTTAGGATAGATGACGATTATCTGACGAACCATCATATTTTTCCAAGTCGTTACCCACTCTCCTTCAAAATCAAACCAGACTCTTAAAAAAGCGCTTCTTTTTAAAGAATATATCTTTCCGGTTTCGGTTTCTGCCAAATATATCTTATTTTTATCCAAACCAACAACGACAGAATAATGACCGTCGGGAGCATATTTTGCGCTTTCTTTCTCGGGTCCGCCGGAAAACCAGTCAACAATGACGGGTATTTTTTTGTCCAGCCATTTTTTAATTTCAGAAAATGACGAAAAGTTTTTATAAAAACCCTTCATTCCATAATACTCAGCGGCTTTAACAATATCTTTTGTCTTTGACCCAAATCCAGGGATAGTTTTGCAACGTTTAATAAGCTCCATCTCCGAAACTTTTATTCCCCAATATTCCAAAATGATTCTTAGGCAGGTAGGACCGCAAGAATCCATATTGTCCATTTGTTCATAAGGTTTTACTTTAAGGAGTTTTGCCATATTTATTTGTATAAATTTTTATCCAAACGCAATGAAAGAATTTTTTGATAATTTTTTATGACTAATTCGTGAACCTCAATTCTTTTTTCTAAGTGAAATTCCAAAACAGGAGTTTCAATCGTTATTGCAGTTTCACAACCTATGCCTGGAGATTTTTTGCCGTCAATAAAAATTATTTTACTGGTGAAAAATTCCTCTATTGATCCATCTAAAGACGGTTCAACAATGCCACCACACACCGTCTCCCCAAATCTTGTTTCCCCTTCTTCCAAAAGAGGAATTGGGGAATTTTCCAATAGTTTTATTATATACCTGGCGATGGGATCATCAATATGACGTCTGCCTTGCGAATATATATAACGCTTATCAAATATTTCATCTTCATGATGATCAATTATTACAAGAGGCGGATATTCTTTTGAATATCTTAAAAAAGATTGAGTTAGAGCGTAAGATTCATCCGATACCGGAGCTAAAGCGCGCGGTTTTTGATTGTCTTCCTTGTTAGGAAGCATATAATCACAATCACTTATATCAAAACCTTTAGTCCATTCTCTGTATTCATTAAAATAACGCCAGTTCGTGGTATAACCGGCCGGATTAGCCAGGGGAAATAAAACCACTGGAATATTTTTTGCCAATTCTTTTATTATCGGGATGTTGCGAATCAAAGCGTTCGGTCCAGCCGGTTCTTCGCCATGAATACCGCTAATTATCCAAAATGCCGGTCCTGATTTTTTGGTTCTAAAAGAAACAATAGGAAGCGCTGATGGTTTGTTAATTGTTGGTATTTCTCTTTGAGTATAAACAACTTCGGTTATCCAATCCGGATCATTTGCTATCTCTTCCCAAGATTTATAAATCTGGTCGATTGAAGCTCGACCATCGGTTGAAAAAGTCTTGATTGGAGTGTATTCAAACATAAATTAAGCGGCTTTTTCACTTTCTAAGGATTCTCCGGAAATATTTCTGGCAACTTCTTTTAGAAATTCAAATTTGTCAAAATCAATCTTCAAACTGCCGGTTAATTCTTTTATTTCCGAATCATTCATTCTTTTTATAATCTCCAAGAAATCGCCGGCGATTTTTTCAGCTGTTGGTGCGATAATAAGTTCCCCTTTTTGAATACTTATTCCAAGATTAAAAAGCTCTATTATTCTTTTTCTGGTTTCGTAATCGTTATAATTAAGTTCTTGCTTGGATGTAAATTTAGGTGATTGTTCAAATGATTTCATACATTCATTTTATATTTTTGAAATGAAATTTTCAACTAAAAATCATTGAGATTTTTTTGGAAAGAAGTATTTTTTACCTTTTAATTTTTCCGGAAGAAGGTCTTCTTTGGAATATTTTTCATAACCCTTGCCATAACCCAAATTTTTCATAAGTTTGGTCGGAGCATTTCTTAAATTAAGAGGCACCGGCAAATTACCCAACTTTTCCGCATCAGTCATAGCACTCACATAAGCCTCGTAAGCGCTCCTGTCTTTTTTGCACAAAGAAAGGTAAACAACACCATGAGCCAAATTGATTCCGCACTCGGGAAATCCGATTGTTTCAACCGCTTTAAAAACATCGTTAGCCACAACTAAAGCTGTAGGCATTGCCATCCCAATATCTTCACTGGCAAAAATTACCATTCTTCTGGCAATAAATTTCGGATCCTCCCCTGCTTGAACCATTCGTGCCAGATAATAAAGAGCCGCATCCGGATTGGAAGCTCTCATGCTTTTTATAAAAGCGCTTATCAAATTATAGTGTTCTTCTCCTTTTTTATCGTAACGTAAAAATTTTGATTGAAGGGTATTTTTTAAATTTTCAATATTTATCTTTTTATAAAGATTAATCGTGTTTTCCAACATGGCAATCGCCTGTCTGGCATCTCCATTAGCCATTCCAACCAACCAATCTTGAGATTCTTTATCTACTTCATACCCCGATCGCTTAATAATTTTTTTTATTTCCGTATCAGATAATTCATTTAAAACAAAAACCCGACATCTTGAAAGCAAGGCCGGTATAACTTCAAAGCTGGGATTTTCGGTTGTTGCTCCAATGAGCGTAATTACTCCCCTTTCCACATAAGGCAAAAGAAAATCCTGTTGAGCTTTATTAAATCTGTGAATTTCATCCAAAAATAAAACTTTGGATTTTCCAAAAGTGCCTTCATTAATAACTTGCTTAATATCGTCTTTCCCAGCCGAGACGGCCGAGAGTTCATACAAAACTGCATCCAAATTTTTGGCGTAAATTTTAGCGAGAGTTGTTTTACCACATCCTGGAGGACCCCAAAGTATAAATGAAAAAAGATGTTTCTTTTCTATAGCGACTCTGATGGGTCTATCTTTGCCAACCAAATGCTCTTGACCAACAAAATCTTTGAGGGTTTGGGGACGAATTTTTGATGCAAGGGGTTCCATTGATTAATTTAAAATTTTATTAGAAAGTCTTATTCATCATCCTATACCAAATTTCAGACCCTTTCCAATTAATATAAAAAAAGGGCCCCACCAGGGCTTGAGAAAAAACTTTACTTCGGAAAAAACTTTACTACGGTGGTGCCTGGTGGGGCAGGAACAAGGTGCTGTCGAGTTAGCGAGGCTAGCTCGTTTGTCTAAGTGAGGTGGCCAAGAGATGATTGTCCTCGGGAACGTGCATTCAGTTCCATTACCGGACATTCTATCTAAAGGCCGAACCCTCTTCTTTGGGTTGGGTCGGGTGCATGTCATGCACTCAGACCCTTCGGAGACCTATGGCCTCCTTTGCGAACCGCACGAGGTTCGTTGACTCGTGGACAAGTTATGCCCCTGGCTAACCGTCGGCCTTTACGACGTGCTGGGGGCACGCTGTCCGCTTGTCGAGCACAACCTCAGCGTGCACAGGGGTATACTAGCATACTTCAAAAGATTTGTCAAGTCTGAAAATGAGGGGTAGTTATTAAGTTATGAGTTATTGGTTATTTTTTTGCTTTTTTGGAGGGACAAACTTTTTAGAAATTTCATCAGCTAAAGTTACTACATCCTGACGAGCTCTATTTACCGAATCTCTTGAGGATTCGATACTCATTAAAACATTTGAATGGAGATCTGTTGGTACCTTGTATACACCCGAAAGATTATTTTTTTTATAAATCTGTGGGGTAAACACCCTTCCTCCATTAAAAATTTTTCCATCAATTAATCTTTTATCATCCTCATCTAGTTCTCTGAGTGTGATGGTAGCTATTTCATAGTCTACATCAAAACGTTTTAAAGCATCGATCAGTGGTGCAAGACTGGATCCGGTGCTAATCGTGTCTGTTACAATTAAAATTTTTGACCCCTTTTTCATCTTTACTTTTATTTTTTCCACAAAATCCGATATAGCTTTAACTTTGGGTTCAAAGTCATTTGGATTGGAGGAAAAACCTTTTGATCCAGCAATAAAATATACACTTGGATGATTTATATTCCTACCATCATATATCTTATTAATTATTCTCGAAAAAATAAGAGTTGGGATTCTTCCTGAACAATCTTCCCCAATTATCACAGAATACTGTCCTCCTTCAACACTTTCTATTATTTGACTCATTATCCTTTCAACTGGTCGTCTTAAATCTTCAATGGCTTCTATTTTTTCCTCCCCTTCATCTTCTGGTGTTTGTTGAAATTTAATTTTTTCCATAAATAATGTGGCTATTTTGCTAGTATATCATATTTTTATGTATGAAAATACGACTCGTTTCTTGAATTTATCTTGTTTTTTTGTATAATCTATTGAGTTAGTAACTAATAACTATTAACTATTTATCAGTAATTAACGGTTATTAAGTTATGAGTTATTAATTATTTAATTAACTCAATAACAAAATAATTTGTTTACAGTTTCATACATTCCCCGGTAGCTCAACGGTAGAGCGGATCCCTGTTAAGGATAAGGTTGTAGGTTCGAATCCTACCCGGGGAGCAATTCGGCATAATAAGGCAAAAAATATTTTAATAGATACCCGTTCTATGTCGAATGGTTTTTTGTGCAGATAAATAAATCCAAAATAACAAAGATGCTTGGCGTTAGTGTTGATGTTTTAATGAAATAAAAATATGAGTAATAAACTAAACTTAACCGACAACGAAAAACGAGACATCATAAAATATTTGGAATCGGGCAAGCCTTTGCCAGATAAATATCGTTTTTTGCTTTTTGATACTGATCGCGAGGTTGAACTTTTGTGGAATGGAAAAACCGATGAAGTTGAAAATATGGTTTTGCCATTTCAAGCGATTGAACATATTGACGAGCCGAGAAGCGAAGAAAAGATCTCGGCGCAAATCACGCTTTTTGATACTTCCGGACGGCAGATCAAGGGCTGGTCAAACAAACTTATTTGGGGCGATAACAAATTGATTTTATCATCGCTCAAAAATGGCCCTTTGCGAAAACAAATTGAAGCCGAGGGCGGACTGAAACTTATTTATATTGACCCGCCTTTTGATGTTGGCGCGGATTTTTCTATGAATATTGAAATTGGCGAAGATACTTTTACCAAAAAGCCGTCGGTGATTGAAGAAATCGCCTTTCGTGATACTTGGGGAAAAGGAATGGATAGTTTTATTGCTATGATTTATGAAAGATTGAAGCTCATGCACGGACTTTTAGCCGCTGACGGTAGTATTTATGTTCATTGCGATTGGCGAGTAAATAGTGTTATGCGATTGATTATGGATGAAATTTTTGGAAAAGATAATTTTCAAGATGAAATAATTTGGGAATATCAAGGTTCTTGGGTAGAACCAAAAAATTACTTTCCGAGACGGCACAACTCGATTCTTTTTTATAAAAAATCGGAAACTGCAATTTTTCACAGACTATATGAGGATAATTCCGATGATCAAGTAAACGCAAAAAGATGGGAAAAATATCTTGTGGATAATAAGATTTATGGAAAAAATTATCCAAAAGATGATATTCGTTTCAAAACCTATTACGATAAATTCGTAAAAGATAACAGCAGAGAGCCAAAACCGGACGATATAATTTTTGAAGTAAAAGGTTCGGTGATCGGCTCTGTTTGGTATGTGAAAAAAGTAGACCCAAAATCTCCAGAAAACATAAATTATCCTACGCAAAAAGCTGAAGCGCTTTTAACAAGAATTATGGGAGCTTCTTCAAAAGAGGGCGATCTTGTCGCTGACTTTTTCTGCGGTTCTGGCACTACTTTGGCGGTAGCGGAAAAATTAGGAAGAAAGTGGATTGGCTCGGATATAGGCAAATTTTCCATCCATACTACTCGCAAACGAATGATTGGCGTACAAAGAAAATTGAAAAAATCCGGCAAAGATTTTCGGGCGTTTGAGATTTTGAATATCGGCAAATATGAACGAGAAAAGTTTTTAACAGTGAATGAAAATTTGCGTGAAGAAGAAAAAAGAATCCAACGAGTGAACAAAGAAAAAGAATTTATCAAACTTATTTTATCGGCTTACAAGGCCGAGTCGGTTGATTCTTTCAATACTTTTGTCGGCAAGAAAAGGGATAGATTGGTCGCTGTTGGATCAATTGACACACCGGTTACCAATGATTTTTTGGAAAAAATAATCAGCGAGTGCGAAGAAAAGAAAATCACCAAAGCAGATGTTTTAGGATTTGATTATGAAATGGGACTGGATTTTGAGCAAGCGAAAAAACTAGGCATTGATATTCAATTTAAAATCATTCCGCGCGAAGTGTTTGACAAAAAGGCAGTGGAAAAGGGACAGGTTAAATTTTACGATGTCGCTTATATTGAAGTGAAGCCGATTATCCGCGGACGAGGCAATTCCAAAGAAGTAGCGATTGAGCTGACTGATTTTTCGGTTTTTTACAATCAGGATAATACTGGCGAAGTTGAGGAAAAATTACAGTCTGGCGGAAATAAAATAATTATTGAAAATGGACAAGTGATAAAAATTTCCAAAGACAAACAGACTGATATTATTGAAAGAGAAGTTTTGACGAAAAAATGGACGGACTGGATTGATTATTGGTCGGTGGATTTTGAGTTTGAAAGCAAAAAAGAAATCGTCCGCGTAGTTGACGAGAAAACAGGCGAAGAAAAAGAGGAATGGACAGGAAGTTATATTTTTGAAAACGAATGGCAATCTTTTAGAACCAAAAATGACCGAACGCTTGAGCTAACCTCGGCCTTCAAAGACGCGCAAAAAGGCAAAATGAAAATTGCAATCAAGGTGATTGATATATTCGGCAACGATACAACAAAAGTTATTGAGGTTAATATTTAATACTATGGCTTTACACAAAAATTTCCCCAAAGATAAATTCCAAATACTTGATCCGTCGATCAGATGGTTCCCGGCTGATGAAGATTTGCGCAAAGAAGG
>Ga0208822_1001574_pt1 | contig 15699 bp, 23 predicted proteins | sample AD_STIC08_MetaG_FD_184435 | JGI IMG/M metagenome (GOLD analysis project Ga0208822, IMG submission 184435) | Active sludge microbial communities of municipal wastewater-treating anaerobic digesters from USA - AD_STIC08_MetaG (SPAdes) (version 2) | ecosystem: Engineered > Bioreactor > Anaerobic >...
TCTTCAGCTCGGGTGAGTCGGCCGCGGCACCCGCACCGGCGAGGCCCGCGGTGGCGAAGGCGTAGGCCACCTTGTTGACCGGACCACCGAGGTCGAAGCCCATCATCGCTCCGAGGATCGCGCCGAGCAGGATGGCGCTGGTGCCGCTGAGGCCCGAGAGCGCGTCGCTGAGGGCCTCGGTGAGGGCGACGATCGGGCGACCGAGCAGGGTGATGAACAGGCCTGCCGTGATGAGCGTCGAGAGCAGCGGGATGACGACGACGGGCATGATCCCGCGCACGCCCTTGTGGACCTTCCAGCCGGAGATCCAGCGGGCGACGAGACCGCCGACGATGCCGGTGACGAGGCCGCCGAGGAAGCCGGCCCCCATGGTCGCCGCGATCGAGCCGCCGACGATGCCGGGCACGAGACCGGGTCGGTCCGCGATGGCGAAGGCGATGAAGCCCGACAGGATCGGCACGAGGAACCCGAACGCCGCGGCGCCGATGACGAACAGCAGCGCAGCCCAGGAGGTGCCGCTGAAGACGTTGAAGTTCTGGGTGATGTTGAACTCGCCCTCGGCCGTCAGGCCGTACTTGACGATCTCGATCGCGCCCTGCTCGCCGATCGCGAGCTGGGCGAGCATGAAGCCCAGGGCGATGAGGATGCCGCCGGCTGCGACGAACGGGATCATGTAGGACACACCGGTCATCAGCCACTGGCGGACCCTCGTGCCGAGGCCGGCCTCCGAGTCGACCTTGCTGGCGAGCCCGCCACCTCCACCGGATGCCGCGGGGCCGGCTGCCGCTGCAGCGGCGGCCAGGCTGGGGTCGGCCTTCCACTGCTCGGCCAGGGCGACGGCCTGCGCGACGAGCGCGGGGCCGTCGGAGATGCCCTTCTTGACCCCGACGTCGATGGTCGGCTTGCCGGCGAAGCGGCCGGCGTCCTTGACGGGGAGGTCGTGGGCGAAGATCACGGCGTCGGCGGCGGCGATCTCGGCCGCGGACAGCGGGGTGGACCCGGCGGAACCCTGGGTCTCGACCTTCATCGTGTGGCCCGCGGCCTTCGCGGCGTTCTCCAGACCCTCGGCCGCCATGTACGTGTGGGCGATACCAGTCGGGCACGAGGTGACCCCGACGAGGTTCATCGATCGGGGGGCGTCCTCGACGACAGCGGCAGCCGGGGCGGCAGCGGCGGGCGGGGCAGCGGCATCCGAGCTCGTGGCGGCGGCCGTGGCCGCGGGAGCGGAGGCGGCCGTCGCGGCGGCGACCTCGGCTGCGCCGGTTCCCTGGGGCGCGCTGTCGAGGGAGACCTCGGCCTCGACGATGCGGACCACCTCGGCCTCGGTCGTCGCGGCGGCCAGAGCGGCCTTGAAGTCCTTCTTCATCAGCGCCCGGGCGAGCTTGGGCAGCATCTGCATGTGGGCGTCACCGCCGCCGGCCGGCGCCGCGATGAGGAAGACGAGGGTGGCCGGGCCGTCCTTGGCACCCCAGTCGATGCCGTCGGTGCTGCGGCCGAACACGAGCGAGGGCTCGGTGATCGCCTCGCTGCGGGCGTGCGGGATGCCGATGCCACCGGGCAGGCCGGTCGCCATCTTGCTCTCGCGCTCGCGGACGTCCGCGAGGAAGGTGTCGATGTCGGTGCACCGGCCGCTGGTCACGAGCTGCTGAGCGAGCAGCGTCGTGGCCTCGTGACGGTCGGCACCGGTCAGGTCGAGGACGACCTGGTCTTCGGTGATGAGGGCCATGGGGTTCCTTTCGGGTCAGCGAAGGACGAGCGAGGGGTCGGGGCTGTGCGTGACCTCGGCGTGGATGCCGACGAGGTCGCTCGGGGTGGGGACTCGGCTGCCGGGGAGGGTGACGGCGGCAGAACCCCACGTGACGGCGGTGGCGAGGGCGTCGGCGGGGCGCATGCCCGTCGACAAGCCGTGGAGCAGGCCGGCGAGCATGCAGTCGCCGGCGCCCACGGTGGACAGGGGGGCCGTGATGGCGGCGCCCGCGTGGACGGCCTCGTCGGCGGTCACGAGGAGGGCACCGTCGCTGCCGAGGCTGACGGCGACGACCTCGATGCCGTCGGCAACGAGGTCCCGGGCGGCGGCGCGGACGTCGCCGAGGGTCGGCAGGTCGTGACCCACGAGTTCGGCGAGCTCCTCGTGGTTGGGCTTGATGAGGTTCGGGCGAGCGGCGACCGCGAGCGGCATCGGGGCGCCCGAGGAGTCGACGGCGACCCGGATGCCGCGTTCACGCACCCGCGTGACGAGGTCGGCATAGAACGTGGTCGGCGCACCAGGCGGGAGGCTGCCGCACGCGACGACCCAGGAGGCGCCGTCCGCGGCATCCAGCGTCGCCGTGAGGAGGGCGTCGACCTCGGCGGGCGAGAGCTGCGGGCCGGGCTCGTTGAGCTTGGTCGTCGTGCCGTCGGGCTCGAGGACGCTGATGTTCATCCGCAGGCTCCCCGAGACGGGAACGCTGCGGCGCGCGACGCCGGCGGTGTCGAGCAGCTCGTCCATGAGGTGGCCCTCGGGGCCGCCGGAGGGCAGGACCGCGATGGTGGCCGTGCCCTGGGCCGCGAGCGCGCGGCTGACGTTGACGCCCTTGCCGCCCGGGTCGATGCGGCTGGAGGTCGCGCGGTGGACCTCGCCGCGCAGGAGGGCATCGATGACGATGGCGCGGTCGATGCTCGGGTTGGGCGTGAGGGTGACGATCATCGGGACACCGCCCCGCGCTCGTCCGAGCGGTGGTGACACTGCGCTACGTCCATCGGACTCCTTCGTCCACCGGGTGGCCCGCGTTGGGCCGTTGGGAGTATCCAACCACTACCGCGACGCCCATGTAAAGAGATTCGGGCATCCGTTTATGTTGTTTTGCTTCCGAATGTCCGTTTTCTTGGGTGTCGCCGGGCGGCGCAGCACGGACAGCTGCGGAAGCACCGTGGACCCGTCGGGATGTGGCCCGCACCCAGCGTGGCAGCGATCTGCCCTCACTGCATGTCTGGAGACACGCCGTCTGAGGGCTGGACCTCCCGCTCGGCACGCTCGGCCTCGACCCGCCCGAGGATCCACGTCGCGACGGACGCGGTGACAGCTCCGACGACCCCGATGCCGACGACCATGAGCACGACGGCGACGACCCTGCCTTCGCCGCTCACGGGGTAGTGGTCGCCGTAGCCGACCGTCGTGACCGTCGTGCAGGCCCACCACAGCGCGTCGCCGAAGGTCGTGATGTTGGCCTCGGGGGCGTCGCGTTCGGCGTCGAGCACGGCCAGGGCCCCCAGACCGACGGCCAGGCCGGCGGCGCCCCCGACGTAGACCAGGACCCGTCCGGCCAGGTTGGCGATGCGGAGCGATCCAGGATGCGCACCAGGGCCAGCAGTCGCAGCAGCCGCAGCGGTCGAAGGAGGGGCAGCGCGACGAGGGCGACGTCGTACCAGTGGCTGAGGGCGTACCTCGCCCGGTCCTCAGCGAGGACGAGGCGGATGAGCAGGTCGACGGCGAAGGCGCCCCACACCGTCCACGACACCGCGTTGAGGACCGTGCGGGCGTCGGGGTCAAGGCGTGGGTCGAGCACCGGCCACGCGTAGGCGACGAGGAAGGCCAGCGCCAGCAGGATGAGCGGCACCTCGGCGCGAGCACGGCAGGGTTCGACAGCGCAGACTTATCATTGAACAGTCAACGATGTAGTCGTAACGTGGCTGGATGAGGACCTCACGAGTGCTGCTGACCACGGCCCTGGCCGCCGCTTTCGCCGTGGCCCCGACAGGTTCGGCCTCGGCCACCCCCTTCCCCGACACCCTGGCACTGCCGAACTGGTGGCTCCCCGAGGGCATCGCCACCGGCGCCGGGACGTCGATCTACTCGGGATCGCGCGCTGACGGCTCGGTGTGGAAGGGCGACCTGCGCACGGGTGAGGGCCAGGTGCTGGTCGACGTCGACGGCCGGGTGGCCGTCGGGATCAAGGTCGATCGCGGGCTGCTGTTCGTCTCCGGTGGAGCGACGGGAGACGCCTATGTGTACGACGCCGACTCCGGTGCCGAGGTCGCGGCGTTCGACCTCACGGACGGCCCCGCCTTCATCAACGACGTCACCGTCACGCGGGACGCGGCGTGGTTCACCAACTCGCAGGCGGCCGAGCTCTACCGGGTCGCGCTGGGCGCCGGGGGTGTTCCGACCGGCACCGTCCAGACGATCGCCCTGGCCGGGGACTGGCAGCAGGTGGCCGGCTTCAACGCCAACGGGATCGCGGCCACGCCCGACGGACAGACCCTGCTCGTCATCAACAGCGCGACCGGCATCCTGTACGCCGTCGACGCCGCGACCGGCGAGGCGACCGCGGTCGATGCCGGCGGGGCGCTCCTGACCCAGGGCGACGGCATCCTGCTCCAGGGCACGACGCTGTGGGTCGTGCGCAACCGGTCCAACGAGGTCGTCGAGCTGCGGATGGCCTCCGACTGGCACGCCGCGACCCCGGTGCGAACCATCACCGACCCCGACGTCGACGTGCCGACGACGGTCGCGCTTCAGGGGTCGCGGCTGTATGCCGTCAACGCCCGCTTCACCACTGCCGCCACCCCCGACACCGAGTACGACATCGTCCTCGTCGACGGCCGGTAGGTCCGGCCGGGCTGAGGGTCGCCCGGGCCTTCCACACCACCGGACGCCACCGGAACCCGTGGGCACGCGCCGACGTTGTCACCGCAACCCCTACCCCGACGGCGAAAGACCATGAACCCCCACCCTCCACCTCGACACCCCGATCGGTCCTCTCTGGTGACGCCGTGAACGGGCTGTGGCTGAACCTCGGCCTCGTGGGGGTGCTCGTGCTGGTCAACGCCGCCTTCTCGGGCAGCGAGATGGCCCTGGTCTCCCTGCGCGAGAGCCAACTGGCCCAGCTCGAACGTGATGGCACCGCGCGGGGCAAACGCCTCGTCGCCCTCGCCCGCGACCCGAACCGCTTCCTGGCCACCATCCAGATCGGCATCACGCTTGCCGGGTTCCTGGCGTCCGCGGCCGCCGCGGTGTCCCTGGCCGCGCCACTCGTGCCCTACCTGTCCGTGCTGGGCGGTGCGGCCGAGGCCGTCGCCATCGCCCTCGTCACGGCGGTCCTCACCGTGGTCACGCTCGTGCTCGGTGAGCTGGCGCCCAAACGCATCGCCATGCAGCGCGCCCTGCCGTGGGCCATGATCGCCGTCGGCCCCATCGACGTGCTGTCCCGGGTCACCAGCCCCTTGGTGAGGATGCTGAGCGCGGCGAGCAACCTCGTGGTCCGCCTCGCCGGGGTGAGCCCGGACGCCGCGGAGGCGGAGATGACGCGTGAGGAACTCCAGCACCTGGTCTCCAGCCAGCAGACGCTCCACGAGGAGCAGCGAGAGATCCTCAGCGGCGCCCTGGACCTCGACACCCGGCTGCTGCGCGAGGTGATGGTGCCGAGGCGCTCGGTCTTCACGCTCGGCGCAGACCTCGCGATCAGCCAGGTGCTGGACGAGCTGGCCGCGGCCGGGCACTCGCGGGCGCCGGTCACTCGCCGTGGTCACCTCGACGACGTCGTCGGGGTCGTGCACTGGTCGAACGTCCACCATGGCGGTGATGACGGCCCGACGGCATCGTCACGCTGGAGGACCTGCTCGAGGAGGTCGTCGGCGAGATCTACGACGAGACCGACCGCGACCTGTTTGCCGCCAGGCACCTCGAGGACGGCGGGGTCGTCCTGCCCGGCGGGTTCCCCCTGCACGACCTGCCCGACGTCGGGATCGACCTGCCCCCCGCGCACCGGGACTACACGACGGTCAACGGCCTCGTCATGGATGCGCTGGGACAGGTCCCTCGCCGGGCGGGCGACACCGTCACGGTCGACGGCTGGCAGATCGAGGTGCTCGAGGTCGCCGGTCACGTCGCGGGCAGGGTCGCCTTCCGCCGCACCCAGCAGCCGCGGCACTCGGACTCGGCCGAATGATCGGGGATGCCGTCCGCGTCCGTGCGCGGGCGGCATCCGGTCACGTCGCGGCGATGGTGCCCGTGGCCAGCAGCCCCACGAGAACGGCCGCGAGCGCGAGCCGGTAGACGACGAAGATCGTGAAGGTGTGGTTCGCGACGTACCTGAGCAGCCAGGCGATGACGCCGTAGCCGATGAAGAACGCGATCCCCGTCGCGAGCAGGGTCGGACCCCACGCCGCGGTGGAGTCGTCACCGATGTCCTTGAGCTTGTAGAGCCCGGAGGCCATGACCGCGGGCACCGCGAGCAGGAAGGCGTAGCGCGCGGCGACCTCACGGCGGTAGCCCATGAAGAGCCCACCGGAGATCGTGGCGCCCGAGCGTGAGACCCCGGGAATGAGGGCCAGTGCCTGCCAGAAGCCCAGCGAGATCGCGTGCTTCCACGTCAGCTGCTCGATGGTGCGCTCGTTCTTGGCGACCCGGTCGGCCACGGCCAGCACGATGGCGACCCCGGCGAGCATGGCCGCCGTGATCCACAGGTTGCGCAGCCCGCTGTCGATGGCGTCCTCGAACAGCAGCCCCAGCAGGGCGATCGGGAGCGAGCCGACGATGACCATCCAGCCCATCCGCACGTCGGGATCGCTCTGCGGCACCTTGCCCACGAGGGCCAGGCTCCAGCGGGAGATGATCCGCCAGATGTCCTTGGCGAAGTAGACGATGACCGCCGACTCGGTGCCGATCTGGGTGACCGCCGTGAAGGCCGCCCCCGGGTCACGCCCGTCGAAGAACAGCTGCCCGACGATCAGCAGGTGGGCGCTCGAGGAGATGGGGAGGAACTCGGTCAGGCCCTGCACGACCCCCAGGACAATTGCTTCGAACCAGGTCACACGCCCCATCGTGACACAGCGAACCTCATGGGCTCGGATGCCGTCCGGTGGCGACGACTGCTGCCGGTATTCGAGGGGTCGAGGCATGCCGAGGATCCTGAATCCTCGTCGGCGTTTCTCGACCCCTCGACCCGTCCCTCGGTCGCGTGGTTCCGCTCCCCGGGTAGGAGCCGCGCATCCGGCTGCTCCCCGGGTAGGAGCCGCGGCACAACGCGCCGGACACATTCGAGACGAAGGGCGACGGCGAAGCCTGGCTGGCGGCCGAGCGTCGTCTCCTCGCCGCTGACGACTGGCTACCGCCCGGGCAGCGTCGCCGCCAGGGTCTGACGTTCGAGGCCTACGCGGGTCACTGGCTCGAGGCGCGAGAACTGAAGCCGAGCACGCGAGCCCTGTACCGCGGCATCCTTCGCCGCGAACTGCTCCCCGAGTTCGGGCAGACATCCGTGACGCGGATCGGTGCTGCCGACGTGCGCGCCTGGTGCGCCACGCTCGACCCAGGACGCAAGACGCGCCGAGCCCACGCCTACTCGCTGCTGCGGGCCATCCTCGACACCGCCGTCACCGAGGAGGTCATCCCGTCCAACCCGTGCACGATTCGCGGGGCAGGGCAGACGAAGCGGGCGCGACGAATTGAGCCGGCGACCCTCGACGAGCTGGCCGCCCTCGTGGCTGCGATGCCCGAACGGCTGCGCCTCATGCCCTTGCTCGCCGCATGGTGCGGTCTGCGATTCGGGGAGGTGAGCGAGTTACGCCGCCGAGACCTCGACCTCGAGCGGGGTCGGCTGGCCGTGGCCCGTGGTGTGGTGCGTGTCGACGGGACGGACGTCGTGGGAACGCCGAAGTCCGCCGCGGGGGTGCGAGTCGTCGCCATCCCGCCCCACCTCGTGCCGGTCATCACTGCGCACCTGGCCGAGCACGTCGGGCCCGGGCGTGAGGCCCTGCTGTTCCCTCACAGCGCCGCAGAGCCCACACGCCACATGACGCACGCGCGCCACTACGGCCGGTTCCACATGCCGGCGCGCGAGGCGGCGGGCCTTCCCGACCTGAGGTTTCACGACCTGCGCCACACCGGGGCCACCCTCGCAGCCCAGACCGGCGCGACGCTGGCCGAGCTCATGGGCAGGCTGGGGCACTCGACCCCCGGCGCCGCACTGCGCTACCAGCACGCCGCCCAGGGCCGAGACGCCGAGATTGCACGGCTGCTGTCCGTCATGGCCGAGCCGCCGAAACGTCGAAAGGGCAAGGGCCGCCGGGGCGCCGGCTGACCCCGCGAGACGCGGTCCCGACGCAGCTGGCCCAGCAGTCGCGGGCACGGCATGGACGTGACCCGATGCGCGACCAGAGTGAGACGTTCTCCTCTTCGACGATGCCAACCACTCCCCGGCGCGGCAGAGCGGGTGGAAGAAGCATCGTCAACTAGCGGTTGACCCCTCGTGCGTTGTCAGCCTAGGGTTGACGGGGTGAGGGTGACGGACTCAGCGTTCAAGCACGGCATCGCCGAAGCCGACATCCTGCACGCGTACACCAATGCCGTGCGACTCGTGGAGGTCGAGCAGTACGGCGAGGACCGGCTCATCGTCATTGGGCCGGACCGGGCAGGCAACTGGTTGGAGCTGGTGGCCATGCCCGCCGACGAGGCCGATCGGATCATCCACGCCGACCGTCTCCGACCGAAGTTCTTTGAATTCCTGAAGTGAGGTGATCTGACATGGCAACCACGAACATCAACGAGGTCGAGGACATGCTCGACAATCTCGACCCCTCGACGGTCAAGGCCCGCGATGCGGTGCACTTCCGGCGGATCATCGCGGCCCAACACGGTGTGGCCCGCGCCGATCGCGAGCTGCATGACGCGGTCCGCGCTGCGCGTGAGGCCGGGGACTCCTGGGTGACGATTGGAATGGCTCTGGGTGTCACCAAGCAGGCGGCTCAGAAGCGCTTCGGACACTGACGGCCCCACGCACTGAAGCGCCGACAGGGGTCTGGCCCGACAAGATGGTCACAGCACCGTCCGCGGCAGATGAGGAAGGCGGCTATGCATGATCAGGCGTGGTAGATGTCGCCGCGGTGGCCGATGGCAAGGACAGTCACCGTTCGGGCCTGGTCGTCGATGCGGTACAGGATGCGATAGGTGCCTCGTCGCGCGCTGTGCCGGTCTGCCAGTGGTGGGCGGAGCCGTTTCCCGACGCGGTGCGGGTTCTCGAGCAACGGGCCGGTGATGAACTCGAACGCGGCGGCGGCAACGGCTTCGGGAAGGTCTTCGGTCAGGTGCCGGCGAGCCGATGAGACGATCTGCAGTTGATGGCGCGGATCGTTCACGCCGAGGTCCGGCGTGAACGCATCGCCGCCTCAAGGTCTTCCTGGGTCTCGACCCGGCCAGCGGCCAGGTCGGCCTCGGCGGCAGCAAGTTGCATCATGAGGTCCTGATCGCCCAGGACTGCGATGGTCTCTTCGAGCATGGCCAGGTCATCTGGGGAGAGCAGGACGGCTGAGGGCTGCCCGTGCACGGTGACGGTGACCCGTTCGTGGTGCTTGCTGACTCGGCTGACGACGTCGGACAGGTGTGCCTTGGCGTCGGCCAGTGAAATGCTCGTCATAGTCACAACTATGACCAGAATGTAGCTTGGTGTCCAGCGGTACAACCCTCGCTGGTTGCGGCATCAGCGGACGCCTCTTGCACGTCGGCAGCAGTCGGCCGAAACTGCACGATGAGTGCACTATGATGCACTTGTGGACGAACAGGCAGCGGCTCTCGCATCGGTGATCGGGTCCCGGGTTCGCGCGGAGCGACACGGCAAGGGGTGGACCCTGGACCATCTGGCTGGTTCCGCAGGCGTGAGCCGTCGGGCCGTCGTGAACGTCGAGCAGGGGGTGGCCAACCCCAGCGTCGGGACGTTGCTGCGCATCAGTGATGCGTTGGGCGTGGGACTGCCGGCTCTGGTGAGCCCTGCGGAACCGTTGTCGGTGCCGGTGACGCGCGCCGGCGACGGGGCAGTGCTGTGGAGCGGGGAGCATGGTGGCCGTGGGGTTCTGGTCGCCGGCACGGAACCGCCGGACGTGGCCGAGCTGTGGGATTGGACGATGTCCGCCGGCGAGCGGCACGACAGCGTGGCGCACGCAGCAGGAACCCAGGAGCTCCTCCAGGTCCTCGTCGGGACGTTGACGTTGGTCGTCGCCGACCAGAGGAAGACCTTGTCCGCCGGTGATGCGGTGGCGTTCCCGGGAGACGTCTCGCACGGGTACGCCAACGAAAGCGGCGCCACGGTGCAGTTCACCCTGGCGGTCTTCGAGCCTGGCGTGGGCTCGGCTCCCAAGGCGGACCGTTCGCATGGCTGAGCTCGACTCTTCGGCACCACTTGCACACGCCCACGTCAGCGAGGAGGTCTTCGACCTGCGCCCTGACTACCGGGCTCTCCTGGTGACTGCCGAGGGCATTGACCCTCGATCCGGCGACGCGGCGAGTGAAGAGCTGCTTCGGCAGGCCGAAGCCCATGCGACCGCCCTGCTCGCCGCCGGGTCCGTGGAGCAGCTTCCGCACGTCGCGGCGTGGCGGGAGGCGTACCGCGGGTTCGGCGCCAAGCCGCAACGCACCCGCAACAGCCTCGAAGCGCTGACCCGGCGAGCCCCGTCGGGTCTGCCTCGCGTGAACGCCCTGACCGACACGTACAACGCCATCTCCGTTCTGCACCAGGTCCCCATCGGCGGAGAGGACCTCGTCAGGTATGCCGGCAGCCCGAGGCTGGTGCGCGCCACCGGGGCCGAGCCTTTCGACACCACCGCCGACGGTCAGCCTGTCATCGAGAACCCCGATGTCGGAGAAGTCGTCTGGTGTGACGACGCGGGGGTGACGTGTCGGCGGTGGAACTGGCGCCAAGGACGACGCACCGCCCTGCGACCCGACACGACGAACGCGCTGTTCATCATCGATGCCCTCGTCCCGGTGACCGATGCCGACCTTCACGCGGTCTCGGCTGCGCTGTCGAACCACCTCCGGGGCCTCGGCCCGGCCGTCCGCATCCGCAGCCGGCTCATCGACCGTGCCGCGTCCTCACTTGCCGACCGCGAGGAACCGTCGTGATCTGCGTCCAGTTCATCTTCAAGCCCGGCACCTACGACGAGGACTTCCACCGCCTCGACGGACAGATCGACGACTACGCCAGGACCCTGCCGGGGTTCGTCAGGACCGAGACCTGGCGCAACCCCGAGCAGGGGCTGGTCAACGCGATCTACTACTTCACCGACCAGAAGTCCGTCGCCTACCTCGCCCGCTTTCCTGTCCACCGTGAAGCCAAGGGGCAGGTCCACCGCTGGTACGAGGGCTACCGCATCGTCGTCACTGAGGTGAAGGCCACCTACGGCGACGGGCGCCTTCCCGAGTGAGCACCCGCCCGTAGGGCGCCTGGACGCCGACCACCGACACGGCCCGACCGGCGGCATTTAGCGGAAGGTCGCGCCGGTGGCGGACGTCAGCTCGGCGGAGGTGCCTGACGCGCGCATGTTCGGATCACGCCACTGTCAGTCTGCTTGGTCCGCGGCGGGAGTCTCGGGTACGAAGAATGGCCAGAACGCTAGCCACCCACCCAAGACGATGAGCGCCATCCACGCGAGCATCCACCAGCCGCCGTGGGGCAGATAGGTGGCGCCAACGAAGGTCGCGGGCCCCAGCACTGCCCTGATCCAGTAGCGGAAACCACTTGTTGTTCTGGGTGCCCGACGATAGTGGCGCTGCGCACCGGCGCACCGGATCGCGGCAGTTCCGGACGTTTGAGGCCGTGAGGGGAGCGGTGTTGTCGGGTTGGTCGCTACCTTCGGAACGTGGGACTTCACCGCAGGGCCGGAGCGATGGTCGTTGGGGCTTGCGTGGTCCTGGCCGCGACGGCGTGCGATGGCCGGAGTCGATCGGTCTTCGCGGCCTACGGCGACCCCGCGTCCACGCGCTTGGAGCTGAACGTCGCGTCATGCAACGAGAACCCGACTGCCGAAGTGATGGAGTCCGATACCGAGGTGCGAGTCCAAGTCACGAGCGGGCGTTGGTTCGGTCGGAACGCCGGCGACTGCGCGGATGGCGTCACAGTGGTCCTGAACGCGCCGCTTGGCACGCGCACCGTTGTTGACCGATCGACCGGGCAGACCGTCGAGATGAGCCCAGCCGAGAAGGACGTTCCTCCGAAGTGACCGCAGGCCTCAATGCTTCAGATATGCGGCATGTGGGTGCGTCTCGAGGGAGTGATATCGTTAGATATCTAGGAGGTGCACCATGCCCGACGTCCTGATTCGCAACTTCCCGGCAGAAGACCTCAACCTGCTCGATGAGCAGGCTGCCCGACTGGGCATCTCTCGCACCGAGTACCTGCGCCGGCACCTTCACCGTGAGGCCCGCCGCTCGGCAGGCTCGGTGACAGCGGGTGACCTTCGTGCCGTGGCAGAGCTCCTGCCAGACCTCGCTGACGACGCGATCATGTCCGATGCCTGGTCATGAGCACGTCCTGGCTGATCGACAAGTCCGCCCTCGTTCGGCTGGGTTGGAGCCCCGACGCTGAGGAGTGGGCTAACCGGGTCGAGCGAGGACTCGTCGCCATCAGCAGCGTCACCCTGCTCGAGGCCGGCTTCTCCGCCCGTTCAGCCGTGGAGCTGGCCCGAGCGATGGGGTCACCACCGTTGGCAGCGATGCCCGTGGAGTACCTGACTCCCGCGGCCGAGGACCGAGCAGTCGAGGTGCAACGCCTGTTGGCAGAACGCGGCCAGCATCGCGCCCCGTCCATCCCCGACCTGCTGATCGCCGCCGCCGCAGAACTGAACCAGCGCACCGTCCTGCACCTGGACAAAGATTTCGACCTCATCGCCGAACTCACCGCCCAACCCGTCGAACGCCTCCGCATCGAATAGAACCAGCCACACTCATACGGATCGCGGCAGTTCAGGATGTTAGCTACAGGCGATCCAATGCCTCGAGGTAACGCTGGGTCATGAAGCGTTGCACGGCCCGGCTGATCGGGCCACCGAACTTGGCCAGTGTTGAGGCCGGCCGCGAGTACGCGGTGATGGTGAGCAGGATGCGACCGTCTTCACGCTGTTCGAGGAGGAATCGTTCTTCGCCGGCCTCCGGATGACCGGGCAGGGTGCCGTACGTGAAGCCTCGGCGCCGCCTCTCATCGACGACATCGAGGACGCGACAAGGGATCTTCACCGAGAGTGCACCCAGCCCCCATCGCATCAGCACCACGGTGTCGTGTCGCAGCGGGACATCCGAGGCCTGCACTTGTAACCCAGCCCTTGAGTGCATCCGCCACGCGAAGAGATCGCGGGCGGCGCCGTCGAAGTCGCGCCGAGTCAACGTGACGGAGCGGTTCAAGTGGCTATAGCCGGACGGCGCAACGCCTTCTGGGCCTTCGCGCGGGGTGTAGGACAACGGCGCCGCGCGCAGCTCGGAAACGTGCTGCTCGTCGAGGAGGCGCACTGGCATGGCCACATCATCACCGACCGCGGGTCACGCACCAACCGCGGCATGTGAGTACGCGCCGCACCGCCCAGCCTGGGAGAGGATGGCGACATGGCACCGGTCGACGAGCTCGCGGTCGTTGTGGCGCCGTTGCTGCCGCTCCGCATCAACGAGGTCGAGTACTCCGATCCCCACCTGATGGTGATGGGTGCTGGTTGGTCATTGGCTCTCATAGGAGCTTGGGAGTGGAGGGTAGGGGGCCGCGTCGTCACCGAATGGGGTGAGGACACGACCGAGGATGTTGTCTGGGACCTCGTTGGCCACTCGTTGATCGGGGTCAGTGGTGCCAAAGACACTGCCGACTTCGCACTGTCGGGTGGAGGCGTCCTCCAAGTCCACGGCGATCGCTCTGGTTACGAGTTCTGGACCTTTCACCACCGCGCCCTACCCGTCGTCTACGTCGGGACGTAGCGCGCATTGCAAGCAAATGAGTGCGTTCGGCCAACGGCAAGGTCGGCCGTGGTGAAATGACGACATGAGTGGTCTGCCCAGTACTCAGGACTCATTGCTCGTGCGCAGCGACTTCACCGACGAACGGGCCTGGCAGGCAGCCCGGGCAGCGGCACTCGCTGAGAATGACGACGGTTTTCGGGCGTATGTCCAGGTCATCGACGAGCCACAATTCGCTGACTCCACGTGGCAGGGTCTTCGTCAGGAAGTCAGGGCGCTCGACGAGCACGCCGCCGTCCTCTTCGTCGTCGATGGCCCAGCGCTGGCAGATGACCACCCCATCCTTGTCGTCGACCTGAGTGACGAGGCTCGGGCCGCGTTCCGATGTGTCGCGCACGAGCTGTGGGGCATAGACAACAACCTCAACCTCGCGAACATGGACTGGGACGAGTTCGCAGACAACGTCGACCGAGGCGGTGTCTTCCTGGGCTTCCCGGCGTGACGCACGACAGGCAGTACGTGCAGTCGTCAGCGGCTGGCCTCGACGGGCGTCGCTCGGTGACCACGGACACGACGTGCCAGGGCCAGTACGAGTTGGTGGACCAGCACGCCGACGGCGGTGTTGACCAAAGCCAGTGCGGCGGCGCCAAGCATGTCCGACGGCGTGGCCAGGAGTCCCTGCGACCACAGCAGGAGCGGCCAGGCTGACGTGCCGGCGACGAGCGCGACCTTCCACCAACGTCCGAGCAGGAGGCCGAACAGGATCATCGTCGGTATCACGGCAGCCTCCTTCACTGGTTCGCAAGCAGGCTACGCCGGCGGCAGCTGGAGCATCCGTTCGTCGTCGCTGAGGCATCAGCGTGCCGTCGGCGATAGCGTCCAAACCATGGCGGAGCGGTGGAGCATTGTTGACGAGGACCGCCTTCTCAGCGGGAGCGAGGTGCGCGCGCTCCTGTCGAGACATGTCGAGCGGGGCCAGCTGGCGACCTACCTGCACAGCGACGGCGGCCGCCTTCTGTCCTTCGTGTCCAACGGCAACCGATCAATGGTGGTGCTGATGGGGCATGCTGGCGACCCCGGCGGGCATGCTGTCACCCCCGGCGCAGTCGGATCCAGTAGCGGCTTCGTCCTGGAGAACGGACAGGAGGACACGTACGACGATGCCGACACGGTCCCTCTGCCCGACGCTCTCGCAGCCGTGAGTTCAATCCTCGATACCGGCCGACCTCCCCGCGGTATGCCCTGGACAGTCGACCGTTGAAGAGGACTGCGGCAGGAGCCCTTGATTCCCTTGGGCGCCGCGCTCCGGTTTGATGTTGCTCATGAGCACTCGGCTGGAGCAGGTGTATCCCGATGTTGCAGCCCGGCTCCAGGCGCTCCCGTCTGACCGGCAGTCACGCTTGGTCCAGCAAGTGGCGCTCGATGCGGCCCGGAGCACGGGTCTGCCGGCACCTCCTCCCGGGCGCGACCTCGCCGAGTGGTCCGACGCCGTGGACTCCCAAGGGTGGTCTCGAGACGCCGAAGGTGAGTGGCGCCAAGCCGAGGACGACTTCGCCCGTGCCCGAGCCGCGGCCGCTCTCTGCCACGCTTCTCAAACCCCCTCTCGAACAGACGCAGCCGAGGACTCCCTCTACGAAAGCATCGCGGCACTGGGGCTCGACGCTGTTGTGGAACAACTGGACCCAGGAATGTAGGAGCACCTCGCGAGTGGCACTGATAGCGGCATGAGCGGATACCCGGTCGGTATGTTTCGCGCATGGATGGACCAACGCCGCGTTCACTCGCCAACCTGCTCCGATCGGTGGCCATCTTGGCACTCCCGGCCTCGGACCAAACCGCATGGGTTGAGTCGCTCGGCGTTGGTCCCGTCGTTGACGAACTCGCCTTGGAGCTAGGGCCTGTTACGAAAGTGACGGATGTGTTGTTCGGTGTGTCGCCGAGCGTGAGGTGAGGCCTCCGCAGTAGAGGAAGTGGTGTCGAATCACCCGCTACTGCCGGAGGCCTCATGCTCACCGTAT
>Ga0208822_1001591_pt1 | contig 15622 bp, 9 predicted proteins | sample AD_STIC08_MetaG_FD_184435 | JGI IMG/M metagenome (GOLD analysis project Ga0208822, IMG submission 184435) | Active sludge microbial communities of municipal wastewater-treating anaerobic digesters from USA - AD_STIC08_MetaG (SPAdes) (version 2) | ecosystem: Engineered > Bioreactor > Anaerobic >...
TTCCGCAACAACAAGAACAACGAGGCCTTCCTCGACCGCATCTACATCGTCAAGGTGCCGTACTGCCTGCGCGTCAGCGAAGAGGTGAAGATCTACGAGAAGCTGCTGCGCGGCTCGTCGCTGGCCAACGCCACCTGCGCGCCGGGCACGCTGAAGATGATGAGCCAGTTCGCCGTGCTCACGCGACTGAAGGAGCCGGAGAACTCGTCACTGTATTCGAAGATGCTGGTGTACGACGGCGAGAACCTGAAGGACACCGACCCGCGCGCCAAGAGCTTCCAGGAGTACCGCGACTACGCCGGTGTCGACGAGGGCATGAGCGGCATCTCGACGCGCTTCGCGTTCAAGATCATCTCCAAGGTCTTCAACTTCGACAGCACCGAGGTCGCCGCCAACCCGGTGCACCTGATGTACGTGCTCGAACAGCAGATCGAGCGCGAGCAGTTCCCGCCCGAGACGGAGCAGAAGTACCTCTCGTTCATCAAGGAGCACCTGGCGACGAAGTACGCGGAGTTCATCGGCAAGGAGATCCAGACCGCCTACCTCGAGAGCTACAGCGAGTACGGCCAGAACATCTTCGACCGCTACGTCACCTACGCCGACTACTGGATCCAGGACCACGAATACCGCGACACCGACACCGGCGAGGTGTTCGACCGCGCCTCGCTGAATGCCGAGCTCGAGAAGATCGAGAAGCCCGCGGGCATCTCGAACCCGAAGGACTTCCGCAACGAGATCGTCAACTTCGTACTGCGTGCGCGTGCCGGCAACCAGGGCAAGAACCCGTTGTGGACCAGCTACGAGAAGCTGCGCACGGTGATCGAGAAGAAGATGTTCTCGAACACCGAGGAGCTGCTGCCGGTGATCAGCTTCAACGCCAAGGCGAGCGCCGACGAGGCCAAGAAGCACGAGGACTTCGTCACCCGCATGGTCGCCAAGGGCTACACGCCCAAACAGGTGCGCCTGCTGTGCGAGTGGTACCTGCGCGTGCGCAAGAGTTCGTGAGCTGAGTCCGGGTCCGAAGGAGCCACCTTGCAGCAGATCATCGACCGGCGGCTGGCGGGCAAGAACAAGTCCATCGGCAACCGCGAGCGCTTCCTGCGCCGCCACAAGGACCAGATCCGCGAGGCGGTCAAGCGCGCGGTGGACGGCCGCGGCATCCGCGACATGGAGAAGGGCGAGGACATCCACATCCCGCGCCGCGACATCACCGAGCCGGTGTTCGGCCACGGCCAGGGCGGCAAGCGGGAGATGGTGCACCCGGGCAACCAGGACTACGTGCGCGGCGACAAGATCGAGCGGCCCAAGGGCGGCGGGGGTGGCGGCGGCGGCGGGCAGGCCAGCGATTCCGGCGAGGGCGACGACGATTTCGTCTTCCACCTCAGCAAGGAAGAGTTCATGCAGGTCTTCTTCGACGACCTGGCCCTGCCCAACCTGGCGCGCACGACGCTGGCCGAAACGCCCGAGTACAAAACGCACCGCGCCGGCTACTCGAGCGACGGCACGCCGAACAACCTGCACGTCGTGCGCTCGATGCGCGGCGCGATCGGCCGGCGCATTGCGCTGGGCAGCGAGAGCCGGCGTGAGCTGAGGCAGTTGGAGGAGAAGCTCGAAGCCATCCAGCGCCATCCGAAGCCGAATCCGTTCGCTCACGAGATCCCGGAACTCGAGCGCGAGATCGCGGCATTGCGCGCGCGGCTGGAGCGAATCCCCTATCTCGACCCGATCGACCTGCGCTACCGCAGCCGCGTGCGCGTGCCGGTGCCCACCAGCAAGGCGGTGATGTTCTGCCTGATGGACGTGTCCGGATCGATGGACGAGTCGCGCAAGGACCTGGCCAAGCGCTTCTTCATCCTGCTGTACCTGTTCCTCACGCGGCACTACGAGAAGATCGACATTGTCTTCATCCGCCACCACACGCAGGCGCAGGAAGTCGACGAGCAGAACTTCTTCCATGCCACCGAGACCGGCGGCACCGTGGTCAGCAGTGCGCTGGTGCTGATGGAGGAGATCGCCCGCGCGCGCTACCCCACCAGCGAATGGAACATCTACGGCGCGCAGGCCAGCGACGGCGACAACTGGCACCACGACAGCGGCCGCTGCCGCGAGTTGCTGGCCAATGCGATCCTGCCGCTGTGCCGCTACTTCGCCTACGTGCAGGTGGCCGAGGAAGAGCAGAACCTGTGGGACGAGTACGCCGCGCTGGCGGCCGAGACCAAGGCCTTCGCCATCCGCAAGGTGACCGAGGCGAACCAGATCTACCCGGTGTTCCGCGATCTGTTCAAGAAGGAAGGGACGCCCGCATGACGCGCAAGGCCAACTTCGTGCCCGACGGCACGGCGGATCTGTTCGAGCCCGACCTGGCCAAGGCGCTGACCGGCCGCGTCAAGCGCGCTGCCGACATCGTCACGCCGCCGCGCGCCGCGCAGCCGCTGGCGGCGCCGAGCGACTGGTCGTTCGAACTGATCGAGCAGTACCACGCGGTGATCCGCTCCACCGCTGAGCGCTTCGGGCTGGACACCTACCCGAACCAGCTCGAGATCATCACCGCCGAGCAGATGATGGACGCCTACGCTTCGGTGGGCATGCCGGTGAACTACCGCCACTGGAGCTACGGCAAGGAGTTCATCTCCACCGAGAAGAACTACAAGCGCGGCCACATGGGCCTGGCCTACGAGATCGTCATCAACTCCAACCCCTGCATCAGCTACCTGATGGAGGAGAACACGATGGCGATGCAGGCGCTGGTCATCGCGCATGCGGCCTACGGCCACAACAGCTTCTTCAAGGGCAACTACCTGTTCCGCATGTGGACCGATGCGGCGTCGATCATCGACTACCTGGTCTATGCGAAGAACTACGTCGCCGGCTGCGAGGAGCGCCACGGGCTGGACGCCGTGGAGGAGCTGCTCGACAGCTGCCACGCGTTGATGAACCACGGTGTCGACCGCTATCGCCGGCCGAGCAAGCTGAGCCTGACGCAGGAGCTCGCGCGCAGCAAGGACCGCGAAGCCTACGCGCAGCAGCAGGTCAACGACATGTGGCGCACCTTGCCGCGCAAGGCCGAGAAGGCCGCCAGCGAGAAGGAGGTGCGCCGCTTCCCCGAGGAGCCGCAGGAGAACCTGCTGTACTTCATCGAGAAGAACGCGCCTTTGCTCGAGCCCTGGCAGCGCGAGATCGTGCGCATCGTGCGCAAGGTGGCGCAGTACTTCTACCCGCAGCGCCAGACGCAGGTGATGAACGAGGGCTGGGCGACCTTCTGGCACCACAAGCTGCTCAACACGCTGTACGACGACGGCCACCTGACCGACGGCATGATGATCGAGTGGCTGAAGTCGCACACCAACGTCGTGTACCAGCCGCCGGTGGGCCACAAGCACTACAGCGGCATCAACCCCTACGCGCTGGGCTTCGCGATGTACACCGACATCAAGCGCATCTGCGAGAAGCCGACGGACGAAGACCGCGCCTGGTTCCCCGGCATGGCCGGCAAGGACTGGCTCGAGACCATCGACCACGCGATGCGCAACTTCAAGGACGAGAGTTTCATCGGCCAGTACCTCTCGCCTCAGCTGATGCGCGACTTCCGCCTGTTCTCCATCGTCGACGACGAGAAGGAGAGCGAGCTCGAGGTCTCGGCCATCCACGACGAGGCCGGCTACCGCGCGGTGCGCGAGGCGCTGTCGCACCAGTACGACCTGGGCAGCCGCGAACCGAACATCCAGGTGTGGAGCGTCAACCTGCGCGGCGACCGCTCACTGACGCTGCGTCACACCCAGCACAACGACCGGCCGCTGCACGACAGCGCGCAGGAAGTGCTCAAGCACGTGTCGCGCCTGTGGGGCTTCGGCGTGCACCTGGACAGCGTCGACGGGCAGGGCACGGTGACCAAGCACTGGTCGGTGCCGGCCCCGGTGAACCACAACTAGCGCGTGGTCAGAGGGAAAAGATCTTTCCCGGGTTGAGGATGTTCTTCGGGTCGAGCGCGCGCTTGAGCGTGCGCATCATCTCGACCGCGCCGGCACCCGTCTCGTCGACCAGGAAGCCCTGCTTGTGTAGCCCGATGCCGTGCTCGCCGGTGCAGGTGCCCTGCAGCGCGATCGCCCGATGGACCATCTGCATGCTCAGGCGTTCGGCAGTCTCCCGCTCCTTCGCGTCGCCGTCCTTCACCATGTAGGCGAGGTGGAAGTTGCCGTCGCCGACGTGGCCGACGATGTAGTACGGCAGCCCCGAGGCATCGGCCTCGGCCACCGAGGCCTCGATGATCTCGGTCAGGCTTGAGATCGGCACGCAGGTGTCGGTGGTGACGGTGCGGCAGCCCGGGTGGGTGGTCATGCCGGCGAAGTAGGCCTTGTGCCGTGCCGCCCACAGCCGCGTGCGTTCCTCGGGCGTGCTGGCCCATTCGAAGTTCTCGCCACCGGCTTCGGCGGCGATGGCCTGCACCGTCTCGGCCTGCTCCTTCACGCCGGCTTCGCTGCCGTGGAACTCCATCAGCAGCATCGGCGACTCGCGCAGGCCGAGCTTCGAGTGCTCGTTGACCGCGCGCACGGCGTTCACGTCGAGCAGTTCGCAGCGCGCGATCGGCACGCCCATCTGGATGATCTGGATCGTCGCGTCGACCGCCGAACCGATGTCCTTGAAATGGCAGATCGCCGCGCTCACCGCCTCGGGCAGCGGGTACAGCTTCAGCGTCACGCCGGTGATCACGCCGAGCGTGCCCTCGCTGCCCACCATCAGGCGCGTGAGGTCGTAGCCGGCGCTGGACTTCTTCGCGCGCGTGCCGGTGTGGATGATCTCGCCGCTGGCGGTCACCACGGTCAGGCCGAGCACGTTCTCGCGCATGGTGCCGTAGCGCACTGCGTTCGTGCCGCTGGCACGCGTGGCTGCCATGCCGCCCAGTGACGCGTTCGCGCCCGGGTCGATGGGGAAGAACAGTCCCGTGTCGCGGATCTCGCGGTTGAGCTGCTCGCGCGTCACGCCCGGCTCGACGGTGGCCGTCAGGTCTTCCGGGTTGACCTGCAGCACGCGGTTCATGCGCGACAGGTCGATGCTGATGCCGCCCTGCACGGCCAGCAGGTGGCCTTCGAGCGAGGAGCCGACGCCGTAGGGGATCACCGGCACCGCGTGGCGGTCGGCCAGCGACACGATCGCGGCCACCTCGTCGGTGCTTTCGCAGAACACCACCGCGTCGGGCGGCCGCACGTCGAACGGCGACTCGTCGCGGCCGTGCTGCTCGCGCACCGCCAGCGCCGTGGTGCATCGATCGCCGAAGCGCGCCTTCAGCGCATCCAGCATGGCCGCGGGCACCGGGCGGGGCTCGACGAGATGCGGCAGTTCGGTCGGGGCGTTCATGGTCGTGCTCCAGCCTGCAAGGCGCAGGGCGTCGAGGGATTCTAGGCATTGGCTACCATCGCGGCCATGGGACAAAGACTCACGCAGATCGCCACGCGCACGGGCGACGACGGCACCACGGGGCTGGGCGACGGCACGCGCGTGTCGAAAGACCACTTGCGCGTGCAGGCCATGGGCGACGTCGACGAGCTGAACTCGCAGATCGGCGTGCTGTTGGCCGAGACGCTGCCCGATGGCGTGCGCGAGCTGCTGGTGGTGATCCAACACGAGCTGTTCAATCTCGGGGGCGAGCTGTCGATTCCCGGCTTCGAGCTTCTCAAGGTCGAAGCCGTGCTGCGCCTGGATGAAGCGCTCGAGCAACACAACGCGACCCTGCCCAAGCTGCAGGAGTTCATCCTGCCGGCCGGCACCCGCAGCGCGGCGATCGCGCATGTGTGCCGCACGGTGGCGCGCCGCGCCGAGCGTGCGGTGGTCGCCTTGTCGCTGGCCGACCAGGTGCGGGCCGAGCCGCGTCAGTACCTGAATCGCCTGTCGGACCTGCTGTTCGTGCTGGCCCGCGTGCTGAACCGCGCCAACCTCGACGGCCGCGGCGGTGACGACGTCTACTGGAAGAGCGAGAAGCTGGCGCGCGGCGGCGACTGAAGCAGCGCCGCCGCGGCCCCGCGATCAGCCCGCGGCGGTGTAGCCGGCAGCGAACTCGGCCAGCGTCAGCGCGCCGTCCTTGTCCTTGTCCAGCGCGTCGAACTTGGAGGCGATCGCCGGCAGCTTGGCGGCTTCGTCCTTCGACAGCTTGCCGTCACCGTTGGCGTCGGCCTTGCTGAAGGCGGCCTCGGCGGCCATGCGCGCCTTGGCGTCGCCTGCGGCCGGAGCCTTGTCCTGGGCCAGGGCGGCCGTGGCCAGTGCGGCGCAGGCAGCGGCGACGGAAGTGCGGATGAGCGTGGAGCGAAGGTTCATGGTGTGACCTCTTGGTTGGTTGAGAGAGCCGCCATTGCAGCCCCGATCCCCCCCATCGGCCAGCACTCTTTCCCCACATTACCCGCGTTACGGCCGCAGCCAGCCTGCTTACCTGCCATTGCAAGTGCTTGCTTACATTCTGGTCGGCGGAGCCGGTGCGTCCAGCGCCATGTCGGCGCCGCGCTCGTTGCGGCCCCGGCGCCAGGCCTTCTCGGCCTCTGCAGCCAGGTACACGACGGCGGCGGCGGCAAAGCAGATGCCGAGTTCGGCGAGGTCCAGGGCTTCGGTCTTGAAGATCGGCTGCAGCACCGGAACGTAGATCGTCGCCAGCTGCAGCGCCAGCGTGAGCAGCACCGCGCCGAGCAGCGGGCGGTTCGACGCCAGGCCCTGGCGCCACAGCGGCTCGCTCTCGGAGCGGATCGCCATCACGTGGGCCATCTGCGCCAGGGTGAGCACGGTGAACACCATGGTCTGCCAGTGGGCGTGGCCGGTGGCCAGCGCCCAGGCCTGCACGGCAAGGCACATGCCGCCGATCAGCAGCCCGATGAACAGCACGTGCTGCCACAGGCCGCCGGCGAACAGGCTTTCGCCCGGCGGGCGTGGCGGCCTGCGCATGATGCCGCGCTCGGCCGGTTCGGCCGCGAGGGCCAGGCCGGGCAGGCCGTCGGTGACCAGGTTCACCCACAGGATGTGGATGGGCAGCAGCGGGATCGGCAGGCCCAGCATGGGGGCCAGAAACAGCGTCCAGATCTCGCCCGAGTTGCCCGTCATCGCATAACGCACGAACTTGCGGATGTTGTCGTAGATGCGCCTGCCCTCGCGCACCGCGGCCACGATGGTGGCGAAGTTGTCGTCCAGCAGCACCAGGCTGGCGGCCTCGCGCGCGACGTCGGTGCCGCCGCGGCCCATGGCCACGCCGATGTCGGCCTGGCGCAGGGCCGGCGCGTCGTTGACGCCATCGCCGGTCATCGCGACGAAGCGGCCCAGCGACTGCAGCGCCTGAACGATGCGGATCTTCTGCGCCGGGTCGACGCGGGCGTACACGCGCACCTCGCCGCAGCGCGCGCGCAGCGCGGCGTCGTCCATCTCCGCCAGCGCTTGCCCGGTGAGCACGGGGGCCTTGTCGTCGCCGACGATGCCCAACCGCAGGGCGATGGCGCGCGCCGTGGCCGGGTGGTCGCCGGTGATCATCACCGGCGTGATGCCGGCGCCCAGGCAATCGTGCACCGCGGCGGCGGCCTCCGGTCGCGGCGGGTCGATCAAGGCGACCAGCCCGATCAGCGCGAGCCCCTGCTCCAGCACGTGCGCATCGGCGCCCACGTCGGCCCGGGCCACCTCGCGGCGCGCCAGTGCCAGCACGCGCAGGCCCTGCGCCGCCATCGTCTCGGCCTGTGCCATCGCGGCGTCGCGATCGAGGGCCACCGCTCCATCGGCGCGCCATTGCGAGTCGCACAGCGGCAGCACCGATTCGGGGGCGCCCTTGGTGCAGACCAGGAGACCCGTCCCGTGCGGGTGCAGCGTGCTCATGCGCTTGCGCACCGCGTCGAACGGAAGTTCGGCCACCCGCGGCGATTCGGCCTCCAGCGCCGACTTGTCCAGGCCGGCATCGGCGGCCAACGCTGCCAGCGCGGTCTCGGTCGGGTCGCCGAACCAGCGGCCCTCTTCGCCGAGCACCGCGTCGTTGCACAAGGCGGCGGCGCGCAGGGTCTCGCGCTGCACCGGGTCGGCCAGCGGCTCGCCCGGCCGCCATGCCCGGCCGTCGGCGTGCACCAGCTCGGCCTGCATGCGGTTCTGCGTCAGCGTGCCAGTCTTGTCGGAGCAGATGGTGCTGACCGAGCCGAGCGTCTCGACCGATGGCAGCCGGCGCACCAGCGCGTTCTGCCCGACCATGCGGCGCGCGCCGAGCGCCAGCAGCACCGTCACCACCGCCGGCAGCGACTCCGGGATGGCGGCCACCGCCAGGCTCACGGCCGTGAGGATCATGAGCACCGGCGACTCGCCGCGCAGCACGCCGATCACGAAGATCAGCGCGCAGATCGCCAGCACCACGAGGGCCAGCCGCTTGCCGAAGGCGGCCAGGCGCTTCTGCAGCGGCGTGCTCAGGTCGTCGGCGCGATCCAGCAGGCCGGCCACCTTGCCGAGCTCGGTGGCCATGCCGGTGGCCACCACCAGGCCCGTGCCCCGGCCGTGCGCCGCCGTCGTGCCCTTGAAGGCCATGTTGAGCCGGTCGCCCAGCGCCGATGCGGCTTCCGCCAGCACGCCCGTGTGCTTGTCGACGGTGACCGACTCGCCGGTCAGTGCCGATTCGTCGATCTTCAGCTGGGCGATCTCGATCAGGCGCAGGTCGGCCGGCACCTGGTTGCCCGCCTCCAGCAGCACGATGTCGCCGGGCACCAGCCGGGCTGCCGGCACCACCTGCCGCTGCCCGGCGCGCAGCACGGTGGCGCGGGCTGCGGCGAGCTGCTGCAGTGCCGCCAGCGCACGATCGGCGCGCCAGGCCTGCACGAAGCCGATCACTGCGTTGAGCAACACGATCACCAGGATCGCCAGCGTGTCGACCAGTTCGCCGATCACTCCCGAGACCACCGCGGCGCCGAGCAGCACCAGGATCATGAAGTCCTTGAACTGGTCGAGCAGTAGCGCCACGGGGGTGCGCCGTGCGGCACCGGTGATCTCGTTCGTGCCGTGCTTCAGCGCGCGCAGGGCGGCCTCGGCCTCGTCGAGCCCGAGTGCCGGGTCGACGCCGTGTTCGCGAGCCAGTTCGTGAGCTTCTCTCAGGTGCCAGTGGGCGCGCATCGGGGCATCAGTACACCGTGTGGACCGACTGACCCAGCATCTCCGGCGTGACGAGCACGATACCGCGCTCGGTGACGTGGAAGCGCTCGCGGTCGGCCGCCGTGTCCACGCCGATCTGCGTGCCGTCGGCGATCACGCAACGCTTGTCGACCACGGCACGGCGGATCACCACGTCAGCGCCGATGTTCACGCCCGGCAGCACCACCGATTCCTCGACCAGGCTGCGCTCGCCCACGCGCACCTTCGAGAACAGGATCGAGCGCCGCACCGTGGCGCCGCTGACGATGCAACCGCTGGAGACCAGCGAGTCCACCGCCATGCCACGCCGGCCCAGGTCGTCGAAGACGAACTTGGCCGGCGGCAGCTGCCGCTGCAGGCTCAGGATGGGCCAGTGCTCGTCGTAGAGGTCGAGCTCGGGCAGGATCTGCGTCAGGTCGAGGTTGGCTTCCCAGTAGCTGTCCACCGTGCCGACATCGCGCCAGTAGGGCCGCGCGCCGGGCGGGCGAACGCAGCTGTCTTCGAAGCGGTGCGCGTGCACGGGCTGCCGCGCCACCACGTGCGGGATCAGGTCGCGGCCGAAGTCGTGCGTCGAGTCGGGATCGCGGGCGTCGCGGATCAGCTCGTCGACGAGGAAGCTCGCGTTGAACACGTAGATGCCCATGCTCGCGAGCACCACGCCGGGTCGACCCGGCAGCGGATCGGGACGGGCCGGCTTTTCCTCGAAGGCGCGCACGCGCCGCTGTTCATCGACCTGAATCACGCCGAACCCGCTGGCCTGCTCGACCGGCACCTCGATGCAGGCCACCGTCAGATCGGCGCCGCTGGCCACGTGGTCGGCGAGCATCACCGCGTAGTCCATCTTGTAGACATGGTCGCCAGCCAGCACCAGGACGTGGTCGGGCCCGGCCTCGCCGAGCAGATCGAGGTTCTGGTACACCGCATTGGCGGTGCCGCTGTACCAGTGTTCGTCGACGCGCTGCTGGGCCGGGACGACATCGATGTACTCGCCCAGGTTCACTTCCAGGAATCCCCAGCCGCGTTCGATGTGGCGGATCAGGCTCTGCGCCTTGTACTGGGTCAGCACACCGATGCGGCGGATGCCCGAATTCACGCAGTTGGACAGCGGGAAGTCGATGATCTTCAGCTTGCCGGCGAACGGCACCCCGGGCTTGGCGCGCCAGTCGGTGAGCTGGCGCAGCCGCGAGCCGCGCCCGCCGGCCAGCACCAGTGCATAGGTGCGCTGCGTCATGTGCAGGTGTCGATGCGCTTCGGGCACGGCGGTGGGCGGTTCGGCTGCCATGGCAATCTCCAGCGCACCGCGACGGGGCGCACAGTTCAGCCTAGGCGCCGCGCCGCGCATTGCAATTGCCGTTCGTCAATCGTGCCGTCGTCATCTTCCCGGGCCATCATCGGCACCTGGCGCGCCCGCGCGCAACTCCCTCGACCCGCATGAGCATCCGCCACCTCGACCACCTCTTCGACCCCGCCTCGGTGGCGGTCATCGGCGCCTCGCAGCGCGCCGGCAGCGTCGGCGCCACCGTCTGGCGCAACCTGCATGGCAACGGCTTCAAGGGCCGTTGCTTCGCCGTCAATCCCCGGCACAGCAGCTTCGACGGCGTGCCGGTCTACGCCCGCGTTGCCGACCTGCCCGAGGTGCCCGAACTCGCCGTCGTCTGCACGCCGGCCGCCGCCGTGCCGGGGCTGATCGCCGAACTGGGCGCCGCCGGCACCCGCGCGGCCGTGGTCCTCACCGCGGGGCTGGACGCTGTGCAGCGCCAGGCGATGCTGGACGCCGCACGCCCGCACCTGCTGCGCATCCTCGGGCCCAACTGCATCGGCATGCTGGTGCCGCATCGGGGCCTGAACGCGAGCTTCGCGCACATCGACGCGCTGCCGGGCGAGCTGGCCTTCGTCACCCAGTCCGGCGCGCTGATGACGGCGATGCTCGACTGGGCCCGCTCGCGCCACATCGGCTTCAGCCATTTGGTGTCGCTGGGCGAACATGCGGACGTCGACTTCGGCGACATGCTCGATTTCCTCGGCAGCGATGCGAAGACGCGCGCCATCCTGCTCTACATCGAGTCGGTCGAGGCGCCGCGCAAGTTCATGTCGGCGGCGCGTGCGGCTGCGCGCAACAAGCCGGTGATCGTCATCAAGTCGGGTCGCTCGGCGCAGGGCCAACGCGCCGCGGCCTCGCACACCGGCGCACTGGCCGGCTCCGACATCGTCTACGACGCGGCCATCGCGCGTGCCGGCATGCTGCGCGTGGACACGATGCAGCAGCTCTTCCTGGCCGCCGAGACGCTGGCGCGCTTTCGCGCCAACCGCGGCGAGCAGCTCGCCATCCTCACCAACGGCGGTGGTGCAGGCGTGATGGCGGCCGATTGCGCCGCGCACGTGGGCGTGGAACTTACCGAACTGAACGCTGACACGATCGCGCGGCTCGATGCGCAGATGCCCGCCAACTGGTCTCACGGCAACCCCGTGGACATCATCGGCGACGCCCCGGCCGAACGTTACGTGCAGGCGCTCGAGGCGCTGAATGCCGACCCCGGTGCAGGCGCGGTGCTGTTCATCCACGCACCGACCGCCATCGTGCCCAGCGCCGACATCGCCCGCGCACTGGTGCCGCTGGCCAGCCAGAGCCCGCCGCGGGTGCTCGGCTGCTGGCTGGGCGGAGACTCGGTGGCGCAGGCGCGCGACATCTTCCGCGAGGCCGGCATCGCCGGCTACGAGACACCCGAGGAAGCGGTGCGCGCCTTCGCCATGCTCACCACCTATCGCCGCAACCAGGCCCAACTGATCGAAGCGGCGCCGGCCCGCCCGGCTCAGGCCACCGAGCCCGACCTGCCGGCGGTGCGTGCGCTGGTGCAGCAGGTGCTGGGCAGCGGCCGCGAGATGCTCACCGAGCCCGAAGCCAAGGCGGTGCTCGCCGCGTATGGCATCCCGGTGGTGGCCACTCAGCGTGTCGGCACCGACCCTGCCGAGGCCGCCGCAGCAGCCGATGCGATGGGCTATCCCGTGGCCTTGAAGATCCTCAGCACCGACATCTCGCACAAATCCGATGTCGGCGGTGTCGTGTTGGGCCTGGAGGGCGCGGCGCAGGTGCGCGCGGCGGCCGCGGTGATGCTCGAGCGCGTGCGCGCCCAGCGCCCGCAGGCCAGGCTCGACGGCTTCACCGTGCAATCGATGGTGCAGCGCGCTGGCGCGCAGGAGCTGATCGTCGGTGCCAGCATCGACCGCGTGTTCGGCCCGGTGATCCTGTTCGGCCAGGGCGGCACGGCGGTCGAGGTGCTGGCCGATCGCGCCATCGCGCTGCCGCCCTTGAACGAGCCGCTGGCACGTGCCCTGGTGGCGCGCACGCGCGTGGCCAAGCTGCTGCGCGGCTTCCGCGACACGCCACCGGCCGACGAGGCCAGCGTGCTGGCCGTGCTGATGGCGGTATCGCAGCTGCTCGCCGACGTGCCGCAGATCGCCGAGCTCGACATCAACCCGCTGATCGTCGATGCCAAGGGCGCCATTGCGCTCGATGCGCGCATACGGCTGAGCGTCACTGCGCCTGCCGGTGCGCTGAACTTCGCCATCCGGCCCTACCCGGCGCACCTGACGCAGCGCCTCGAATGGCATGGCCGAGTGCTCACGCTGCGGCCGATCCGGCCAGAGGACGAGGCGCAGCACCTCGAGTTCCTCAGCCACCTCGACCCCGAGGACGTGCGCATGCGCGTCTTCTACAGCCGGCGCAGCATCGAGCGCAGCGAGCTCGCGCGCCTGACGCAGATCGACTACGCGCGCGAGATGGCCTTCGTCGCCACTGCGCCCGGGCCGGACGGCGCCGAGCAAACGCTGGGCGTGGTGCGTGCCGTGGCCGACCCCGACAACGACGAGGCCGAGTTCGGGATCATCGTGCGCAGCGAGATCAAGGGCGAAGGCCTGGGCGAGCTGCTGCTGCAGCGTTTGGTCGCGTACCTGCGCGAGCACGGCACGAAACGCCTCGTCGCCACCGTGCTCAGCGAGAACACGCGCATGCTGCAGCTGGCGCGCGAACTCGGCTTCGCCGAGTCGCCCAACCCCCAGGAGCCGGGCACCCGCTGGGTCGAGCTCGCTCTGTAGCGCCGAAGCGGCTCGTCAGCCCTTGCGGCGTGCCGAGACGGCGTTCGCCAGCACTTCGAGCACCTCGAGTGAGTCGTCCCAGCCGATGCACGCATCGGTGATGCTCCGGCCGTAGGCGAGTTGGGCCGGATCGTCCTTGCCGGCGCTGAACTTCTGCGCGCCGGCGACGAGGTGGCTCTCCACCATCAGGCCGAAGATGCAGCGGCCGCCGGCCTTCATTTGCGCAGCGACGTCGCGCGCCACGTCGACCTGCTTCTGATGCTGCTTGCTGCTGTTGGCGTGGCTGCAGTCGACCATCAGCGTGCAGTCGAGCTTGGCCGCCTCGATCTCCTTGCAGGCCGCGGCCACGCTGGCGGCGTCGTAGTTGGGCGTCTTGCCGCCGCGCAGGATGACGTGGCAGTCCTTGTTGCCGCGTGTCTCGACGATGGCCACCTGGCCGTTCTTGTGCACCGACAGGAAGTGATGCGGCCGTGCGGCAGCCTGGATCGCGTCGGTGGCGATCTTGATGTTGCCGTCGGTGCCGTTCTTGAAGCCGATCGGCGCCGACAGGCCCGAGGCCAGCTCGCGATGCACCTGACTCTCGGTGGTGCGCGCGCCGATCGCGCCCCAGGAGATCAGGTCGCCGATGTACTGCGGCGAGATGACGTCGAGGAACTCGCTGCCCGCCGGCATGCCTGCGCGGTTGATCTCGACGAGCAACTGCCGCGCGATGCGCAGGCCCTCGTCGATGCGGTAGCTCTCGTCGAGGTAGGGGTCGTTGATCAGGCCCTTCCAGCCCACGGTGGTGCGCGGCTTCTCGAAGTACACGCGCATGACGATCTCCAGGCGGTCGGCGTACTTGTCGCGCTGCACCTTCAGGCGGCGCGCGTAGTCGATCGCAGCCGCCGGGTCGTGGATCGAGCACGGGCCCATCACCACCAGCAGCCGGTCGTCCTTGCGCTGCATGATGTTGCGGATCGCCGCGCGGGTGTTGCCGATCAGTGCCTCGACCGCCGTGCCCGCGATCGGGAAGAAGCGGATCAGGTGTTCGGGCGGCGGCAGCGGCGTCACGTCCTTGATCCGCTGGTCGTCGGTCTGGCTGGTGCGCTCGCTGCGGGCATACCAGGCCTCGCTGGTGGGTTTGCTGGTCATGGCGGACGGCTCCTCGTGCTGTTCTGGGTGGCGGGATCGGGATGCGCGGGCCGAAAAAAAACCGCCGGGCGGGTGCCCGGCGGTTTCGGATTCGGTGCGCTGTCGTTGTCGGCTAAGCGCTTGCCTCTCCATCCGCCGGGCGGTGCGAGAACCAAAAGTACGCAAAAAAGAAGGACTTCTGCGAGCGCATGGGCCGGACTCTAGCACGAGGCGCAGGCCTCAGGCCGTGCCGCCCACGGTGAGGCGGTCGATGCGCAGCGTCGGCTGGCCCACGCCCACGGGCACGCTCTGCCCGTCCTTGCCGCACACGCCCACGCCGGTGTCGAGCTTCATGTCGTTGCCGATCGCGCTGACGCGCGTCAGCGCGTCCGGGCCGTTGCCGATGATGGTGGCGCCCTTCACCGGGTACTGGATCTTGCCGTTCTCGACCCAGAAGGCCTCGCTCGCCGAGAAGACGAACTTGCCGCTGGTGATGTCGACCTGGCCGCCGCCGAAGTTGGTGGCGTACAGGCCACGCTTCAGGCCCGCGATGATCTCTTCCTTGGTCTTGTCGCCGCCGAGCATGTAGGTGTTGGTCATGCGCGGCATCGGCACGGCGGCGTAGCTCTCGCGCCGGCCGTTGCCGGTGGGCTTGACCTTCATGAGCCGCGCGTTGAGCGAGTCCTGGATGTAGCCCTTGAGGATGCCGTCCTCGATCAGCACGTTGCGCTGCGAGGCATGGCCTTCGTCGTCGATGTTCAGCGAGCCGCGGCGGTCGGGGATGGTGCCGTCGTCGAGCACGGTCACACCCTTGGCCGCCACGCGCTGGCCGATGCGGCCCGAGAAAGCGCTCGAACCCTTGCGATTGAAGTCGCCTTCGAGTCCGTGCCCAATGGCCTCGTGCAGCAGCACGCCGGGCCAGCCCGGGCCGAGCACGACGCTCATTTCTCCGGCCTTGGCCGGGCGCGACTCGAGGTTGGTCAGCGCCGCCGTCACCGCCTGGTCGACGTAGCTCTCGATCATCGCGTCGTGGAAGTAGCCAAAGCCGAAGCGCCCGCCGCCGCCGCCCGAGCCGACCTCGCGGCGCACCTGGCCGTCGACCGTCTGCTCGGCGATCACCGTGACCGACAGGCGCACCAGCGGGCGAACGTCGGCGGCCAGCGTGCCGTCGGCGCGCGCCACCAGCACCACGTCGTACTCGCCGGCCAGTCCCGCCATCACCTGCACGATGCGCGGGTCCTTGGCGCGGGCCAGCTTCTCGACGCGTTCGAGCAGCGCCACCTTCTGCGTGCTGTCCAGC
>Ga0208822_1001641_pt1 | contig 15234 bp, 19 predicted proteins | sample AD_STIC08_MetaG_FD_184435 | JGI IMG/M metagenome (GOLD analysis project Ga0208822, IMG submission 184435) | Active sludge microbial communities of municipal wastewater-treating anaerobic digesters from USA - AD_STIC08_MetaG (SPAdes) (version 2) | ecosystem: Engineered > Bioreactor > Anaerobic >...
TGCCCGCCCGGGTAGGAGAAGCTTTCCGCGGCGCCGCCAGCGCCCTTGCCAGCATGGTGAGCATCCCTATCGCCGGGCGCATCGTGGCCAGCGAACCTATCCCTATGCCTGTTTCAGACCTCAACTATTATGACGCTGAATCCAGCGTGGATATCGCGCGCAGTCTGCTGCCGGCGAAAGATGTCAACGATCTCTTCGCCCTCGAGGTGAGCGGAGATTCCATGATCGATGCCATGATCAACGACGGCGATATCGTCGTGATGAAAAAGGCCTCCTCAGCCAATAATGGCGAGATGGTAGCGATCTGGCTGGATGACAATAACGAAACCACCCTGAAGTATTTTTACAAAGAAGCAGACCGTATCCGCCTGCAGCCCGCCAATCCCAACATGGAGCCCATTTTCGTAAAGAACCCCAAGAGCCTGCGCATCATGGGCAAGGTGGTAATGGTCATCCGCCAGGTGCATTCGGTAGCGGGATAAGCCAATCAGATACGCCTGCTGCTGCCCTGTTTAAATTAACTGCGTCCAACCTGCGTTTTTATAGATGTGGAGCGCTTTCCGCTCTACCCATCATTAGCAGCCGGTAGGCTGTTGGCCCAACCCCGTTATCCTTTCTTATCAACCCTCGCCCTTTCAGCCCTGGCGGGTGATGAATCAGGTGTTAATATCAGCAGCGGCCTCATCGTCCGGGCAAAGGGTTGGTTGCAAGCCCGCGCATCCACGTTGGTACACCCGTGCCAACAGGCTATGGAACGACCAGGATTTCCACCCACAACCAACCTACCGGGTAACCATCCGGCATTTGCAACTGCCAGTAGCCAATATAATTGCCGGGCGTATTTGGCGCGACCATATCCACCGACATTTCGATTTCTTTTTTTGAATAAACGGTCGATCCCAGGCGTTGCGGGGAATTGGCGCTCATCGGTTCCCCGCTGATAAACACCAGTTGAAAGTCCCCTGTCCAGTAACAGGATCCGGTGTTGAGCAGCTTCCAGGTCTTGGTAAAATGTTCGCCCGCTTTAATTTCACTGCCGTCTTCAACCGTAATATCCGAAGCCTCCAAATCGAGGTAACAGTTCGGATCCTGGACAGGGGTTGAGGTGGGGATGGGCGTGTTGGTGGGCGGTATGGGGGTAACCGTACCCAGGGTGATGTCGTGTGTCGGGGTGGGGGTAATGGTGGGCGGGCGCATGGCCTCTACCGTGGCTTTCAGAAAATCAGTGCCGATTGGTACAACCACCGGAGTCGAGCCGGTCTTTCCAGCCAGTGAACGGGAGCAGCTTAGGGTAAGAAGAGCCAGAATAACCAGCAGCGGGATGATTTTTCGGGACATTTTATTTACTCCGATGGCGTCAGGATAACTTGAGATACTTGCCAATAAACCCTGTCAACGGTTTAAGTATACCGGTTTTCAATTACCCTGTGGGCTTTGGGCTGAAAGGTTACACAAAGGGAGGGCAACCTGGGCTTAATCTTCTGAATATCCGCAAAGCGCCAAAGCGCCTGGCCCGGTACTGATACCCAGCACAGGTCCTGTGATGTTTAGGATCAATTCTACAGGGTTGAACTCTGCGCGGATGCGTTCAGCCAGCGCCTCAGCCTCTGCCAGTGAATTTCCGTGCAACACCGCAATATGCAGGCGGTTGTGGCTGCGCAGCTGGGCGAAAAATTTCTGATACAACATTTCTACCAGCTGCTTGTGAGTTCTCGCCATGGCGGCGGGTTCCACCAAGCCGGAATGATGATTGATCGAAACCAGCGGTTGGATCTTGAGCAGGCTGCCCACCCATTTCACCGCGTTGCCAATGCGGCCGCTTTTCTGCAGGTACTCGAGTGAATCCATGGCGACATACTGCACTAACTTTTTCTTTAAATCTTCCAGCATGGTCAGTATCTTTTTCACTTCCATGCCCGCGTCGCGAGCGCGTGCGGCAGCCAGCACTTGCCAGCCGAGACTCATGGTCGGTCCTTTCCCATCCACTACCGACACAGGAATCTTCACCAACCTGGCTGCTTCGCACGCCATATGGTATGCGCCGCTCATCGCGCTGCTGACGGTGAGGGTGATAATTTCTGTAGCCCCTTTAGCGGCCACTTCTTCATACGTTTTTTGAAAATCCGGGATTCCCGCCTGGGATGAAGAAGAGTAGACAGGGTCTACTTCCAGGCGTTTGTAAAACTCCAACGGAGTCATATCCACCCGGTCGCGGAACTGCTCATCTCCCCAGATAATGTAGTGAGGGATAATGGTTATTCCATACTGCTCGATGAGAGCGTCTGGAATGTCACAGGTGCTGTCAGTGATAATGCCGATCATTTCATTCCCTCGCGATTGTGAATTGATTAATCATACCCCAAAAGGGCAGCCGCGCACGTTTCTAAACATCGAGAGTGTAGAAACTTGGATCATTCACCATGCGGCTTTTTCTCTTTTTCCAACTCCTTCAGGGCATTTAATCTTATCGCACAGTTAATGAAGCGCGTGAAAATCCACAGGACATAAATGGCGACCCCGCCAATGATAACCAAAAAACCGGCAACCATATAGGCGCTGGTATCCGGCATCATTCACCTTCTTCCTGGAGCGCGGCGCGTCTCTCATTAATTTCCGCCTGAAGGTTGCCCAGGCGGTAGCGGTGCCAGTACAGGGCAATGAAAAGGATGGAAAAGGCCGCCAGGCTGCTAAAGAAGGTGGTCTGCATGCTGGGGTTCATGGCGAAAAGCCCGTTGGCAGAAGAATCTGCCGAGCCGATCATTACCGGGTGAATGGTCCGAAAAACGCGGATGGAAAAGAACGTAAGCGGTACGCTGATGAAGCCAACAACCGCGTACACTGCAGCTAGTTTTGCCCGCCGCCGCGCATCATCCAAGCCACTGCGCAACAGCAGGTAGGCGGCGTAGATCAATTCCATGATGAGCGCGGTGGTCAGGCGCGGGTCCCAGGTCCACCAGGTATTCCACACCGGCCGTGCCCAAATGGAGCCGCTGACGATGCACAGCGCCATCAACACCATGCCAATTTCAACCCCCGCCAACCCCGCGACATCCCATTTCAGGCTGCCTGTCTTCAGACAGGCAACAGCAGCGATAGTTGCCACAAAGAAGCCCAGCATCCCCGCCAAACCAGCAGCCACATGAAAGTAGAAAACCTTCTGCACGCTGCCCATGGTCAATTCAAAAGGCGCGTAGAATATCACCAGGGCGAAAGCGGTAGCCAAAGCCAGCAGGGCGAGAAAGTCAAGAAAAATTAAAGCGCGAGGAGTCTTTTCGGGTTTCATTGGTAGCCAGGTCTATTCTTCGATAATTCTATCAAACACCAGCAAACCCACAGCAGCAAAAAGCAGATCGTAGCCCACCAACATAACCAGCCAGGTATCCAGTTCGGCTGGGTTACCACCCTGCAAGAGAATCGTGGAAGCGCGCACACAAGCCAACAACAAGGGGATGATCACAGGGAACAGCAATACCGGCAGCAGCATGTCACGCGCGCGCAATTGCAGGGTCAACGTGGAGAGCAACGTGCCTGTGAGGATGTACCCCAGGGTTCCCAGCAAGATCACTCCCAACCCGCCCCAAGAGAAAAGGGAGAGGTTATTCAACAATGCATACACCGGCACGATGATGGCAGCGGTGATGAGCAGGTAAACCCAGTTGACCAGCGCTTTGCCAAAAAAAATGGCTGTGCGGTCCACCGGCGCCAACAGCAGAGCGTTGATCGCTTCTCGGTCTCTTTCCAATGTCAAAGAGCGATTAAGGCTGATGGTGCCGGCAAAGCACAAAGTCACCCAGATGACTCCGGCTGCTGCCTTGCGGCGTATCTCCACAGAGAGGTCGAAAGCGAACACAAACACTAGTATGACGGTCAGAGCGAAAACCAGCATGGTGCCGAGTATCTCGCGCGTGCGCCGCTCCGCGAGCAAGTCCTTCCAGAATATCGCCAGGATGGCGCCGATGAAGGGCTTCACGTGTTCACCCCGTGCCCTTTGTGGCTGCCAGAAAAGACGGTGAGTTCATTAAAAGTTGCCCTGAGCGATTTCCCGCTGAGTCCCGCGCTGGGGCTCGACCAGGAGATTTTTCCGTCATGCAACAGGTCGACGCGCGTGCTGATGGCGACTGCCTGATTAAAATCATGGGTCGTCAGCAGCACCATCTTCCCGTCGGCGGCTGCCTGGCGAATGAGCATTTCACACAACTCGGATGAACGCTGGTCAAGCCCGGTATAGGGTTCATCTAATAACAGCAGGTCGGGGTCATGCAGCAGGGCGCGGGCGATCGCCAGTCGCTGCTGCATTCCGCGTGAGAAGGTGCGCACCAGTTCATCCGCACGGCTGTTCAAAGCGACCATTTCCAGCACCTGGCGAATTCGTTTGTCGCTATCAGCAATCTGATAGAGACGGCTGAAAAAGCGCAGATTTTCGCGCGCACTGAGGTTGTCATAAAGCATGGAGGTATGCATTACCACGCCGATGTGGCGACGGTATTCAGCGGGCGCGTTGAGAGGTGTGTATGAGCCGAAGCGCACCATGCCCTGCTCCGGCCGCAAGAGGTTGGCCAGCACGCGCAGCAGGGTGGTTTTACCAGCGCCGTTGATCCCGACCAGTGAAACAATTTCGGCGGGTTCAACCGTGAGTGACAGCCCGCGTAAAACTTGGCGGTTGCCGAAAGACCTGGTGAGGTTGACTGCGTTGAGCATCGCGCGGCGCGTTTCTTCAGGCAGAGCCTGGGGGAGAATCAACCATTTTCAACTCGCGCAAGGCAACAGCCGCTTCCTGCAGCAGCAAGGTTCGCTGTTCCTCGTGCTCCTGCTGGCTCATTTTACCCAGCCCGAAATCGAAATCCAGCTCGCGGATGCGCTCGAGGATGGCCTGGTAAGCCGCCTGTTTGAGCGCTTTCACATCAGGCGCGTAGGTGCTGCCGCCTAATGGTTGATGGGTGAAGAGCGGGCGGGTGATGTAAAAAAACACCAGCGCGAGGAGGATAACCGTGATAACAATTGGTATGAGCATCATCGCATTTTCTGTGAACTATTTTGCCAGTTCCAGCATGGCGCGGATTTCATCAGCGGACTGAAAGGGACCAATCTGAACCGCAGCCAGCCTGCCATCTTTGTCAACGAGGTAAGTCTCAGGTACAGCCTGCACCTTGAAAAGACGGGATATTCGCGACCCCATGTCTGGCCCGTTTGGAAACGTAATGCCATATTTTTCGAGAAAGGCCTTAGCGTCATTTTCCGTATCCACATAATTCACGCCCAGGAAAATGATATCATCTGAATCCTTCACTTCCCGCCAGACTTCTTCCAGGATGGCGCCTTCTTCCTCACAGGAAGCGCACCATGAAGACCAAAAGTTGAGCAGGATGACGCGCCCATCCATCCTGGATTTTTGATAATGTTCGCCTGAGAACGTCGTGATACTGAAATCAGGGATCTCTGCGCCGACCTCAAAACCGGTCTGTCGTGACTGTTTCAACCACAACCCCAGCGTTATAAGCAATCCAACCAGTAACAACCCAAAGATCACCATCCAGTACGGAAAGCGTTTTTTCGCTTTGTTCACAGGATCCTGCGTGAAAACCGGGAGTGTTGTCACTCAACACCTTCCAGGTCATTTTCAATCTGGCTGATGAAGTCCTCTGCAGCCATTCTACACGGTCCTTCATTTGATACCTCTTGAGCCGCTGGAATTGTCTTCGGCTTGCGGATGACCCGGATGGCGATCAGAATGCCCGCGACCAGGGTGAGGGGTGGAACCAGGTAAATGAGCCAGTTGAATCCGCGCCGCGGCGGAACTGCCAACACCTGGTCTCCATACTGAGTGGCAAAATAGGCTTTGATTTCTTCATCATTCCAGCCAAGCGCGAGCTTCTCGCGGATCAGTTCGCGCCACTGCGCGCAGGCTTTGGTGGGACACACCTCCAGCGGCACGTTTTCGCACACCGGGCAATAGAGCTCAGAAGCCAGGCGGTTGACCTCATCATCACTCACCGGCGGTTCAGTTTGCGCGTATCCCGGCGTTTGTACGATCAACAGGAAAAACAGCCATATCACCAGAAGAACCCGTTTCATTTTTCCTCCTGGTGGGTACGAGGGATATTTTTTCGCCTGGTCGTCGGCCACAACGCCACCAACGTGCCGAAAACCAGCACACCGGAGCCAATCCACAACCAGTTGATCAACGGGTTGCGGTAAATCTTGAAGGTCGCTCCTTCTGATGAAATTGGCTGCCAGTCAACCAGGATGACATACAGGTCATCTACCAGGGTGCTGCGAACTCCTGGCAGGGTGACAGATTGCTGTGATACGTAGTAGGTATCGCTGCCCGGGAAAACCCGTTTCAATTCCCGGTTGTCTCTTTTAATCATCACCGAGGCTCGCGCGCTGTTACGTCCATCTGCATTATCGGTCACCTCCAGCTTCTCGTAGGTGAAAGTGTAGCCGGAAAGAGACAGCGTTTCGCCTGCTGCGAGCATTCCCTGGGTGGTCGTCTGGAAAAACTCGATGCCAATAATGCCGAGCGCCATCAAGGCAACGCCGATATGAATGAGGTATCCACCGTAGCGCCTTGAGAAACGTCTGACTAGGGTGCCAAATGCCTGCCTCACAGGTTCCTGGCGGTTAGATGCCCTCAGGGTCACCGTCCGGTACGTATCCAGTACCGTGGTGAAAATGGCCAAGGTGACCAGCCACACCGCCAGCAGTGCGAACCAGTTGCGTACACCCGCGAGAAAAACGATAAGCGGGACCGCCAGCGCAGCCAGAGCGGATTTCCACAGGTGCCGCCCCAGGTTTCTGCTGGTTGAGACGCCCCACATGGTAAGCGGAACGATGGCCATCAATAGCAATAACAAGCCAAACAGTGGGGCAGTGGCGCTTTCATAAAAAGGCGGCCCAACTGTGACCTTCTGACCAGTAAGCAATTCCGAGAAGATAGGGAAAAGCACGCCGGTAAGACAGATGAGAAGGAGCGCGGTGAACAGCAGGTTATTGAAAAGAAAAGCCGATTCGCGCGAGAAGACCGAGTGTATCTGGTTCTCCGAACGCAGCGCAGACCAACGGTGAAGCAGTAACCCGAAAGAAATGCTGAACATGAGAATGATAAACACGAAGAACGCTGGGCCGATCGCAGATTGAGAAAAAGCATGCACCGATGAAAGCATTCCAGAGCGGGTGAGAAAAGTACCCAAAATGACCAGGCAAAAAGTGAGAACGATGAGGGCGATGTTCCAATGCTGAAAAAGACGGCGCTTTTCCTGGGTGATGGCTGAATGCAGGTAAGCAGTGCCCGTTAGCCAGGGCATCAGCGCTGAAATTTCCACAGGATCCCAGCCCCAGTACCCTCCCCAACCAAGCACATCATAAGCCCAGCGGCTGCCCAGCACCAGCCCCAGTGAAAGGAAGAGCCACGCCAGCAAAGACCATTTGCGCGTGATTTTGAGCCAGTGGTCATCAGTACGACCGCTTACCAATGCGGCGAAGGCAAAAGCAAAGGGAATCACAAACCCGGTGAAACCGAGGTAAAGCGCCGGCGGGTGAATGATCATGCCAAAATGTCGTAGCAACGGGTTCAGCCCCGCGCCGTCTGTGGGCTTAGCCAATATGGACATCGCCGGTGGGAAGAACGCGCGCTTTATGATCCCGTCAAGGGTGATGAAATAACGCGAAAAAGGGTTTTCAAAAAAGAGTACAAGTATGATAAAGAACAGCAACGTGAAGGAAGTAGCCGCAATGACCCAGGGCAACAGGTCTACCTCGGTTTTCCAGCGGCGCGCCACAACTGAAAAGGTGAATCCTGCGAGCAGCCAGCACCAAAACAGCAACGACCCTTCCTGCCCACCCCAAAGCGCGGCGAGCTTGAGGTAGAGCGGCATGGATAGGTCGGTGGTTTGGTAAACGTAGGAGTATTCGAAACGCCCGCTGGCGAGCAGGTAAAGCAGCGCTAGTATGGAAAGAGACAGCACCGGGAAGGTGATCAGCGCAGCACGCCGTGCAGTTTCAATCAGTGCAGCAGAGCGCGAACGACCTCCACAGAGAGAGGTTATCACCGCCGTCAGTGTAGTTACAAGGGCGATAACCAACCCGCCATACCCGATACCTCCAATCACGGCACCGCCTGTGCAGGCACTTCCGCCTCATAGCGAGAGGGGCATTTAAGCAGTAATTCCTCGGCGTTGAACACCCCATCATCACCCATGGCACCGGTCAATATTGCCTGGGCTTCATTTTTCAACAGGTCAGGCATAACGCCGTTATAGCGCACCTTTAAGCGAGCTGCCTGGGGATCGAGCGAGGCGTTATGCAACACATTGGCCAACCCTCCACCAGCTTCGATTTCGCGATTGTCACCGGGAATGTGCGCGATGGTGAAGGTAAGGTCAAGAGTTTGAGGGTCATATTGGATGGTATCACCCAGCACCACACCCGAAACCCGCACGTTGGCGTTATTCACCCCTTTGCCGGATGCCAGTTCTTCTACCGTGAGGTAATACTGAGCGTTGCCTTTAAGGCTGGTAACCACCAGCAGCACCACCGCCGCCAGGAGCAGCACACCGCCGATGGCGAACTTATTGATCTTGAAGCGAGGGTGAGGTTCAACCGCGCGCGGGCTTTTGTTCAAGTGTTCTCCTAAGGGTTATGTTTGAAAAAACCAAGCCACTGTGAGGGCGGTTTTTATTCGGTGCATTTATTCGCGCTCCGCAGGCGGTTCGGGCGCCTTGTGGAGATCTGGAGACTCGCGATTCATATCTGCCCGATTATCTTTTCTGGGTTCTTCTACCTCTTTTATTAATTCCGCTACTGAGCTGGTCAGAGAGCTTTGGACCCCCCTGGATTGACGGTCTAAGTCTCTGATCGTTTCATCGAGGTTGGCTTCCCTGGCCAGCATTCTGGGAATTTCGTTTATTTCACGCCTGGTCGCCCATACTTCCTGCCAGTATGGTGACCTGGTGATACGGCGAATAAATGCGCCCACTTCCCGGGCGGACTTCACCATATTGCCAGGACCCAGGAGTATCAACGCCAGGACGACAATGAAGATGATCTCAGGCAGGCCAAGGTTGAAGAATTTCATATCACTTTTGTTCTTGCCCCTGTGAAGGGTTGTGAGAGGGCGGGCGTATCATTCCTGCGTTGAGTCGTCTTTTTCTTCCTTTTCTTCACCTTTCAGGCCTTTCCGAAAAGCCCGGATTGCCCCGCCAATCTCGCCGCCAATCTTACTGATCTTGCCAACACCGAACAGCAGCGCGATGATGACCAGGATGATGATGAGTTCAGGTACTCCGAGTTTGGAAAACATATTTCGCTCCTTGTCTTGTGATTATTTTACTATTAGTTGCTTCCTGGTTCGCCGGTTAACCAGCGTCGGCGCCGTCAGCCTGCTGAGATTTTTTGCGGTTACGCCCGGCAGCGACCGCAAACAGGATACTGATCAGATAGAGGGCGCAAAGAGGAATCATCATCAGCCCCATGTTTACCGGATCCGGGGTGGGGGTGATGAACGCAGCCAGAATAGCGATGACAACGATGGCAATGCGCCATTGCCTGGCTAGTTGTTTGGCAGTGATCAACCCAATGCGCGCCAGCAGAAAAACGATAAGCGGCAGTTCAAAAGCCAATCCTACCCAAAAGAGCAGGTTTAAAACAAACCCAAAGTACGTGCTGGGCCGGGGAGCAGTGGCGATGCCCATAAAATTGAGTAAAAAAGGCAGAGCAGTGGGAAGTAAAACGAAGTAGGCAAAAACCACGCCTGCAGCGAAAAAGAGGGTCGCCAGGGGGATCATGAACCATACCCACTTACGTTCGTTTGGTTTCAATCCCGGCAAAACAAATGCGAAGATTTCGTACACCACAATTGGTAGCGCCAGCACCACGCCAGCAAGTAGCGAGATTTTCATAAAGGCGGTCACGTTTTCGGTTACATCGATGGATTTCATCGCCGAGAGCCCGCCAATTGGACCAGCCAGAACCTCTGCCAGTTGGCGGCTGAAGACAAAGCCAATTACAGTGGCCACCGCCAAGGCGATCACGCTGATGAGCAGGCGCTTGCGCAGCTCATTCACATGGCTCAATATGCTCATTCCAGAAGTTTCTTGTTCCATTTATCCAATAACCTTCGTTTAGCTGTTAATTGTAACAGGGCTATAGGGCAGAACAAGGACACTTCCCTGTATTTAGCGTATCAGCGCTAGCCTGTGGAAGTGGATGGTGAATTCGGTGGCACGCCCGTTACAACAGACGAACAGGCTGGTTTTATGGGTTGTCATTATTTTAATGGTTTCGCGTCTTGCAGGCGCGGTGAATTCAGTAGTGGGTGCAACTGGCAATCAAACAGGGTGCGGTCAGGTGAGTGTGTTATTCATCATGATAGCGTTTTTCGCCGGCTTCAACGCGCATCGCCAGGTGATTCTCTGGCGGCGGCAGGGGGCAGGTGGCGTAAGCAGTGTACGCGCAGGGCCAGTTCCACGCTAGGTTGAAATCCAGTATCAGCCGGTTGTGAACTGGCCGCCGGGTGACCAGGTAGCGCCCGCCGGGGTAGGTGGCGTCTTGCCTGGTGAGGTCTGTGAAACTGAAGAGCAGTTCATCCCCCTCTGCTTGGCCCAGCAGCGTGCAATTGACGCCGCTCATTTGAAAGCGGGCACTCCCTGGGATGCTGACCCTCATTTCACTACCAACGGCGGTGTGAACGATCGTCTCTCTGGGCGGGTCAAAAAAGATGAATTCTGCTGAGACTCGCCAGGCGGGGTTGACTGCGAAATAATTCAAGCCATGAAAACTCTTCAGCCGCTGCGAATCACGGTCCCAAACACGTAAAAAATACAGCCTGCCGCGCTGAATGACCCTCATGGCTAGCGAAGCGCATTCCAGCAAGTCAGGATTTTCGTCGTTATCGGTGCGCAGCTGGCGTTCAGCAGCAGGAGCGCCATTAATCGTAAAGTGGCTGCCCACCTCTACCCAGATTTCATCTCCTGTGAGGGTGATCAAAGCTTCGGCGCCCTGGGCAAGTTCCGGGATGTGGATAGTGTAGCCTGAGCCATGACCCAATCTGTTTTCGCCCGTTTGCAACGGGTACAGCCCGACCAGTGAAAACCAGTTCAAGGGGGATTGCAGCAGGTTCTGTTCACGCTTCCGGCGTTCTCTCTGAATCATCTTCTCATACGAGGTGTGTGTTTTCATGGGTAACCGTTCAGGCGTATTATTTTTAGCGTTAACTTTTAGGAGTGATCGAAAAGGAAGCAGCAGGATGGTTAAGTCCTGCTGCTTGTACCGATCACTCGTATTCAATAGGCTTGTGGGGTTCTTCGGGTTCTGTTTACCCCAATTGAATACTGGTTCCGGGTCATTTGATAAAAATCAATAGAACCGGATCGTGGGATGGGTATACTTCACTCAGTCGAGCAGTTCCTTCGGCACGTTGCCGCCGTTGTCCGCGATCTTCTGAAGGACAACTTTGTGCAGCCACATGTTCATTTGGGCTGAATCAGCCATCTTTTCCTCTGGGCAGCCAAGTTCCTTGGCCAGTTCCTTGCGTTCAGCAAGGCTGCTGTCAAGGCCCAAGAGTTTCATCAGGTCTACGATCGACGTCTTCCAATCAAGTTTCTCTGGATTTGCGGCGGCCAGTTTTTCAAGTTTGGCGACCACATCCACCATGGGGACTGCCGCGGGGGCACCCGGCTTGAAAGCATCGAGCTTAAAGCCGGAGCCTGCGGCTCCAACCATCCCTGCCACTGGGCGGGAATCCTTCGCCACTGAGCCGCCTGGTTTAAGCGCGCTGGTCTTCGGGATTTCAGGTTTTACGGCAGGTGCAGCAGCGGCTGCTTTTTCCTCCTTACCCTTGATGCCCAACTTGTCGAGAATTTTAGAGAATACTCCCATTTTTATTCCTTTCCACTCATTTTAATCAGAACCCCAACTAGGGTTAATTATAGACGGTTTTTGCAAGAAAAGTTAATATTTGTACTCGTTCAATACATATGAGATTTTTCCGAGGTTACCTCTGGGTGATATTTATTAATATACTCGGCTGGGGTGAGATAGTCCAGTGCCTGATGAGGTCGGATCTGGTTATAGACCCGTTCCCACTTGTATAACTCGATGTTTAGACTGTCAATTTGGGCGCTCTTTGGAATGACTGCGTAGAACTCTTCCAAATGGGTACGATGTGCGCGTTCAACTCTTCCGTTTAGCTTAGGGGAATGAGGGGGCAGGACAAAGAGCTTTAATCCTAAGCGCTGACAAGCCTCCTCAAAACCTGCCCGATATTCACTTCCGCCATCGACCTGTATGGCTCTCACTGGAAAGGGCATACGAGCCAGGATGGTACCGAGGAACTCAGCAGCAGTGTTACCTGTGGCGCGCTGATGAGCTTCCAACACATCCCAACGGCTGATCACATCTCTGGCTGTGAAGTGTTTTATCATTCTGCCGTCAAGTGGTCTCACATCCAGGGTATCCACCTGTATCAGGTCTCCAGGTTTATTGATCACGTAATTCTTTGGTTTTCGGATGGCGTAAGGCCTTCTTTGTTTTCGTTTCTTGATCTTCACCAACCCCCTGGGTGGCTCATGCAGCAACCCGCGCCGCTTTAGATCCACTAGAATCCTTCCTACTGTAGAACTCGACGTTTTCCAGCCTTGTCGCTTCAATAAAACTACGATCTTGTCCTTGCCCCAACCCGGATATTCTTCTCGCAATTCCAACACCGCTTCGGATAGTTCCGTCCCCCACCACATGGGTTGTCGTACCCGGTGTGGCCTGCGACTTTTCTCTTCCAATCCTTTGGGTCCCTTTTCTTCAAACCGCTTGCGCCATCTATAGCGTGTGGCTCGGGATACCCGCAACAGTAAACTGATCTCTTTTTCTCCAACCCCCTTTTCTTTCAAGGTATTCCATAGATTCAGCTTCTGCATTCGTTGGTCAGCCGCAGCTGATAACATCACTGGCTTGAATTTGGCTAGATAATAAAATTCTTTTGGGATACAATGTATGCGCATCGAGGCTTCTCTCCTTTTGTTTGGTTTGTCACCCTTAAGGATGACCTCGATGCTCTTTTTTGTCTAGCCTTTTTGTCTCATATGTATCTGAACTTATTCAGAATCATCTGATGTTGGTAGACCCTTTTTTATTTCTTCCGATGAGCGTTCTTAGCGGAAAAAAAGCAATAAAACCTGAAAAACGGATAAGCGAAGCGATGATTAAACCTGTGGGAATCGAGAATACATCCGCGACAAGCGTCCCAATCATAGGGGAAAAAATCGCTGCCAGGAACTGCATCATTTGAGCGAAGGAAACGAAGATGGCGCTGTATTCAATGGGAACTGTTTTCATGAGTTCATCAAAAAAAATCAGGTCCAACCCAGCCTGAAAAACACCGGCGATACCGGCAAACAAGGCGATCTGCCAGGGCACAACAGTGGTGGAGATGAGAAGTGGATAGAACGAGATGCCAAAGGTTGTCCATAAAAGAACCGCGCGCGAACCATGTTTCCTGGACAACTTGGTCCAAAAAAAATAACCCAGGACCAAAATTGCGGTTTGGGTCATAGTGATGATAGAGATCCATCCATCCGATACATGAGCCACACGCACCAGGTACAGAGGAATTAAAGGCGCGGAAAACTGGATGCCGCTCATTACCAGTAGTCTCTTGACCATGAACAAAACAAAGGGCTTTTCACGTAAAACCAGGTCCCGATATTCGCGGTATAGGGCGCGAAGGTCGCGGCTGTTCTCCATTGGGGGAGGAGCGGCTGAAGGTAAGACGATGTGAGAGGAGTAATAATAACTGATCAACCCTCCGAAGGACAAGCCGATGAACATTAACTGGTAATTTAATGGGAAGGCGATCCTGTCGAGAAGCTGACCGATGGCGAGCACAACGAGGGTTGTGGTCAAACCCATGGTTGACCAGCGGCGGGACATCAATTCAAAACGTCTGTCTGGTCCGGCCACAGCGTTCATAACAACAGAAAACGCAATAGATACCAGTGATTGGGGGATTGTGGCAACCGCCCAGATGAGCAAGATCGAGTTCACCAGCACTTTTTCGGGCAGAAAGAACGAAATGATGCCGGTAAGCGCGTAACTGGCGATGACCAAAAGTCTGGCAATGCTAAACCATTTAACGATATTCGTTTGCTTTTGAAGAAACCTGCCCAGGGGAATGGCTAATAACAACCCGGTGAATGCCGGCATGGAGGACAGCAACCCGACCTGGAAAGATGAAGCGTTTAAATAAGTGAGGAAGACAGGCAAGAAAGGACTGGCTGCGTTGGCCAGGCCGACACCAATGGCATCAATCTGAACATTGCGAAAATTCCGTTTATCGCGTTCGGCGAGTGCAAGAGCAGGAGCGGGATCTATTAGTGGTTTTTTCACAGGTGCCATGATTTCTGGTAAACAGAATGAGTCGATTATACCAACGAGCAAGAGACCTCAAAGAAGATAAGGATTTCGATTAAGGTATAATGCACGTGAAAGGAAACGGAACCAATCACGGAAGAATAGCGCATGGACCTGTCAATCTGACAGGTTGACGAGGAGAGGGTTCTTTACCGCGAGGTAAAGCTAACCGGGATGCCCGGAAAAATCGAAAGATCAGCGGATGCCCTTCAGATCGATGAGATCTGGTCTACCGAAAATTCCATTCTATCCTTTCCTTCCGGATCGCAAGACCCGGGTACCATTTTAATTGGAGGATACCATGTGTGGAATTGTGGGCTATATCGGAGAAAGGGACGCCACTCCGCTCATTTTGGGTGGGCTGAAGAAGCTGGAATACCGGGGGTATGACTCAGCGGGACTGGCAGTTTTAAAAAACGGACAGATTGAAGTGCGGCGGAATGCCGGAAAACTGGTAAACCTGGAAATGAACGTCTGTGAGCAACCCATTTCTGGTACGTTGGGAATTGGGCACACCCGCTGGGCAACACATGGCGAACCAAGCGCGCGTAACGCCCATCCTCACCTCAGCGGCAGCGGAGAGGTGGTGGTGGTGCACAACGGCATTGTAGAGAATTTCATCGAACTTAAGGAAGAGCTGGTAACAGAAGGGGTGGTTTTTCAATCCGATACTGATACGGAGACCATTGTTCACCTGATTGAAAAGTTTCTGAGCGTGACCGGTGATTTGGAAAGCGCTGCGCGTAAAGCGCTTGGGCAGCTGAAAGGTGCGCATGGCATTGTCGTTTTTACCTCAAGAGAACCTGACAAGATTATCGCGGCTCGCATTGGCAA
>Ga0208822_1001663_pt1 | contig 15070 bp, 9 predicted proteins | sample AD_STIC08_MetaG_FD_184435 | JGI IMG/M metagenome (GOLD analysis project Ga0208822, IMG submission 184435) | Active sludge microbial communities of municipal wastewater-treating anaerobic digesters from USA - AD_STIC08_MetaG (SPAdes) (version 2) | ecosystem: Engineered > Bioreactor > Anaerobic >...
CCGCTGCGCGTTTCGACGCCGCCTGGGACACAGGGCTCGCGCTCAGCACGGAAGGCCGCGGCGAGGTCGCGCTCGCCGTCGCCACCGCCAAGGTCGCCGCCACCCGCGGCGGGCTCGACCTCACCAGCCGCATCTTCGAAGTCACCGGCGCGCGCTCCACCACCGCCGCGCTGCGCCTCGACCGCTTCTGGCGCAACCTGCGCGTGCATACCCTGCACGACCCGGTGGATTACAAGGTGCGCGAACTCGGCGACTGGGCGCTCAACGGCCGCTACCCGAAGCCTTCCTTCTATTCCTGAGCAGCCGCGGAGCAAGACCCATGCCCATCGAAGATCCGACCCTGCGCAACGCGCGCGAGGCCGAACTCGCCACCTACGCCAATGACATCGCCGCCGCAATCCGGCCGACGGCAGCGCGCTACGACCGAACGGGCGAATTCCCGTTCGAGCACTTCGAGATCCTGAGGCACAAGGGCGCGCTCGGCCTCACCGTCCCCGAGGAATACGGCGGCCGGGGGCTGTCGCTGTACGAGACGCTGCTGGTGCAGGAGCGCATCGCCGGCGCCAGCGGCGCGACCGCGCTCGCGCTCGGCTGGCACCTGATGACCTTCTTCGGCCTCAGCACCACGCGCGCCTGGGACGAGGCCGTGTTCGAGCGTGTGTGCCGCGATGCGGTCGAGCGCGGCGAGCTGATCAATGTCTTCGCCACCGAACGCGATGCCGGCAACGTCGTGCGCGGCTTCAAGCCCACCACCGTCGCCCGCCGCCACGGCGACGGCTACCTCATCTCGGGGCGCAAGGCCTTCTCCACGCTGGCGCCCGCAGTGAACCACTTCACCGTGCTAGCCCATATCGAGGACGACGACCAGACGGCCGAGTTCCTGGTGCGCAAGTCCGCGCGCGTGCGCATCGTCGAAACCTGGGATTCGCTGGGCATGCGCAGCACCGGCAGTCACGACGTCGAGCTCGACGCCGTGGAGGTGCCCGCGGACGCCCTGCTGGTCCGCCTCGAGAAGGGCAAGCCGAGCCGCTTCATGGCCTGCAGCGGCGCCTACTCGCTGCAGTTGCCGGCGATCTATCTCGGTATCGCGGTAGCCGCGCGCGACTTCATCCTCGACTTCGCCGACAGCCGCTTCGCGCCCAGCCTCGGCGGCGTGATCCTGGACGCGCCGCAGGTGCAGCACAAGATCGGCGAGATCGAGATCCTGATCGGCGTGTCGAAATCGCTGCTGTACGGCCTGGCCGAGCGCTGGGACCGCCACGACGACCTCAAGGACAAGCTCGGCAGCGAGGTCGCGATCACCAAGTACGCGGTGACCAACAACGCCATCCGCATCGTCGAACTCGCGATGCAGATCGCCGGCGGCCACGCGCTGTCGCGCGACCTGCCGCTGGAGCGCTACTTCCGCGACGTGCAATGCGGCCTCTACAACCCCCCGCACAACGACATGGTCATCGATCGCGTCGCCAGGGAGGCGATCGCGCGCCAGCGCGCAGACCGCAACCCGAGCGCCGTCATCCCGATCACGCCCACACCGCAAGGCCCAGACCGGACCGCCCACACAGCCACGACACGCAGCAGCGAAGCCATCGCTTGAACGACGCCCGCCCGTTGCCGCATCTCCGCCCTCCATTCCTCGGAACAGGACACCCCATGCCCGCCCTCGCCTTCAACGCCTTCGTCATGAACACCGCCTCCCACATCCAGCACGGACAGTGGCGGCACCCCGATGCCCGACAGGTCGATTTCAACGACGTCGATCTGTGGGTCGACCTCGCGCGCACGCTCGAGCGCGGCCTGTTCGACGCCATCTTCTTCGCCGACGTGGTCGGCCTCTATGGTCCGCTCGGCGGCGACTACGAGGTCAATGCCCGGGAGGGGCTGCAGATCCCGAGCAACGACCCGTCGGTGCTGCTGTCGGCCCTGGCGGTGAACACCGAGCACCTCGGGCTCGCCTTCACCAGTTCGGTGCTGCAGGCCCACCCCTTCGACTTCGCGCGCAAGGTGTCGACGCTGGATCACATCTCGCGCGGACGGGTGGCGTGGAACATCGTCACCACCCACCTGGAGAACGCCGCGCGCAACTTCGGCCAGGACCAGCTCACCCCGCACGACGAGCGCTACGCCTGGGCGGCGGAATACGTCGATGTCGTCTACAAGCTGTGGGAAGGCTCGTGGGACGAGGGCGCGCTGCTGATCGACCGCGCGCGCGGCGTGTTCGCCGACCACGAGAAGATCCACAAGATCCACCACGTCGGACCGCGCTACCGGGTGGAAGGGCCGCACCTGAGCGCGCCCTCGCCGCAGCGCACGCCGCTGCTGTTCCAGGCCGGCTCCTCGGGCGCCGGACGCCAGTTCGCGGCCAGCCATGCCGAAGGCCAGTTCATCGTCACCCCCAATCCCACGGTGGCTGCGGAGCTGATCCGCGACACCCGCCGCCTCGCGGTGGCCACCGGCCGCCGCGCCGAAGACATCAAGTTCTTCCAGGGCCTGAGCTTCATCATCGGCAGTACCGAGGCCGAAGTGCGGCGCAAGGAGGCGGAATACGACGAGTACGCCAGCGTCGACGGCTTCCTCGCCCACCACAACTACGCGGTCGACCGCTACGGCAAGCCCTACCCGGCCGACACCCCGCTGGCGGCGATCCAGTCCGAGGCCAGCCAGAGCATCCTCGACTGGTACGCGAAGAGCTCGCCGGGCACCGAACCGACCGTGGCCGACCTCGGCCGCCTGGCCTCGCGCCGCGGCCGTGTCGCCGGCACGCCGGAGCAGATCGCCGACCAGCTCGAGCTGTGGCAGCAGGCCGGCGTCGACGGCATCAACGTCATCAACTGGCACCTGCCCGGCTCCTACGAGGAGTTCAACGAACACCTGCTGCCGGTGCTGCAGCAGCGCGGCCTGGCCAAGCGCGAGTACCGCCCCGGCACCCTGCGCCAGAAGCTGTTCGGCAGCGACCGCATCAACGAGCGCCATCCGGCCGCCCGCTATCGCGGCGCCTTCACCCCCAAGACCGAAACCCGCAATGTGGAGTTCGCATGAACGCACGACAATCCGGCCTGCCCCATCCCTTCATCAGAACGAAGTCCGGCGCTGAACCGGCGGTCTCTCCGACGGCCGTCGCGCCCGCGCTCGCCGCCCCTGCGCCGCAGTTCGAGACCCTGGCCGCGCGCTTCCGCCCCATCTTCGCCCGCATCGCCGAACGCGCCGCCGAGCGCGAGCACGACCGCGAGCTGCCTTTCGACGCCGTCGGCTGGCTGCGCGAGGCCCGCTTCGGCGCCCTGCGCGTACCGGTGGAACACGGCGGTTTCGGCGCCTCGGTCGAGCAGTTCTTCGCGCTGCTGATCGAGCTTGCCGAAGCCGACTCGAACCTGCCCAACATCCTCCGCGCCCATTTCGGGCAGATCGAGCGCCTGTACGCCGAGATCGACCCCGCGCACCGTGCCCCCTGGCTGGAGCGCGCCGCCGCGGGCGAGATTTTCGGCAACGCCACCACCGAAATCGGCGACGGCGCGCTCGGCCAGCCGGCGACGCGGATCACGAAGCAGGAAGGCGTGCTGCGCCTGAACGGCACCAAGTACTACAGCAGCGGCTCGCTGTACGCCGACTGGATCGCGGTGAGCGCGCAACTGCAGGAGGAGGGCGTGGCGGGCGGCGCCGAGCAGCCCGTCATCGCTCTGGTGCGGGCGGACGCCCCCGGCGTGGAGCGCATCGACGACTGGAAGGGCTTTGGCCAGCGCCTGACCGGCTCGGGCACCACCCGCCTCACCGACGTCGAGGTCGACCCCGCCTCGATCTGGCCTTGCGCGCGCAGCGGGCCGACGTCGATGACCGCCTTCTTCCAGCTCGTGCACCTTGCCACGCTGACCGGCATCGCCCGTGCCATCGAGCGCGATGCCTGCGCCTACGTGCGTCCGCGCAAGCGCGTGTTCAGCCACGGCAGTGGCGCCATCCCGCGCGAAGACCCGCTCATCCAGCAGGTCGTCGGCCAGCTCGCCAGCACCGCCTTCATCGCCGAGGCCGCCGTGCGCGCCGTGGCAGACAGGCTCGGCGACATCGACCGCCTGCGCCGGCGTGGCGAAGCCGTCCCCGAAAGCCTGCTGGTGGACGTCGAACTTGCCGCGGCAAAGGCCCAGGTCGGCCTGGTCGACGCCGTGCTGACCTCGACCACGCGACTGTTCGACGTCGGCGGCGCCTCGGCCGTGCAGGAAAACCGGCGGCTGGACCGCCACTGGCGCAACGCGCGCACGCTGGCCTCGCACAACCCGGTGATCTTCAAGGCGCGGGTAGTGGGCGACCACGCGATCAACGGCACCGCGCCCGGGTTTTACTGGACGGTGGGTGCGGCGACGGGGTGAGGCGAAGGCCCGAGATGTCGTCGTGGGTTTGTTGCGCAATCCGGGCGGCGTCAGCTGACCCGCCTTCTTGCCGCAGACAGCCGATCGTAGACCTGGCCTCCCAGCCATTTCGACACCAGCGCCTGCATCTCCGGCTTGGCCATGTAATCTGTGAACAGCTCCTCGTTCAACTCCATGCGCTCGATGAACAGCGACTCCAGCACCTGCCTGAACACGAGCTGGAACTTGTCGAGGGAATTGACCTCGGCCGCCCTCTGCAACGACTCGTTCAAGCTCGCCGCCTCAGCGATCTGGTCGAAGAACAACTGGTCCGCTTCGTTGAGCTCGCCGCCGAAGCGCTGGTTGATGATGTCGATCAGGCGGGAGAGCGAAACATGCTCCTCGCGCACCATGCCCGAGCCCACCTCGCGCGGGCCGTCCAGCGGTTTGGCATAACCCTCGTCGAGGCTGATCGAGCCTTCGCTGATCTTCTGCAGGCGGTAGTAGTCGAGCTCGACCTCTTCGTCGAACTGGTAGCCGGGCCCGCTCTTGCGCTTGGGCAGCTTCAGCGCGAGGTGGCGCAGGTAGGTGAACAGCTTTTCCAGATCGCTGTCCTGATACGGAATCACCTGGCTCAGAAAGCCGTACAGATTGCGGAAGGCCTGCAGCTTGCCGCGCCACAGTTCGGCTTCCTCCTCCTCCGTGTTCTGCAACTGCACGAAGCGCGCGACCGCCTGGTCGAGGATCGCGTTCATCGCCTTGTGGTCGCCGGGGCTCTGGCGGCGCTTGGGCGCGAAGAACACCCGCGAAAAATCGCTCACTTCGGTCTGACGGTAGATGCCCGAGGCATCGAGCTCGGCCTTGACCGCGTAGAGCTTGTCGGGATCGACCTCCTCGCCCATCACCGCGCCTTCGTAGTACTGGCGGAAGGCCTCCTGGATCTCGCCCGGCTCATTGACGAAGTCGAGCACGAAGGTGTCGTCCTTGAGGGGATGGGTGCGGTTCAGGCGCGACAGCGTCTGCACCGCCTGAATGCCCGCCAGGCGCTTGTCCACATACATCGTGTGCAGCAGCGGCTGATCGAAGCCGGTCTGGTATTTCTCGGCCACCAGCAACACGCGGAAATCCGGCTTGGCGAAGGTTTCCGGCAAGGCCTTTTCCTTGAGGCCGCCGTTCATCTCCACCTCGGTATAGGTCTTCTCGGCAATCCTGTCGTCCTCAACGCTGCCCGAGAACGCGACCAGGCTCTTGATCGGGTAGCCCTTTTCCTGGATGTAGCGATCGAATTCCTGCTTGTAGCGCACCGCCTCCAGCCGCGAGCCGGTCACCACCATCGCCTTCGCGTGGCCGCCGATCTTGTGCCGAGTGAAGTGCTGGAAGTGTTCGACCATCACCTCGGTCTTTTGGCCGATGTTGTGCGGGTGCAGGCGCATGAAGCGGGCCAGCGCCTTGGCCGCCTTCTTGCGTTCGACGTTGGGGTCGTCCTCGGCCTTCTTGATCAGCTTGTAATAGGTCTTGTAGGTGACGTAGCTCTTCAGCACGTCCTCGATGAAGCCTTCCTCGATGGCCTGGCGCATGGTGTAGCGGTGGAAGGGCTCGCCCTTGCGGCCGAAGATCGCCAGCGTCTTATGCTTGGGCGTGGCGGTGAAGGCGAAGAAGCTCATGTTCGGCTGCTGACCGCGCTTGGCCATGGAACGGAACAGGCGCTCGAGCTCGAGCTCGCCTTCGTCCTCCGCCATCTCCTGCGCCTTGCGGCGCAACTCGGCGCCACCCAGCACGCCCTTCAACTCCGTCGCCGTCTCACCCGACTGCGAGCTGTGCGCCTCGTCGATGATTACCGCGTACCTGCGCGTGGGCAGATGGCTCTTGCTGCCCTCGCCACGTTCCTCGGCAAGCTTCATCAACTGCCCGGATACGAAGGGAAACTTCTGCAGCGTGGTGATGATGATCGACACGCCCGCTTCCAGCGCCTCGGCGAGCTGGCGCGAATCCTCGTCGATCTTCTGCACCACGCCCTGGCGGTGGTCGAACTGGTAGATGGTGTTCTGCAACTGGCGGTCCAGCACCACGCGGTCGGTGATGACCACTACGCTGTCGAACAGCCGTTCGTCGCGTTCGTTGTGCAGACTGGACAGCCGATGCGCCAGCCAGGCAATGGTGTTGCTCTTGCCGCTGCCGGCCGAATGCTCGACCAGATAGTTATGGCCCACGCCCTCGCTGGCGGCCGCCGCCACCATCTGGCGCACCGCCTGCAACTGGTGGTAGCGCGGAAAGATCAGGCTTTCCTTGCGCAGCTTCTTGCCGTCGTCGGTGGTCTTCTCTTCGACATCGAGATGCAGGAAGCGCGCGAGCAGGTCGAGCAGGCTATCGCGCTGCAGCACCTCTTCCCACACGTAGGCCGTCTTGTAGTTGCGCCCCTCAGGGTGGGGCGGGTTGCCGGCGCCGCCGTCCGCGCCGCGGTTGAAGGGCAGAAAGTAGGTCGATGAACCGGCCAGGCGCGTGGCCATGTGCGCCTCCTCGGTATCCACCGCGAAATGCACCAGCGCACGCCTGGAGAACACGAAGATCGGCTCGCGCGGGTCGCGATCGTGGCGGTACTGGTGGATGGCGTTGGCGGCGGTCTGGCCGCTGAGCGGGTTCTTCAGTTCCAGCGTCACCAGCGGGATGCCGTTCACCGACAGCACCACATCCAGCGACTTTTCCGACTTCGGGCTGAAGTGCAGTTGGCGGGTGAGCCCCAGCCGGTTGGCCCGGTAGCGCGCCTCGAGTTCCGGGTTCAGGCCGTGTGCCGGGCGGAAGAAGGCGATGCGCAAGGTCTTGCCGAAACACTTGAAGCCGTGGCGCAGCGTGGCCAGCGCGCCATGGGTGTCGAGCCACTTGCACAGCGACTCGAGCACTCGCAGGCCGGTCTGCTCGCCGTGCAGCGCCTCCAGCTTGTCCCACACCTTGCCCTGGGTGGCGCGGATGAAAGCCAGCGCCTCGTCGGGGAAGATCGCGCGCTCGCGGTCGAAGGCGTTGCTGTCCACCCGCGCGTAGCCCCCGGCGAGCAAGACCGACTCGATGGCGGTCTCGAAAGCGGCTTCGCTGGTGGTCTTCATCGCTCGTTTCCTTTAGCAGCGCGAGGTATTGGTTAAATATTCAGCGCTAACTTTAACTTGTGAACAGCTTAAGGTAACGGTCAAAGGCATAAACCCTGCCGCGCTGCTGGCCGGTGATCTCCACCAGCACGTGCCGCTCGATCAGCGCCTTGATCAGCGTATTGGCCGTGGGTGTGGACACGCCCAGCGCCCGCTCCAGGTCGGCCGCGGCCACGATGGGGCGCCGGTACAGCAGGTTCAGCGCATCGCGGGCCATGGCCGCGCGGCGGCCCATGTCCAGCGCTGCGTGCTCCACTTCGGTGCGCAACGACAGGATCTGCCGAAAGGTGTCGCGCCCCTTGACCGCGGTCTGTGTCACCCCATTCAGAAAAAACCGCACCCAGTGAATCAGGTCGTTGCTGGTGCGCACCCGCATCAGTGCGTCGTAATAGCTGGCCCGGTTGCGCTCGAAAAAATCCGACAGGTACAGCGATGGCTTGGCCAGCAGCCCGTGGCTGATGAGGTAGAGGGGAATCATCAGCCGACCGATTCGGCCATTGCCGTCCAGAAAGGGGTGAATGGTCTCGAACTGGTAGTGGCTGATGGCGACGCGCACCAGGTGCGGTACCACCACCGCTTCGTTGTGCCAGAACTTCTCCAGGTCGCCCATCAGCTCGGGCACGCCTTCGTGGTGCGGCGGCACGAAGGCCGCGTCGGCCAGCCCGGAGCCGCCGATCCAGTTCTGGCTGGTGCGAAATTCGCCCGGCAGCTTGTGCTCGCCGCGCACCCCGCGCATCAGCGTGGCGTGCGTCTGCTTGAGCAGCCGGTTGGACAAAGGCAGGCGCTGCAGCTCGTCGATGGCCAGGTTAACCGCGTCGATGTAGTTGCGCACCTCGCGCCAGTCGTCGCGCTTTTCGGGGCGAATCTGGTCCTCGGGCATCAAGGCCTCGTCGATCGCCGTCTGTGTGCCCTCGATCTTGCTGGAGGTCTGCGCCTCCTTCACCACGTGCATCTGAATGAACAGGTCGATGTCCGGCACGATCAGCGAAAACGCATTCAGCTCCCCCAGCGCCTGGGTGGCCTGCTCCAGCAAGGCGTTGATCGTGGCGTCTTCCCAGGTCCACTCGTGGTTGACCGGCACCGGCTCGAAGCTCTTGTACTGGTAGCGCGGCTGCCAGCGGCCCGCCCGGAAGGTTTCGAACTTCATCGCGTCATGGCCTCCAGCGGGATCTGGCCGGTGACGGCAGCGGTGATCAGCGCGGCGCGGCGCTCTGTAAGCAGGCGCAAAGAGTGCCGCAACTCGCTACGGACCTTCTCAAGTCGATCGCGTCTGTCGGCCAGAAACTGCCGTATTGCAAGTCGCTCCTCCATCGGCGGCAGCGGAACCGGAAGCTCCTTGATGTTCGATCCAGATATGGACGCCAGATTGGTCGAGCGCTTGGCGCGACTCTCGAAATAACGCTTTGCTTCCAGCGTCGACGTCCATAGCGCGAGCCAGTCGGAGTCGACCGAATGCGGCCTGACCGCGAACACATGGTTTTGGTGGAGGCAAGGTACGATCTCATCTCGCCATACACAGCCACGGCCGAGCTTGTCGATGTCGCCCCCCTCGTTCATCAACACATCGCCGTTTGCCAGAAGGTTCGATGCAGCCTCTGGTGCAGGCACCTCGACCGTCAGGACGTCCTCTAAGTCGAGATAACCATCCTGAACATTTGCGACGCGCAAATACGGGTACTCCAGCAATTCACCGGAGTACTGCTTACCCAAGGTCAATCCACCTCGAACCTCGGCAAGCTGCTTCAAACGCTGCAATCCCCAGTGCGTCGGAATCTCGCCCAGCCATTCCTGGCCGGAGGGTTTGAGCGGGGCGTCGGGGTCGAGGCCGCGGGTGACGACGCGATTGACGAGGGCGGCGCGCTTTTCTTCCAGCAGCGCCAGCATGCGCTCCTTGGCGGCAATCAGCCCGTCGATGCGGGCGGTTTCGCGGTCGAGGTAGTTGGCGATGAGGTGCTGAACATCCTGGCTCGGGAATGGCAGACGGTGCTGACGGAGCACGTCGGGGGACACGCGCTTGAGTCCGCCCGCGCCCGTCATCGAGGCTTCACCAGCCTGCTTGAAGATCGAAGACTGAAAGAAGTAGAACAGGAACCTGCGCTCGGCGACCGTCGGCCGGATCACAAAAAGCTCCGAGCTACCAAACCCTTTCCCACCGACAAGGTGCTCTGCTACAGCAATGTTGCCGTTCTCGAAGCAGGGCGTGACCTTCGCCAGGACGATATCGCCATCCTCGAAGGCAGTGTAGGAAGAGCCGTATTTCGAGAACTTTTCGGAATTCGGGATGAAGTACCCGCACTTCACCCTGTCCATTGGGAGAAAGGTGAGGTCATCGTCGTCGTCAAACTCGTCGAAAGGGACCGACGGATTCAACTCGCAAACGTAGCGTAGCGGGATGGTTTTCCATTCCTGTGAACTCACTCCCCCACCTCCCGCAACTGCTCATCGATGAACAACTGCATCGCTTCCTTCTGCGGCAGTTCGAGGAGGTATTTCGACACGAACAGTTGGTTGTCCATGCCGGCCAAGGCGTATTCGACGAGGGCGTGACTCTTGTCGGTGCACAGCAGGATGCCGACCGGCGGGTTGTCGCCCTCGGTCATCATGTGCCGGCGGTACCAGTTGACGTAGGTGTTGAGCTGACCGAGGTTCTCGTGGCTGAACTTTTCCAGCTTCAGCTCCACGAGCACATGGCATTTCAGGATGCGGTGATAGAACACCAGATCGACGAAGAAATGCTCATCGCCGATGAGGATGCGTTTCTGCCGCGCCTCGAAACAGAAGCCGTGCCCGAGTTCGAGCAGGAAGGCCTGCAACTTCTCCGTGAGTTGCGCTTCCAAATGAGATTCGCTCATCACCTCGGCAGGCTTCAGGCCAAGAAACTCGAAGATGTAGGGGTCACGGATGGGCAGCAGGGCCTGCGGCTCGGCGCCGTGCTGGGCCAGCTCGGCGAGCTTCTTCTTATCCAGCGACAGGCCGGAGCGCTCGTAGTAAAGGCTGCCGATCTGGCGCTTGAGTTCGCGCACCGACCAGTTGCCCCGGATGCACTCGAGCTCGTAGAAGCTGCGTTTGGTGGCGTCGTCGAGGGCGATGAGTTCGACAATGTGCGAAAACGACAACCGCGAAACGATGGTGCTCGCGTTCGCTGCGGGCTGCGACGCCATTGTCCCTGCAATCCGGGAGACGTCTCCCGATTCCACCAGCGGCGGAAGCCAAGCTGCCAATTCGGGAGACAGTGTCTCCCGAATCTGCGGGTAAGCCTGATAGAACTGCCGGTAACGCCGAAGCTCGCGCTCCTCGCTTCTGGCCACATCGAGGCCCTTCAAGGCCTTTGCCAGTTGAGCGAACAGCTTTTCTCCGTACTCCGCCCGATCCTTGCCATTCAATTCGTACTCGGCGATGTAGCAGCCGATCAGCCAGTTTCGCAGAGTCAGGCTGATGTTGATGGCCTTGCCGGCCCGTGCTGCCAGCTCGCGGTGAGCGGTCTGAATGCTTTCGACCAGGCGAGTGAAGGTGGCTGCGTTCTTCACTCCGTCACCTCCCGCAACAAGGCCAGAATCTGCTTCTCGACCTCGGCCAGCTCAGTGTCGATCACATGCAGCGGGCGCGGCGGCTGGTACTGGAAGAACACGCGGTTGAAGTTGATCTCGTAGCCGACCTTGCCGATGCCGCCGTCCTGCTCGTCCAGCGTCTCGCGGTCGATCCAGGCGTCGGCCACGTAGGGCCGGACCTCGCGCAGCACGTAGCCGACGATGTCCTCCTTCAGCGGGATGTTCTCCGCGTCCTTCAGCGCCGGGTCCGCTTCGTACTCGATGTGCTTGCCCTTGCCATCGGCGTACAGACCCAAAAGCGCGTACAGCTCGGCCTTCGTGACGTCAGCGGGTAAGGCCTGGCCGGGGAACAGCGCGGCGAGGTCGAGCGGCGCGACCTTGTGGTGCCTGGCGATGACCAGCGCGGCCTCGGGGTCCACAGTGGTGAAGCAGTCACGGAAGGTCTTCTTCTGCGCCGTGCCCTTCGCGCCCTTGGCCCAGCCCTCGACCTCCTCGGGCAAGTCCTTGAACACCTGCTGCACGGCGTCCCAGGCCTGGTTCCAGTCCAGCAGCGGCTCGTCGCCGAGCGCGTCGCGCACCGCCTGCAGGGCGTCGAACAGTTCGGGGCAGGCATTCAGAAAGCGCTCGCGCGCATCCTGGGTGATCTGGAAGCGCAGGCGCAGCGGGCGCAGCACGGTGATGCGGCGGTAGCCGAAGTCGGTGTTGTCGAACACGCGGCTGGTCTCGCCGTCAGCCATGCCGCCGTGCTCGCGGGTGACGGCATCGAGGGCAGCCTGATCGAGGTAGCGGCGCTTGTCGCCCAGGCTGCGCTTCATCGGCGTGTAGCGCGCGCGGGCGTCGATGAGCTGGATCCTGCCCTTGCGGTGGGCAGCCTTGCGGTTGCTGACCACCCAGATGAAGGTGCCGATGCCGGTGTTGTAGAACATCTGCTCGGGCAGGGCGACGATGGCTTCGAGCATGTCGCGCTCGATGATCCAACGCCGGATGTCGCTTTCGCCGCTGCCGGCACCGCCGGTGAACAGCGGCGAGCCGTTGAAGACGACGGCCGCACGCGAACCCGGCAGGTCCTTGTTGCCGGGCGCGTAGTCGGCGAACTTGCTGATCATGTGCAGCAGGAAGAGCAAGGCGCCATCGTTGATCCGGGGCAGCTTGCCGCTGTAGCCGCGGAAGTCGGTCCAGCGGTCGATCACCTTCTTCTCGGCCTTCCAGTCCACACCAAAGGGCGGATTGGCGAGCAGGTAGTCGAACGAGGGCATGTCCGCAAAGCGATCGTCGATCAGGGTGTTGCCGAGTTCGACCCGGCTGTCGCGCTGGCCCTTGATCAGCAGGTCGGAGGCGGCGACGGCATACGAGCGCGGGTTGTAGTCCTGGCCATAGACCTTGACGGTGGCTTGCTCGTTGTGGGCGCGGATCCAGTTCTGCGCCTCGGCCAGCATGCCGCCGGTGCCGCAGGCCGGGTCGCAGATGGTGACGATGACGCCGGCCTGGGTGAGCACGCTGGTGTCGGGTTCCAGCAGCAGGTTGACCATGAGCTGGATGACTTCGCGCGGGGTGAAGTGGTCGCCGGCGGTTTCGTTGGCGGCTTCGTTGAAGCGCCGGATCAGGTCTTCGAACACCAGACCCATGGTGATGTTATCGACCTTGCGCGGATGCAGGTCGATCTCGGCGAACCGGGCGACGACCTGATAGAGGCGATTGGATTCCTCGAGCTTATCGATCTCCTTGTCGAACTCGAAGCGTTCGAAGATCCGGCGGATGTTCTCGGAGAAGCCAGCGATGTAGTCGGCCAGATGGCGGCCGATGTTGTCCGGGTCGCCCTTGAGCTTGTGGAAATCGAGCTGGCTGTGGTTGTGAAAGCCCAGCGGGTTGCCGTGCTCATCCTTGGCCAGGTTGTTGAGTATCGCGTCGATGTTGGCGATCTTCTTCGCGCTCAGCTCGGCGTGGCGCTTGAGCACGGCGTCCTTGCTGGGCGCCAGTACGGCGTCGAAGCGGCGCAGCACGGTCAGCGGCAGCATCACGCGCTCGTACTGCGGCGGGCGGTAGGGGCCACGCAGCAGATCGGCGACGGACCAGATGAAGTTGGCGAGTTGTTGAAAGCTGGCGCTCATGCATGCGTCCTGGAATGCGAGTGGTTCGGGTGCGCGGCGATGGCCGCACGGGCGCACCGAATCGTCGGGAGTCTACCCGGACCGCTCCCAAACGGTCATCGCATCGGCGACTTCGATCGGGCATGTAGCCAATCCGCGAATCCGCGGGTCACCTGGATCGGGTGAAACCACGCGCTGGCCCGCCCCCGTCCTGCTGCTGCCGATGGTGCACTGCAACCACAAACGCGCTGGAATCCGAACAGCCGCCACACCCTTTAGAACGCTCAAGCATCTGTTTTATCGCAGCTTTTCTTCTGGCATCGCTCTTGCTCCATGGGCTTCAGGTTGATCTGCACGCAGTCAGTCCTTTTACCGATCCCCATCCAGGAGCCCACCATGAGCAAGAACAACGCATTCCCCCACACCGCCGCCAAGTGGCTGAAGACCTTCGCCGTCGCCGCCCTTGCGACCTCCACGATCGGCCTCGCCCAGGCCGCCACCGACAAGCCGCTCAAGCTCGGCACCACCGCGGCCTTCGTGCCGGCGCTAGAGGTCGCGGTGCAGGAGGCCGCCGCACAGGGCGTGAAGGTCGAGCTGGTCGAGTTCACCGACTGGAACACGCCCAACCTCACGGTCGCCAAGGGCGACATCGACGCCAACTACTTCCAGCACATCCCCTTCCTCGAGAACGCCAACAAGGCGGGCGGCTTCAACCTGGTGCCGGTCGCCATCGGCATCATCAACAACGTCGGCCTGTATTCGAAGAAGCACAACGCGCTGGCCGACATCCCGGTCGGCGCCAAGGTGGCGATCGCCGGCGACGCGGTCAATGGCGCGCGCGGCCTGCAACTGCTGGAGAAGGCCGGGCTGATCAGGCTCAAGCCGGGCACCGGCTACAAGACCACCCAGGCCGACATCGTCGACAACCCGAAGAAGCTCAGGATCATCGAACTCGAAGCGGTGCAACTGGCGCGCGCGCTCGATGACTTCGACCTGGCGCAGGGCATGCCGCATTACCTGAAGCTGGCCGGCACGATCGACCCGGCCAAGGCGCTGATCTTCGACGGCCAGGACCAGAAGGTGTATGCGCTGCAGTTCGTCACCCGTCCGGAAGGCAAGGATGACCCGCGCCTGCAGAAGTTCGTGCGCATCTACCAGACCTCGCCGGCGGTGCGCGCCGCGCTCGACAAGCACTCCGGCAAGTTCTACACCGCGGCCTGGGAGCACTGACACCATGGACCGGCTTGCAACCCGCATCGAGCAGTCGCTCGCCCACATCCGGCTGGAGGCGATCGGCAAGACCTACGACACCGGCCGCGGCGCGGTCACCGCGCTGGAAGACATCGACCTCGACATCCAGCGCGGCGAGATCTTCGGCATCATCGGCCGCAGCGGCGCCGGCAAGTCCTCGCTGATCCGCACCCTGAACCGCCTGGAAGACCCGAGCAGCGGCAAGGTGGTGATCGACGGGCGCGACATCGCCACGCTCGACGAGAGCCAGCTCGTCGGCCTGCGCCGGCGTGTCGGCATGATCTTCCAGCACTTCAACCTGATGTCGGCGAAGACGGTGTGGCAGAACGTAGCGCTTCCGCTGAAGGTGGCGGGCGCGAGCGCGGCCGACATCGAGCGCCGCGTGGCCGAGCTGCTGGAGCTGGTCGGCCTGACCGAGAAGCGCGACAGGTATCCGGCGCAGTTGTCGGGCGGGCAGAAGCAGCGCGTGGGCATCGCCCGCGCCCTGGTGCACCAGCCGGAGATCCTGCTGTGCGACGAGGCCACGTCGGCACTCGACCCGGAGAGCACGCAGGCCATCCTCGCGCTGCTGCGCGACATCAACCAGCGCCTGGGCCTCACCATCGTGCTGATCACCCACGAGATGGAGGTGATCCACGAGATCTGCCACCGCGTGGTGGTGCTGGAACGCGGCCGCGTGGCGGAGCAAGGTCCGGTGTGGCAGGTGTTCGGCG
>Ga0208822_1001717_pt1 | contig 14791 bp, 12 predicted proteins | sample AD_STIC08_MetaG_FD_184435 | JGI IMG/M metagenome (GOLD analysis project Ga0208822, IMG submission 184435) | Active sludge microbial communities of municipal wastewater-treating anaerobic digesters from USA - AD_STIC08_MetaG (SPAdes) (version 2) | ecosystem: Engineered > Bioreactor > Anaerobic >...
GGACTCGGACATCACTGCCGGCATGCTCTGGGCCGCCGGCATCGCGGTGCCCGGCGCGGACCCCAACCCGACCCCGGCGAAGGTGCTGAACCTGAGCCTGGGCGGCTCGGGCAACTGCTCGGCCCTTTACACCGACATCGTCGGGCAGGTGAACGCGCGCGGCGCGGTGATCGTGGCCTCGGCCGGCAACGGCACCGGCCATGCAGTGTCGGAGCCGGCCAATTGCGACGGCGTGATCGGGGTGGCCGGCCTGCGCCATGCCGGCAGCAAGGTGGGTTACTCCGACATCGGGCCGGAGGTCAGCATCAGCGCACCGGCGGGGAACTGCGTCAATGACGCACCCGCCGCGTGCCTGTACCCCATCCTGACCACGTCCAACAACGGCGCATTCAATCCTGTGGTGGGTGCGGGCGGCGCGATCTACACCGACGCGTTCAACGTGACGCTGGGCACCAGCTTCTCGGCCCCGCTGGTCGCCGGCACCGCGGCGCTGATGCTGTCGGTGCGGCCCGACCTGTCGCCGGCCGAGGTGCGGCGATTCCTGCGCTCGTCGGCACGGGCCTTCCCGTCGCTGCCCGGCGTGCCGGCCTGCCACGACCCGAACAGCTCGCCCCAGGTCGAGTGCAACTGCACCACCACCACCTGCGGCGCCGGCATGCTCGACGCGGCGACGGCCGTGACGGCTGCAGCGAACGACCCGATCGTGCGCATCGACGTGACGCCCGCCCAGCCGGCGGCCGGTACGGCATTCACGCTCACCTCGGCGCAGACGGCGGTGGTCGCCGGGCGCAGCATCGCCAGCTACAACTGGACGCTGGTCAGCGGCGGCGGCATCGTCTCGTCGCTCAGCGGAGCGAACACGGCCTCGGCCTCGGCCACGCCCACCGCCGGCGGCAGCTTCATCGTCACGCTGACCGTGACCGACTCCCTCGGCGAGACCGGCTCGCAGACCGTCGAGGTCAGCGTGACCGGTGCGCCGCCCAGCAGCGGTGGTGGTGGCGGCGCGCTCGGCCTGGGCTGGCTGGCGGCCTTGCTGTCGGCGGTCTTCGCGCTGTGGCGGGCCCGGCCCGCGGCGCGGGTCGGCTGAGCGTGCGTCGGCGACATCGGCTTGCGCAGCGGATCGCAGGCGCTCTGCTGATCGGGCTGGTTGCGGCACTGCCGGCGTGGGCCGAGGGTGCGCGCGCGGCGCACGGGCTCATCATCAAGCTTCGCGACAACCCCGACGGCACGCCCGCCTCGGCAGCGCAGATGAAGAAGGTGCTGGCCGCCGCGGGCCTGTCAGTGCGCGAACGTGGCGTGGGCAAGCGCTCGCGGCACCTGGATTTCGGCCGCATGCTGCCCGCCGACGAGGCCGGCCGAATCGTGCATCGCCTGGCGAAGCTGAGCGAGGTGGAGTGGGTGGTGCCCAACGAGCGTGAGCGGCGCCTGAATGCGCCGACCGACCCGCTGTACCCGGCCACCTTCTCCAGCAGCGGCCAGTGGTGGATGTTCCAGGCCGGCGGCAGCAACCGCAACGACCTGGAGGAGCGGCGCCGCGGCGTGCCCGATCTGCTCGGCGCGTGGCAGGCCAGCACCGGCACCTCGGGGCCGGTGGTGGCGGTGCTGGACACCGGGATCACGCCGCATGCCGACCTCGGCTCCGGCGTGCTCACCGGCCGCGACTTCGTGTCGACCGTGGAGTACGCCAACGACGGCGACGGCTGGGACGCCGATGCAAGCGACCCCGGCGACTGGGTCAGCCAGGCCGATCGTGATGGCAGCCCGTCTCTGTTCGGCGATTGCGAAGTCGACGACAGCTCATGGCATGGCACCACCATCACCGGCATGCTCGCCGCCGAGACCGGCAACGGGCGCGGTGTCGCCGGCATCAACTGGAGTGCGCGCGTGCTGCCGGTGCGCGTGGCCGGCAAGTGCGGCGCCGAGGTCGCCGACATCGTGGTCGGCATGCGCTGGGCCGCGGGCCTGCAGGTGTTCGACCATGGCGGCCGGCCACTGCCCCTGAACCCGAACCCGGCGCGCGTGCTGAACATCAGTTTCGGCGGCAGTGCCGCCTGCAATGCGGCCTACCAGGACGTGATCGACGAGCTGTCCCGGCTCGGCGTGGTCGTCGTCGCGGCGGCCGGCAACCAGAACGGCGCGGTGTCACGGCCCGCCAACTGCCGCGGCGTGATCGGCGTGGCGGCGCTCAACCGCGACGGCTTCAAGGCCAGCTACTCGAACTTCGGCGCGGCGCTGGCCATCGCCACCGTCGGCGGCGACCCGCGTCTGGTCGGCAACTGGGGCCTCGAAGTGGGCGACGACGGCCTGCTGACCATCGGCAACGACGGTGTGCGCAGCGTGGGCAATTCCATCTACGTGCGCCAGGCCGGCACCAGCTTCGCCGCGCCGGTGGTGGCCGGCGTGGCCGGCCTGATGCTCGGCGTGAACCCGTCGCTGACGGCCGCGCAGATCATCGACGGCCTTCAGCGCAGCGCGCGGCCGCACGTGGTGTCGCCGACGATCGCCGAGTGTTCGGAGCAGAACCCGGGCCGCTGCATCTGCACCACGGCAACCTGCGGTGTCGGCATCCTGGATGCGGTGGCGGCCTTGCAGTACGCCGCCGATCCGGTGTCGTACGTGAGCACGGCGCGCCTGCCCGAGGTGATCGACAACCCCGAGGTGGATGCGGCCGTGGCGCTGGGCGCCGACCGGCCTTCGAACATCGCCGAGCCGCCGGCCGCAGTGCCCGCCGGCGGTGGTGGCGGAGGCGCGCTGGGCTGGCCCTGGCTGCTCGCCCTGGCCTTGGCCGTGGGGACGCTCAGTTGCCGCAGGGAACGAAGCCGCGGCCCAGCACGGGCGACCTGAGCGCCGTGAGCTGCGCTGCCACGGCAGGATCGGCCCTCTCGGCCCGCAGCATGTGCTGGGTCGCCGGGGCCGACAGTTCGACCACCCGCGCGCTGCGCACGCCGCGCTGGCCGAGCTGTTCGAGGGCGCGGTCGGCCGCGGCGCGATCGTCGTGGCGGCCGAACGAGAAGCCGGGCACCAGATCGGCCGGCGCCGTCAGCGACTCGTAGCTCACGCGGGTGCGCTTGAGCTCCTCGTCCTTCTTCGCCAGTGCGTCGCGGTTCGGGAAGCGGCCCATGTAGACCATCCAGCTGCCGGGCCGATCGGTCTTCACCTCCACCCAGCTGCCCGGCGGCAGCGCAGGCTGCAAAGCCTCCATGGCCGCCACGGCAGACACGGCAGCGCCGGTGGCAAAGGGCCCGGCCTCGAGGCAGGTGCCAGAGGCTGAGACGCTGCTCGCCGCTGCGGCTGACACCGCCGCAGACGCCGCCGCGCCGGGCCCGGCACTCGAGCCATTCGAGGCCGGGGCCGCACTGGGCGGGAGGATCACCACCAGCCCCGGGTTGACCTGGCGCGTCAGGCGCTCGGGCTCACGCTCGGGGTGCACGCGCGAGCCGGTGATCTGTTCCAGCCAGCCGCGCGACCAGGCGAAGAACAGCAGGTTGGCGAGGATGAGCAGGATGACCAGGCGCTGCAGCATGCCTACCCCGCGCCGCCGTCTGCGCCCAGGCGCACGCTGACTTCACCGCTGGTCACCGCCACCAGTCCGACCGGCGTGCGCACCTGCAGCGCGCCTCGCTCGTCGACCCCTTCGGCGACGCCCTCGGCAACCCCCTGCTGCGTCGTGCGCACCGGTTGGCCGAGCAGAAGGTCGCGCCGCGAATAGGCGGCCACGAAGCCGGCAAACCCTTCGGCCTCGAAGCGTCGGATCGCCTGCACCAGCGGCAATGCCAGCCGGTGCAGCACGGCAGGCGCTTCGACCTGCGCATCGATCTCCTGCAGGCAGGCGAAGCCGGTGCCGACCTCGGTGGCCTGCATCGGCTGCACGTTCAGGCCCACGCCGATCACGGCCAGCCGCTTGGCGCCGGCCGCGACGGTCTCGATCAGCACGCCGCCGAGCTTGCGCCCGGCATGGGGCGCGTCGAGCAGCCACAGGTCGTTGGGCCACTTCAGGCCCACGCGCGGCGCGGCAGCCTCCTGCACGGGGTCGAGCGCCTCGGCCAGCGCCAGGCCGACTGCCAGCGACAACCCGGACCAGTCGGCACGCTCGACGGGCATGGACAGCGAGAAGGTCAGCGATGCCCCCGGCATCGACTGCCAGCCGCGCCCGAGCCGGCCGCGGCCGCCGGTCTGGTGCTCGGCGACCAGCAGGCAAGGTTGCACGTCGGCGGCACGGCGCCCGAAGGCGGCGCTCTCGACGCTGCGTTGCACCAGCACCTCGGCACTGTCGGTCTCGGGGCGCATGACGACGCGGGCGCGCTCGAGCAGTGCGGTGTTGGTCGAGGAGCAACGCTCGACCACCTCCACGCTCAGGCCGGGCAGCAGTGCGCGCAGCTGCTGCCAAAGCGCCTCGGCTCCCCAGTGAAGCGGAGTCTCTGTCATCGCCGTCAGCGCTTGGGCGCCAGCATGGTGCCGCGGCACTTCTTCGAACCGCAGCGGCACTCGAACTGCTTCTTCAGCTTGGGCGTGTACTTCTCGTCGATGATCAGGCCGTAGTCGTAGAACAGTTCGGCACCCGGCTTGATGCTGCGCAGCGCCTTGATGAAGACGCGGCCGTCGATCTCGTCGGCTTCGCAGTTGGGCTGGCAGGCGTGGTTGATCCAGCGCGCCGCATTGCCGCCGTGCTTGGCGTCGATGACGTTGCCGTCGTCGATGTGGAAATAGAAGGTATGGTCCGGGTCTTTCGGATCGTGAGGATGGCGGCGCAGGGCCTCCGGCCAATCGATCACCTCGCCCTTGTACTCGATCACCACCTCGCCCTTGGACAGCGGCTTGAGCGCGAAGACGCCCTTGCCGTGCACACCGGAACGGCGAACCTGGATGCGTCGTCCGCCGGGGGCCGCTTCGGCGGCCGGGTGCTGCTTGCCGTTGGTTGCTTGCGCCTTCATCGTCTTTGGGTACATTGAAATCATGGGCGCGCGTGCGTGCGTGCGTGCGCGCGAGAAGCCCGGATTGTATTGATGCGGCACGTTCCGCTTGCCAGAGCCTTTCCCGAGACACCATGACCAAGTCACTCATCATTGCCGAGAAGCCCTCCGTCGCACAGGACATCGTGCGCGCGCTCACCCCGAGCGCAGGCAAGTTCGACAAGCACGACGAGTACTTCGAGAGCGACGAGTACATCGTCACCTCGGCCGTCGGCCACCTCCTGGAGATCAAGGCGCCGGAGGAATTCGACGTCAAGCGTGGCAAGTGGAGCTTCGCCAACCTGCCGGTGATCCCGCCGCACTTCGATCTCAACCCGATCGACAAGAGCAAGGGGCGGCTCAACGCCATCGTCAAGCTCGTCAAGCGCAAGGACGTCAGCGAGCTCATCAACGCCTGCGACGCGGGCCGCGAGGGCGAGCTGATCTTTCGCCTGATCCAGCAGCACAGCAAGAGCAAGCACCCGGTCAAGCGGCTGTGGCTGCAGAGCATGACGCCGGCGGCCATCCGCGACGGCTTCGAGCACCTGCGCAGCGACGCGCAGATGCTGCCGCTGGCCAGCGCCGCGCGCTGCCGCTCCGAGGCCGACTGGCTGGTGGGCATCAACGGCACGCGCGCGATGACGGCCTTCAACTCGCGCGACGGCGGCTTCTTCCTCACCACCGTGGGCCGTGTGCAGACGCCCACGCTGTCGATCGTCGTCGAGCGCGAGGAGAAGATCCGCAAGCACGTCTCGCGCGACTACTGGGAGATCAAGGGCACCTTCGCGGCGCAGGCCGGCGAGTACGACGGAAAGTGGTTCGACCCGAAGTGGAAGAAGAACCCCGACGATCCCGAGGCGCGCGCCGACCGCGTCTGGAACGAGGCCGATGCGCAGGCCATCGCGCAGGCCTGCCGCGGCGAGCCGGCCAGCGTCACCGAGGAATCCAAGCCGAGCACGCAGAGCGCGCCAGGGCTGTACGACCTGACCACGCTGCAGCGCGAGGCCAACTCGCGGCTGGGCTTCTCGGCGAAGACCACGCTGTCGATCGCGCAGGCGCTGTACGAGAAGCACAAGGTGCTGACCTACCCGCGGACGGACAGCAAGGCCTTGCCGGAAGACTATGTCGACGTCGTCAAGCAGACGATGCAGATGATCTCCACCGAAGACATGCCCGGCCCGCTGCGCGCGCTCGCCCAGCATGCGAAGACGGCCATCAAGGAAGGCTACGTCAAGCCCAACAAGCGCATCTTCGACAACGCCAAAGTGTCGGACCACTTCGCCATCATCCCGACGCTGCAGGCGCCCAAGAGCCTCACGGAGATCGAGGCCAAGCTCTACGACATGGTGGTCAAGCGATTCCTGGCGGTGTTCTTCCCGCCGGCAGAGTTCATGGTCACCACGCGCATCTCGACGGTGAAGGCCGGCGTGACCGGGCAACAGCAGGAGCACAAGTTCCAGACCAACGGCAAGGTGATGGTCAAGCCGGGCTGGCTGGCGGTGTACGGCAAGGAAGTGCAGGAAGACGACGCCAACCTGGTCGCCGTGGCGCCGGGCGAGATGGTGCGCACCGAGAGCGTGGCGGTGAACCCGCTGAAGACCAAGCCGCCGGCGCGCTACACCGAGGCGACGCTGCTGTCGGCGATGGAAGGCGCGGGCAAGCTGATCGACGACGACGAGCTGCGCGAGGCCATGGCCGAGAAGGGCCTGGGCACGCCGGCCACGCGCGCGGCCATCATCGAAGGCCTGATCCTCGAGAAGTACATGCACCGCGAGGGCCGCGAGCTGGTGCCCAGCGCCAAGGCCTTCCAGCTGATGACGCTGCTGCGCGGCCTGGGCGTGGAAGACCTGACCAAGCCCGAGCTCACCGGCAACTGGGAGCACCAGCTCGCCGAGATGGAGAAGGGCCGCCTGGAGCGCGAGGCCTTCATGGCCGAGATCGCGGCGATGGCCGAGCGCATCGTGCGCAAGGCCAAGGAGTACGACCGCGACACCATCCCCGGCGACTACGCGACGCTGGCCGTGCCCTGCCCGAACTGCGGCGGCGTGATCAAGGAGAACTACCGCCGCTTCGCGTGCGCCGGCAAAGGGCCGGGAAGCGGCCCCTCCGGTGCCGCGGGCGCGGAAGAAGGCTGCGGCTTCTCGATCAGCAAGATCCCGGGCGGGCGCAGCTTCGAACTCGACGAGGTGACGCAGTTCATCGCCAACAAGAAGATCGGGCCGCTGGAAGGCTTCCGCTCCAAGGCGGGCTGGCCGTTCACCGCCGAGCTCAAGCTCGCCTTCGACGACGAGATCAAGAACTGGAAGCTCGAGTTCGACTTCGGCGAGGACGCCAAGGGCGAGGGCGACGGCGAGCCGGTGGACTTCTCGGCGCAGGAGTCGCTCGGCGCCTGCCCGAAATGCCAGGGCCATGTGTACGAACACGGCACCAGCTACGTCTGCCAGCACGCGGTGGGTGCGCCCATCACCTGCGACTTCAAGAGCGGCAAGATCATCCTGCAGCAGCCGGTGGCGCGCGAGCAGATGAGCAAGCTGCTGGCCACCGGCAAGACCGACCTGCTGGAGAACTTCGTCTCCAACAAGACGCGGCGAAAGTTCAAGGCGCGCCTGGCCTTCGACAAGAAGGAAGGCAAGGTGATCTTCGAGTTCGAGCCGCGTGCGGCCAAGGCGCCGGCGAAGAAGGCAGCGGCCAAGAAGGCAGCCTGAGGGGCGTGGCCGACGAACTGCCGAGCTGCCTGACGCGCCACGGCGAGCGCCTGTGGCTGGCCGTCAGCGTGGTGCCCAATGCCAAGCGCACCGGCGCCGATGCGCTGCACGACGGGGCCTTGCGAGTTCGCCTGGCGGCGCCACCGGTGGATGGCAAGGCCAACGATGTGCTGGTGCACTGGGTGGCCGACGAACTCGACCTGCCACGCCGTGCGGTGACGCTGGTGCGCGGGCAGACAGCCCGTCGCAAGTGGCTCGAGATTGACGGAGCGCAAGAAGAAGTGATGCGGGCCTGGCTCGAACGTTTGCTCAGCCCCACATCTCGCCCCTGAAGATGCCAACTGCGTCACGCCACCCTGAGCGGGTTTGCCTCTAGTCTGCGAGCATGACGTTTGCCCCCACTTTCCTGGCCCGTGGCCTGTGCGCCGCGCTGATGCTGCTGGCTTCGCCGTGGGCGAATGCCCTCGTGTTCGCGGTCAACGAGGGCGTGACCTACCGCGTGCCACTGGAGGAGGTGCGTGGCCGCTACGCCAACATCGCTGCCGACCTCTCCAAGCTGCTCAAGCAGCCGGTCACCATCGAGCCGGTGGGCGACTACAACCTGCTTCGCCGCGGCCTGCAGTCCAAGGCCTACGACATCGCGATGATCCACCCGGCTCACGTGTCGATCCAGGCCATCAAGGGCAGCGGCTACAAGCTCGTCGCCGTGACCAAGGGCTATCAGAAGTACACGGCCAGCTTCCTCGTGTCGGCCGACTCCACGATGAGTTCGCTGGCCGACCTCAAGGGGCGCAAGCTCGGCGCGCCCGACGAGGACTCGATCACCTCGTGGATGGTGCGCGCCACGCTGCGCGACGCGAAGATCGAGCCGGGCCAGATCGCCATCACCTACACGCGCTACCAGGACGCGGTGCCGTTCTTCGTCGAGAACAAGCTGACGCAGTCCGGCGCGACGGCGGCCAATGCGCTGGTGAAGGCCTGGCAGGCCAAGGGCGGCAAGATCCTCGCCCAGTCGAAATCGGTGCCGATCAAGCACATCCTCGCCAGCCCGAACCTCGGTGCCGACCAGGTCGAGAAGATCCGCGACTACCTGATCGGGCTGGACGGCAGCGACGAAGGCAAGAAGAAGCTCGAGCCGACCAAGTACACCGGCTTCGAGAAGTACGACGAAGCGAAGATGCTGGAGCTCGGCGCCTGGCTCGGCTTGTGAGGCTGCACTAGCCCTGGCCGACGATCGAGGCGGTGGCGACCAGCTCCTCGAACAGGGCCATCGATACCTTGCCCGAGACCGCATAGGGATCGAGCACCGCGGTCTCGGAGTACTTCAGCAGCAGCGACGGGTTCAGCCGCGACAGGTTGACCTGCCCCATCGACCAGCCTGCGAAGCGACGCTCGCCGATCTCTTCGTAGCTGAGCAGCACCACGTCGAGGTGGCGCTTGTCCGCCGCGATGCGGTTGTACAGCGTGTTGACCTGCTGGCGCCCGCCTTCGAGCAGCTGCAGGAAGATGCCGCCCGAGAAGCACAGCACCCCGGTGATCCCGTTGGCCGCGTTCTCGGCCTTGGACTTGCGCAGGATGGCCAGCAGCGCCTCCTGGTCCACCGAGTCGGCGGCGCGGCTGGCGTACATCAGTCGGACGAGCATGTCAGTTTCCGTTCTTCTTCGAGAGCAGGGAGAGGAATTCGCGGCGCAGGTTGGCGTCTTTCAGGAAGGCGCCGCGCATCACCGAGTTGGTCATCATCGACTCGTCGTCCTTCACGCCGCGCCAGTGCATGCAGAAATGGTCGGCTTCCATCACGATGGCCAGCCCGTCGGGCTTCACGCGCTCCTGCAATTCATTGGCCAGCATGGTCACGGCCTCTTCCTGGATCTGCGGCCGGCTCATGATCCAGTCGCAGATGCGAGCGTACTTCGACAGCCCGATCAGGTTCGAGAATTCGTTGGGCAGCACGCCGATCCACACCTTGCCGAGGATGGGGCACAGGTGGTGCGAGCAGGCGCTGCGCACCTTGATCGGCCCGACGATCATCAGCTCGTTCAGGCGCGAGAAGTTCGGAAATTCGGTCACCGAGGGCATCGGCGTGTAGCGGCCGACGAAGACCTCGTTGATGAACATCTTCGCCACGCGCTTGGCGGTTTCCTGCGTGTTGTGGTCGCTGTCGGTGTCGATCACCAGCGCGCGCAGCACCTCCTGCATCTTCGCGGTGACTTCGGCCTTGAGTTCGTCGATCTCGCCGTCCTCGATGAAGTCGGCGATGTTGTCGTTGGCGTGATAGCGGCATTGCGCGCCGATCAGCCGGTAGCGGATGCGGTCCGAGGCGGGCAGTCGCGCCAGCTCTTCCTCGGTGCGGAAGATCGGGGTGGCTTGGTCGGCAGGCATGGGGTGGCGTGGGAAATCGTCAGGCGCCACAGGGTAGCGCAGGCGGGCCGCCGGCGCAGCGCGGGCCGGCCCTGCCCGTAGACTGGGCACGGTGAATGCTCCTGCCCCGACCGCCCACGCCTCGCTGCCGCTGGCCCAACTGCTGATCCACGCTGCCGCCGCAGTGCAGGCCGTGCGGAGTGGCCAGAGCCTGACCGAGGCCCTCGAGCGCTGCCCAGGCCCCGCGCGGCCCGGCGCGCAGGCGCTGAGCTTCCATGCGCTGCGATGGATGGGCGGCGCCCAGGCCGTGCGCGAGCAGCTCGTGCCGAAGGCGCCGCCGCCAGCGCTCGATGCCCTGCTGCTCACCGCCCTGGCGTTGCTCTGGCCGGGATCCGGCCCGCCCTATGCCGAGCACACGCTGGTGGACCAGGCCGTGATGGCCGCGAAGCAGCGCGGCGGCTTCGTCAACGCCGTGCTGCGGCGCTTCCTGCGCGAGCGCGAGGCGCTGCTGGCCGGCTTGCACGGCAACCTGGTGGCCAGCTTCAACCACCCGCGCTGGTGGATCGAGCGCCTGCAGCGCGACTGGCCCGAGCATTGGCAGGCCTTGCTCGCCGTCGACCAGCAGCGTGCGCCGATGACGCTGCGCGTGAACACCCGGCGTGGCAGCGTGGCCGACTACCTGCGCCGGCTGTCCGAGGCCGGCATGGCGGCTTCGGCCGGGCCCGGCGACCAGGCGATCGTGCTCGCGCAGCCCTGCCCGGTGCAGCATCTTCCCGGCTTTCCCGAGGGCGACGTGTCGGTCCAGGATGCTGCCGCGCAGCGCGCCGCGCCGCTGCTGCTCGGCGGCGGCCTGCCCGCCGGCGCCCGGGTGCTCGACGCCTGCGCCGCGCCCGGTGGCAAGACGGCGCACCTGCTTGAACGCGCCGAACTCGACGTTCTGGCGCTGGACAGCGACGTAAAACGCCTGGCCCGCGTGCACGAGACGCTGTCGCGGCTGCAGCTCAGCGCCCGCACCGTGGCCGCCGACGCCGGCGAAACCGCGGCCTGGTGGGACGGTCGGCCCTTCGACGCCATCCTGCTCGACGCCCCTTGCAGCGCGTCGGGCATCGTGCGCCGACACCCCGACGTGCGCTGGCTGCGCCGCGCCAGCGACATCGACGCGCTGGCGCGCACCCAGGCCCGGCTGCTCGACGCGCTGTGGCCCACGTTGCGCCCGGGTGGGCGGTTGCTGTACTGCACCTGCTCGGTCTTCAAGGCCGAAGGCCAGGCCCAGATCGACGCTTTTTTGCAACGCCACGGTGACGCCGCCGTCCCTGCCGAGCCCGCGTCCCCGGGCCATCTGCTCCCGCTGCCCGACAATGAACCCGATCGTTCGCCGCCCCCTTCGGGTGCATCGGCGGACGGGTTCTTCTACAGCCTGCTCGAAAAGACCTGATTCCCGCCCACCCCATGCTCAGCGCGGCACGCTCGAACGGCAGTCCAGGCCCCCGCGCAGTCGGCTGCATGCGTGGGGTCCGTGGCTGGCTGGGCGTGTTCCTGATGCTCTGGCTGGGCTGGCTGGCCCCGGCACAGGCTCAAAGCGGCGGCGCCGAATTGGCGAGTTTCGGCGTGCAGCGCGGCGAAGACGGCCTGCTGCTCAACTACGCCGTCAACTTCGAGCTGCCGCGCGGGGCCGAAGAGGCGCTGAACAAGGCCGTGCCGCTGTACTTCGTGGCCGAGGCCGAGGTGTTCCGCGACCGCTGGTACTGGCGCGACAAGCGCATCGCCAGCGCGGCGCGCGTCTGGCGCATCGTCTTCCAGCCGCTGACCTTCAACTACCGTGTCACCTTTGCCGGCATCAGCCAGAGTTTCGCGACGCGGGCCGAGGCCTTCGCCTCGATCCGACGCGGCGCCAACTGGAAGGTCGCCGAACCGGCGCAGCTGGAAGAGGGCGCCCGGCACTACGTCGAATTCAGCTTCCGGCTCGACACCTCGCTGCTGCCGCGGCCGATGCAGATCGGCATCGGCTCGCAGCCCGACTGGGCGCTGTCGGTCGAGCGTACGCAGCGCTTCGATTGAACGCTGAACCTGCGCGCGCCGCGCCGCTCAGACTCCGATCATGACCAAGGCGACACGCTGGGCCTGGATCGTCTCGCTGGTGGCGGTGACGGGGGCGGGCCTCGTGCTCGCCTTCCTGCTTTCGGTGGCCACCAACAGCCCCGCGCTGTACGAGCGCCACTACGTCTGGCTGTTCTGGGTCAACGTGACGGTGGCGGCGCTGCTCGCGCTGGTGATCGGCATCGCCTCGGTGCGGCTGATCGTGCGCGTGAGGCGGCGCAAGTTCGGCAGCCGGCTGCTGCTCAAGCTGGCGGCGATCTTCGCCCTCGTCGGCGTGGTGCCGGGGGTGCTGATCTACCTGGTGAGCTACCAGTTCGTCTCGCGCAGCATCGAGAGCTGGTTCGACGTGAAGGTGGAAAGCGCGCTCGACGCCGGCCTGAACCTCGGCCGCGGCACGCTCGACGCGCTCGTCAACGAACTCGCCGGCCGCACGCGCCTGGCCGCCGAGAAGCTGGGCGAGACCGCGGCGGCGCCGCTGCTCGACGGCCGCGGTGGCACCGCGCAGATGTTCGCGCTCGAACGTTTGCGCGAGCAGCTCGCGGCGCAGGAGGTGTCGATCGTTGCCGCGTCGGGCCAGACCTTGCTGTCGGCCAGCAGCAGCGCCGCAGGCCTGTTGCCCGACCGACCCCCCGCGACCATGCTGCGCCAGGCGCGCTTGTCGCGCGTGACCGGCCAGCTCGAGGGGCTCGACGAAGACACTGGCAGCGCGCCGAATGCGCGCATCCGCGTGCTCGCGCTGATCCCCAGCGCCAACTTCGCGCTCACCGAGCAGGAGCGTTACCTGATGGTGCGGCAGCTCCTGCCGTCCACTCTGACCGCCAATGCGCTGGCCGTGCAGACCGCCTACCGCGAGTACCAGCAGCGCGCCTTGGCACGCGACGGCCTGCGCCGCATGTACATCGGCACGCTGACCCTCGCGCTCGTGCTGGCGGTGTTCGGCGCCGTGCTGCTCGCCGCGCTGCTGGGCAATCAGCTCGCCAAGCCGCTGCTGGTGCTCGCGGAAGGTGTGGACCAGGTGGCTCGCGGCGACCTCAGTGCCAAGCCGGTGTTCGCCTCGCGCGACGAGCTCGGCGGCCTGACCCGATCGTTCGCCGACATGACCGAGCAGCTCTCGGAGGCCCGCTCGCTCGTGCAACGTAGCGTGCGGCAGGTCGAAGGCGCACGCGCCAACCTGCAGACCATCCTCGACAACCTGACCGCCGGCGTGATCGTGTTCGACCGCGACGGCCGCATCGACACCGTCAACCCCGGCGCCACGCGCATCGTCAAGCTGCCGCTGTCGGCCTACCGCGGCCGCCGGCTCGACGAGGTGCCGGGCCTGGAGGTGTTCGCCAAGGGCGTGTGGCAGCGCTTCGAGCTGCACGCCAGCAGCCCCGAGGCCGGCGAGCGCGACCACTGGCAGGATTCCTTCGAGCTGCAGACGCAGGACTCGCAGGGCCGCGACCGCGATACGCTGACGCTGCTGGTGCGCGGCGCGGCCATGCCGCAGGGCGCACGGTTGATGGTGTTCGACGACATCACCGAGGTCGTCTCGGCACAGCGCACCGAAGCCTGGAGCGAAGTGGCTCGCCGGCTCGCGCACGAGATCAAGAACCCGCTGACGCCCATTCAGCTCTCGGCCGAGCGGCTGCAGCACAAGCTCGAAGCCAAGCTCGAGGGGCCCGACCAGACCATGCTCGCGCGCTCGGTGGCCACCATCGTCAACCAGGTGCAGGCGATGAAGACCCTGGTCAACGAGTTCCGCGACTACGCGCGGCTACCCGCCGCGCAGCTCAAGCCGCTGGACCTGAACGCGCTGGTCGGCGAGGTGCTGGGCCTGTACGTCACCGCGCAGGAGTCCGGCCAGCTGTATGCCGAGCTCGGGCAGGGCCTGCCGATGATCATCGGCGACAGCACGCAGTTGAGGCAGGTCATCCACAACCTCGTGCAGAACGCGCTCGATTCGGTGGCCGACAAGACCGACGGCCGCGTGCTCGTGCGCACGGAGGCGGCTCGCAGCGAGCAAGGCGACCTGCGCGCCGTGCGCCTGCAGGTGATCGACAACGGCCACGGGTTCCCGGACAAGGTGCTCAAGCGGGCCTTCGAGCCCTACGTCACCACCAAGAGCAAGGGCACCGGACTGGGCCTGGCCGTCGTCAAGAAGATCGCCGACGAACACGGCGCGCGTGTGCGCATCGCGAACCTGGGGGTGGCGCGCGACGTCGCGACAGGCGACACTCCACTGCCGGCGGGCACCGCCGGCGCGACGGGGGCCCAAGTTTCGCTATCATTTTCCAAGTTCGCTCCGGCCGACGGCACCCCAGCCGTCGCGGTGGCCACCGTGAGCCGGACGCACTGACCATCCATGGCGATCATTCTTGTTGTTGACGACGAACTCGGAATCCGCGCGCTGCTGTCGGAAATCCTGACCGACGAGGGCCACACCGTCGAGGTGGCCGAGAACGCTGCCGAGGCGCGCTCATGTCGCGAGCGGCTGCGCCCCGACCTCGTTCTGCTGGACATCTGGATGCCCGACGTCGATGGCATCACATTGCTCAAGGAGTGGGGCGCCACCGGGCTGCTGACCATGCCGGTGATCATGATGAGCGGGCACGGCACCATCGACACCGCCGTCGAGGCCACCAAGTTCGGCGCGATGGCTTTCCTCGAGAAGCCGGTGACGCTGCAGAAGCTGCTGCGTGC
>Ga0208822_1001721_pt1 | contig 14764 bp, 17 predicted proteins | sample AD_STIC08_MetaG_FD_184435 | JGI IMG/M metagenome (GOLD analysis project Ga0208822, IMG submission 184435) | Active sludge microbial communities of municipal wastewater-treating anaerobic digesters from USA - AD_STIC08_MetaG (SPAdes) (version 2) | ecosystem: Engineered > Bioreactor > Anaerobic >...
GGTTAAAAAATATGAAAGTGAGAGCTTCGGTCAAGAAAATTTGCAAGGATTGCCAAATCGTGAAGCGTTCGCGGCGAGTTTACGTTATTTGCAAAAAAAATCCCAAGCACAAGCAAAAACAGGGGTAGCCGCGAGGGTCGGCATTGCGATGCGCACAAGGGATGGCGCGCACAGTTTTTTTGTTTTTAATTTTTTGATTTTAATTTTTAATTTGAAATATGCCACGGATAATCGGGGTTAACATCCCGGACAACAAGCAAATCGGGATTGCACTGGGATATATTTACGGGATCGGAAGATCTTCGGCGAAAGTGGTGCTGGCGGAGGCCAAGATTGATCCGGTGACGAAAGCCAAGGATTTGTCGCCTGAACAAATGAAACTCATTGAAGAGATTATCAAGAAGCGCTACCATGTGGAAGGCGATTTGAAGCGGGAGATTATGATGAATGTCAAGCGCTTGAAAGACATCGTTTCCTGGAGAGGAATGCGCCACTCGCGAAATCTTCCGGTGAGAGGCCAGCGCACCAAGACCAATACCCGCACGGTGCGGGGCAATGTGCGCAAAACCGCGGGTTCCGGCCGCAAGCCGGCCGCCAGCCCGACATAAAAATTAAAATTTTTAATTTATAATTTATATTAAATTTTCAATTTTTGAATTTTTACTGAAAATTGAAAATTGAAAATTGAAAATTATTCAAGGAATTTCATGGGTAAGAAGCATGTTGCCGTTCAAAATAAGGAAGACCTGCTGAAAGAGCGGGATGCGGTTGAAGCCAAGGTCAAGAAGGAGTACACGGTCAAGAATCCGGCGCGGGCGCGCCAGGGGAAGGTTTTTATTTCTTCCACCTACAATAACACGATTGTTTCTTTCGCCGACGAAGGGGGCAATGTTTTGTGCGCCAAATCCGCGGGAAGCATCGGCTTCAAGGGCACCAAGAAAGGGACGCCGTTTGCGGCCTCCAAGGTGGCGGAAGCGGTGGCCGAGATCATCAAGAAGTTTTCGGTGGAACGGGTCAAGGTGATAGTGAAAGGTATCGGCTCCGGGCGCGATTCGGCGATTCGGTCGCTGGTGGCGCGGGGAATTGACGTGGCCGCGATCAAGGATGTCACGCCGGTCCCGCACAACGGATGCAAACCCCGCAAACCCCGCAAAGTTTAATTAATCATTCTTCAATGGAAACCAACGTTAAATGCAAAATTTGCCGGCGCGCCGGCGCCAAGCTGTTCTTAAAGGGTGCCCGTTGCTACAACCAAAAATGCGCGATGGTGCGCCGGGCGACGACCCCCGGCAAGAAAGGCAAGCGCCGTCCTCGTTCGTTGTCCGAATACGGCCGCGAACTGCGGGAAAAACAGCGGATGAAAGCGTGGTACAGTCTGCGCGAACAGCAATTCAAGAATTATGTCAAGGCGATTTTGGAGCAGAAGGGCCGGAATGCGGATTTGCCGCTGGCGCTGGTTGATTCCTTGGAGAGCCGTTTGGACAACGTGGTTTTCCGCCTGGGATTTGCTCCCTCGCGTTTGGCGGCCCGCCAGCTGGTGAGTCATAAGTCTTTCTTGGTCAACGGCAAGCCGGTTAATTTGCCGGCGCGCCGGATTAACAAGGGAGATGTGGTGTCGGTGGTGGCGCGCAAAGCGAGCAATGCCTATTTCACTCAGTTGAAACCCGCGCTCAAGTCCCAAAAACCGCCGTTATGGCTGTCTTTGGACGCGGACAAGATTGAGGGAAAAAGAGTGGGCGATCCCACGCTGGAAGAGGCAATGCCGCCGGCGGAGATCGGTTCCGTCTTTGAATTCTACGCCAAATAAAATTGATTATCAGTTATAAATTATTAATTATAGATGGTAGTTGATTAAAACATTTGATTGCAGTCGTTGAGGATATGGGCGCGGGCAGGATGGAATTACGCTCGATATCCTACGGCTTAACTTCTTAAAATTTAAAATATAAGCTTTAATTTTTAACTTTTATATTTTAAATTTTAATTTGGAATATGATTCCATTGCCTTTGACCCCAAAAGTAGTTGAAAGAAAAGGAAATTCGGCCTTGATTGAAATTGAAGCCCTTTATCCCGGATATGGCATCACCGTCGGCAACGCTTTGCGCCGGGTTCTGCTCTCTTCGCTGGAAGGCGCGGCGGTGACCCAGGTCAATATCAAGGGGGTGCCGCATGAGTTTTCAACCATTCCCGGAATTTCCGAAGACGCGATTGCATTGATGATCAACATCCGCCAATTGAGGTTTTCCATTGTCGGCGACGAGCCGCAAACCTGCGTGTTGAAAGCCAAGGGGGAAAAAGAAGTCACCGGAGCGGATCTGGAATTACCCTCCCAGCTCACTTTGGCCAATCCCGGCGTGCATATTGCCGATCTTACTTCCAAAACGGCGAAGCTGGAAATGGAAATCAAGGTGGAAAAAGGGACGGGTTACCTTTCAAAGGAATCGCGGATGGGCAAAGAAAAATTGGAGATCGGCGCGATTGCGATTGACGCGATGTTCACGCCGGTGAAAAAAGTGGGATTCAAAACGCAAAATATGCGCGTGGGGGATCGCACGGATTTTGACAAAGTGATTTTTGACATTGAGACCGATGGCACGATCACGCCGGAGACCGCGTTTTCAAGGGCGTCCGAGATTTTGGTGAATCACTTTGAGATGTTCAAGAACGCTTTTACCGCATGATTTTGAATTTTGAATTAACTTTCTATGTACAAAAGAATCAAGGGCAAAAAATTCAGCCGAAAAACCGATCAGCGCCGGGCGTTTATGAAATCGCTGGCGGTCAATCTGGTGATGCAAGAAAAGATCAGAACCACGAAAATTCGCGCCCGCCAGGCCGCGTCAATGGTGGAAAAGTTGATTACCAAGGCTAAGAAGGGCGATTTGGCGTCGCGCCGCGCGCTGGTATCCGTTTTGAATCCCGCCGCGGCCGAAAAGCTGGTCAAATCAATCGCTCCGCGGTTCAAGGATCGTGTCGGCGGATACACGCGGGTGATCAAGATTGCGCCGCGCGTCGGCGACGGCGCGCCAATGGCGATGGTGGAGTTGCTTGACCGGCCGGCCGAAAAAACGCCTGCCGCGCCGGAATCCGGCAAAAAAGCGGAGAAGAAAAACAAAGCGGAAAAACCCAAAAAAGAGAAAACCGCCAAGCCGAAAAAAGAAGAGAAATAAGCTAAAACGAGCCAATATGATTTCCACGAAAAGAGAAACCCATACCCTTGATGCTTCCGGAATTGCCCTGGGGAAGCTGGCCGCGAACGTTGCGGTGATTCTGCGGGGAAAAAACAAGCCGGGATTCGTCAAGAATGTTGACGCCGGCGATTTTGTCGTGGTCAAGAATTTTGCCGGTGTCAAAATCACGGGCAGAAAATTTGAAGAGCGCAAATATTACCGCTACAGCGGCCACATCGGCGGATTGAACGAAACGCCTTTGCCGAAACTGATGAAAGAAAATCCCGCCGAAGTTTTGCGCCGGGCGGTTTATCGCATGCTGCCCGACAATAAATTGCGCGACAAAATGATCAAGCGGTTAACCGTTAAACAATAATATGGCAGAAACCATTGAAAAAAAACCGGCGGCGAAGCCTGCCGTGAAAGTTGCGGCCAAAAAACCGGCGGTAAGCAAGCCCGCGGTGATCAAAAAACCGGCGGTGAAGCCCGTCGTTGCCGCGCCGGCGCCGGCAGTCGTTGCCGCGAAAGAACCGGCGGCCAAGAAGACGGAAAAATATTATGAAGCCGTGGGGCGGCGCAAGACCGCGACCGCGCGCGTGCGTCTTTACACCAAGGGCGACAAGGAATTTATGGTTAACGGCCATCCGTTCGGCCTTTATTTCAAGGGGGCGGAGTTCAAAAACGTGGTTGAGTCGCCGCTGGTGAAAATGAATTGTACCGATCGTTTTCGCGTGACCGCGATCGTCAAAGGCGGGGGAGTCAACGCTCAGGCCGAAGCTTTGCGCCACGGGATTACCCGCGCGCTGGTGCTGTTCAATGCCGACTTCAAAAAACGCCTGAAAAAATCCGGCTATCTCACCCGCGATCCGCGGATGAAGGAACGCAAAAAACCCGGCTTGAAGAAAGCCCGCCGCGCCCCTCAATGGGCGAAGCGCTAACGCGCCAGTTAATAGTTTATAGTTAATAGTTGTTATTAGAAGAATTCAAATACAGAGAAAGCCGCCCCGAACGGGGCGGCTTTTTGGTTTTTTTCCTGTCTATACCCTTGGTAACCACTCACCGAGTTTAAAATTAAAAGGGTCTATCCCTCGTTACTGCGAGGGTTAGACCCTTTTAATTTTGTGCTTGCAATTCTTTGCCAGGGTCTAACCCCCGCGATTATCCCTCGGATTACCTCGGGACAGGCACGGGGGATAGACCCTTAAAATGCAAAAATACGCTACCCCAGTGAGTGGTTACATTCGGGGAAATTGACAAAAACACTGTCGGCATAAGCCGGCGGTGTTTTTTCGTCTTGCGGTTCGTTGCACTTGACGATTATTTTGAATGATATAAAATATATATGTGATAAAATAATATAATTTTATAACATATGCTTGAATTAATGGATAAGAATGAACTTGTGAAAATACTTGATGATTGGAATTTTTGGAATAAAAAATTGGATACGGGTATTGCAAGAAAAATTTATTTGGACAAATTGAAAAAGGCTCTGCCAAGCGAACAAGTGAAAGTTATCATTGGCGCGCGGCGCAGTGGCAAGTCATATATAATGAGACAGTTTGCCTGGCACCTGATCGAAAAAGAGAATGTGAACAAGGATAATATTTTGATGGTCAATTTTGAAGACCCGCGTTTTGCGGAACTTGACACGAAATTGCTTGACCGGTTGTTTGAAACGTATTTGGAGCATCGTTCTCCAAGAGGGAAGATTTATCTGTTTCTTGATGAGATCCAAGAAGTGCCGCGCTGGGAAAAATGGGTGCGTGCGGCGCAGGAATTAAAAAAAGCCGACATGATCATTTCGGGCTCAAACGCGAAATTGCTTAGCGGCGAATTGGCAACGGTGCTTACGGGCAGACACTTGGATATCACGGTTATGCCGCTTTCGCTTCGCGAATTTTTGGATTTTAAAGGTTTGGGCGCCGGTTATGCCGCCGAGATTATAAAAAATGAAATTCGGATAAATTCGTTGCTTGAAGAATTTATGAGATTCGGTTCTTTTCCGCTGGTGGTATTGGGGCAGGAAAGGGAAAAAATTCTGCTTTCGTATTTTGACGATGTCGTTAATCGGGATTTGGTAAGGCGGTATAAAATAAGAAAAACCGAAGAAATAAAGAAGCTGATAAAATTTTATATGAGCAATATATCTTCTCCCGTCACTTTTACTTCTTCGGGCAAGTTTTTGGGGATTTCGGCGCAATCGGCGGAAAGGTTCTCGGCTTATTTGGAAGCATCCTATTTGACATTCTTTGTCAAAAGATTTTCGTTCAAATTCAAAGAACAGGAAAAAAGTCCGAGAAAAGTCTACGCCATAGACACCGGTCTGGCAAACATCGCGGGATTCCAATTCAGCCCCAACCGCGGCAAGTTGGCGGAAAATGCGGTATTTCTGGAGCTTAAAAGGAAAGCTCATTCCAATCCGCGTATGGAAATATACTATTGGAAAAGCCTGGCAGGAGAAGAGGTGGATTTTGTGATAAAAGAAGATGCTTCAATAAATCAATTGATCCAAGTTTGTTGGGACGCGCGCAACGCGCAGACGAAAAACCGGGAAACTAAATCACTGGTTAAAGCCATGGCGGAATTTGAATCGGGCAATGGCATAATAATAACCGGAAATTACAAAAACGAAGAAATCGTGAATGGCAAAAAAATTAAATATATTCCGCTTGGAGAATGGCTACTTGCTTCTTGTTAATCGGGCTCAAAAAGCTACTGGCGGGGGGTCGGGGAATGAAGCAACATTGCTCCTTGATTTGGGAGCGTTGCCACACTGGTTCCCGGCCTTTTGCCGGAGTTTTGGCCAAATTCCGCAATGTTTATCGGTGGTCGGCAAGGCACAAAGCCAAGACCGCGATTAAGGAAGAAACTCCAGGGATTACTCTGATAAAAAGCGATTTCAAGGAAGAAAAAGCGAAAATTCAAGCCACTTGATTTGTTTTCAGAGTGTAATATAATGATTACATATTTACGCTTTTTTGTAATTATTTTATTACACTATGGAAAACATTAAGAAAAGGATTTTATTCAATGATTTGGTGAAATATTTTGGCAATAAAGAGGCGTTGGTGATCACCGGTATGAGGCAGGTTGGCAAAACCACCCTGTTGCGCCAGGTTTTTGACTGGGTGGGCGACTGCCCCAAGTTGTGGTTTGATTTTGAAAATCCGCTGGATGTAAAGTTCTTTGAAGATATTGACTATAATAATGTCTATAAAAATCTGGAGAAAACGGCTAAAAAATCCGCTCGATCGCGATTGACGGTTTTCATTGACGAGATCCAAATTTATCCGGAGGCAACTAAAATTATCAAATATTTGATTGATCATTACCGCGTTAAATTTATTGTTACCGGATCATCAAATTATTATTTAAAAAATTTATTTCCCGAGTCGCTTTCGGGTAGAAAATTTCTTTTTGAATTACCAGCTCTTAGTTTTCGGGAGTATTTGTATTTCAAGGGCAAAATCGAAGAAAAAGAAGCGTTAACCGGTGAAATATCAAAAGCTTTGCGCAACAGCGATATTTTCAATCACAAGAAATTTGAAGCTGATTATGATGATTTTGTCCATTATGGAGGATTTCCCGCGGCGGTGCTGGAAACCGATTTTGATGTTAAAAAACAAATTTTAAAAAATATTTTTTCCTCTTTTTTTGAAAAAGATTTAAAGATATTATCCGACTATAAAGACATTCAAGAGCTTCGTGATTTATTGTTGCTTTTGGCGCCGCGGATCGGATCGCTTATAGACGTTACCAGGTTGGCTTCAGAGTTGGGGACAAACCGCCCCAAAATATACCGTTATTTGGAATTTTTGCAGGGGGCTTTTGTCATAAAATTATTGCCTCGCCACGCAAAAACCATTGACAAGGCGGTTGCGGGCGGCCGAAAGGCATATTTTAGCGATACCGGATTATTGCAGGTGATGGGCGGTGTTAATGATGCTCAATTGTTTGAAAACGCGGTGATTAATCAGTTGTTTGGATATGGGAAGGTTAGTTTTTATAACAAGCGCAACACCGCCGAGATTGATGCCATTCTTGATAAAAAAATCGCTTTTGAAATCAAGCTTACCGGCACTTCTCAAGATGTTTTGCGATTGCAAAAATTGGCCGCGGACGTCAAAATACCGGCGCAATACGTAATTTCCAAGAAATTCGCCGAAGGCAAAAATTTCATTTCACCGGTGGTTTTATGAAGCATCTTATCGGTTTAAAGATTTTTCAAGCCGCCCCGTTCGGGGCGGCTTTGTAACTGCTCACAATTTTGAGCGGCGTTGATTGATAAGCGGCAACATGACTCTGAAGAATGATTGGCCGGGATTCTGGCGCAATTGGGGTTCGATCACCGAAGTGTTGACCTCGTGTGCCTTGGCGCCGTCAACCGAGCGGGAACCGCCGAAAATTTTGCGCATCACTACTTGCTTGCGGATGGCGCGTTCGGCGTTTTGTTCTCGGTGTTGCTGTCGCTCTGGCGCCGCTCCAAACAGAACTTCTTTGCCGGATACCGGCAGTTATTGGAAGAATCCCGCGCCCTGCGGGCGCTACCCCAGTGAGTGGTTACCACGGCTTGTCTTTGGATGATTTTGTCAAAAGGGCATAATCCTCAATTCAACCGTTTTGGTGCGGGGGCAAAAAACGGGGGAGGCCCCGTTTTTTTGTTATATTACGCAATTTTATTGAAATCTTTTGCGGAGATTCCCAAATCATCAAAAATGCTGGCTAAAGTTTTGCGCTTCAGCGGTTTGCTTCCGTGATTTGGGATTGTGGTTTGCCGGCCGTCTTTATCGCGGCGCCAAATTTCATGGCTGCCTTTGGTTTTGCGGGCGCAATAGAAGCCGAGTTTTTTGGCGACCCGGGAAATCTGCTTGTAATTTGCCGCGGGGAATTTGGGCATCAGGCTTGGATTAAAATCGGCAAATTGACGACCAATTTGGCGTCTTCGCCAAAAGAGACATTGGAAACCGTTTCATTATGTTCCTCGCGGATTTCAAGATGCGCTTTGATTACTGCTTCAATGTTTTCCAAGACTTGCGCGTAGGTTTGGCCTTCAGCGTGGCATCCTTGCAGAGATGGGCAATACGCAAAAAAACCGCCTTCTTCCATCGGTTCAATCTCAACGGGATAGAGTAACAGCTTACGAGTTTTTTTTGCCATGGAAGCCGTAAAAATTAAGTGATTGATTAACAGCGGAGGCCTTGATTCAAGATATTATTGATTCGTTTTATTGTCAATGCCAATGGGCGTTGTTGTCAATGGGCGTTGCTGTCAATGGGTGTTGCCAATGGGCGTTGTTTTAAATTGGGGGAGCGGCCAAAATTTTCCTTCCTCCGAGATTCGCTCGGGATTCCGCGCGTCGCGCCTCAATTCAACCGTTTTGGTGCGGGGGCAAAAAACGGGGGAAGCCCCGTTTCATTCGTAAAGATTGGTTTGGCGAAGAGTTTTTCCGGCCAGCAGATAGAGAATTTTTTTGTCTTGATCCATAAACATTTTTCCCGCGCCGGAATTTTCTCCGCCGATTTTTGAAAATTCGGCGATCTCGGCAAAATTGATTTTGTCGCGATTGTCAATCTCGGCGGTTCTGACGCGGTCGCCGGCAACAAAAATCAAATAGTCGGAATTAAACCAGTCGCAGTCGGTGATCTTTTCGGAAAAGCGCGCGATGAACGTTTTTTCTCCGGCGCTCGCCGCCGGCGGATCGGTTTTTTCCTCCAAATGGAAAATCCAGATTTCGGAATTTGACCAATAAACAGCTCTTTTTCCGTTGGGCGCCATTTTTGTTCCCCGCGGCGCACTGTCAAGAATTTTTTCAAATTCTTTGCCGTCCTTCCGGATCGCCATCAGGCGATCCTCGGCGGCGACAAAAAAGTAATCACCAAAAATTTCAAGCTTGTATCCGGCCTCCGCGGCGACGTCGATTCGGCCGGCGGCGGCCAAGGCCGGTTCGCCGCCGTTTTCCTGGTTATAAATAAACCCGTCGTCCGCCAAATAATAGTCCGCGCCGCCGTTTTGCCCGCGCGCCAATTCCCGGGGCGCGCCGGGTTTTTCTTCCGCGGCGTTTTCGCCGGCCGCTACCGCCGGAATTTCTTCCGGTTCTTCTTTGTCGCCGGGTTTTTCTTCCGGCGGGATTTTTTTGACAAGCTGGGGCGGATTTTTGTCAATGGCAATCAAATAGGTTTCCGAAGCGTCCTTTGATTTTGCCGAAATTTCAATCGTGTTTTTGTCAATCCACGTCCAGCCGGAAAATTCGGGGTCCTTTAAGGCGAAATTACTTTGCCCGGCAAGTTTTGCCGTTACCGCGCGGCCAATGTCATAGAGCTTGATGTTCCAGCTGGTCCCGTCTTCGTGGCGCAGAGCGATTTTTTGGCGGTCGGGGGAAACCGAAAAATCGGCGATGTTTTCTTCCAATGTTTTGAACTGCGGCAATTCGGGAAACAAAAAAATGTTTTTTGCCTCCACTACTTCTTTCTCGCGAACTTCCAAGTTCTTCGCCCAGGTTTGGTAGCCGGTTTTTTTGATCTCAAACAAATGCTGGCGCGGCAAAAGATTGGTGACCAGTGCCGAATCAAAGAAAAAATCGGTTTGTTTTTCCGCGCGCCCGTTGACATAGACGTCAATTTGCTTGGGATAGGCTTTTGCGAAGAAACCGCCAGTCTTGACGATCAATTTTTTGCCCGGTTCAATCGGCCAATTCAGACGGTATCCCTGCGCGTAGAGCGCGATTGCCGGCGCCGCGACGGCGAACGCCAGCAAGAAGAACGCAAACAGGAATGTTCGGAAGCCTTTGGTCATTTCAATGGTGTTTCAATGCTCCCATCATAGCTCATTGCGCCGATATTTCAACGGGTTCTCATGATGCCCGCCGTTTTTCCAATGAAATATTACCCTGGCGCGGTTGTAATAATTTATTGCCGGTCCGGACAACGCAAAGAAAAATGAAAAATTGCCGTAATTATACGGCAAATCTAAAATCTAAAAACAAAAAATTATGAAAAACAAATTAAACAGAAAAAATATTGTCGCCGCGGCGGTGATGGTGTTTTGCGCGGCCGTTGCGGTTTGGGGCGGCGCGGCCTATGCCGATGAGATTGCCATCAAAGAAAATCCAATGAGCGGATTGGCCGCGGTTATCGCTTCAAAATTTAATCTGAGCGAAAGTGCCGTGCAAGCGGTGTTTGACGAGCAAATGCAGGCGCGGCGCGAAAGAATGGAAGCCAATCGCAAGGAAATGGAAACAAAACGGCGGGAACAATTTGAAGATCGGTTGAACAAGCTGGTTTCCGAAGGAAAATTGACCGAGGCGCAGGCGGCGGCGATCAAGAATAAAAAAGCGGAGATGAAAGCGCAAATGACGGCTCAAGCCGGCGCGAAATTTGATCTTAAAAATATGACCGTTGAGGAACGCAAGGCGGCCATGGAGAAACAAAAAACCGAGATGGAGGCGCGGAGAGCCGCGCTGGAGCAATGGGCGGCGGACAATGGCATTGCCGAAGAATATTTGCCTATGGTCGGCGCGGGATTTGGCGGCGGCGGGCATGGTCGCGGGGGAGGATTCGGCGGTCCGGGATTTGGCGGCCAGGGGCCTTGCTCCGATAATGTCCCGGAATCATAATCCAACCGACGGCGCAAATTAAAGCGCAAAACAAAGAGCGAAAACTCTGCCGGCAAAACCCGGCGGGTTTTTGTTTGTGCGCGGGAATCTGTTATAATCAAAACAAAGGTCGCGAATCAATCAATAGACCTACTGCGTAAATATTTCCTACTGCAATTTCCATATTTCGGCTACGCCAAATTCGTCAATCGTCGGCATATTTAAGCCAATATGCCTCCTCATTCCTCATTCGGCTCGCGCGAAATCTGAAAATTTCGTTGCGTAAATATTTACGCAGTAGGTCTAATAAAAATCAAACCAAAATTAAAAATTAAAATTATGGAGAATCAAAATAATAATGTTTGCGGTATCGGCGGTTGTCCGAGCGGGCCGTGCCGGATTGTTGTCGGGGCGCTGGCAATCGCGCTGGCGGTTTATGTGGCGGCATTGGCGGTCAATGCCATTAAGTCCAACAAATATATCGGCCGGCAGGTTGCCAACCAGGCGACGATTTCGGTTTCCGGCGATGGTGAAGTCTACAAAACGCCGGATCTGGCGGTGATGAGCTTTTCGGTGGTGAGCGAATCCAAAACCGTGGCGGAAGCCATGGAGGACAACACCAAAAAAATGAACGCGATTACTGATGTGATGAAGAGCATGGGGGTGGCCGAAAACGATCTGCAGACCACGAATTTTTCCATCAATCCGCGCTATGATTACGTGAGAGCCGCGGTGCCGGCGCCCGCGTCGGCCGATGGCGCCGAGACCGCGATTGACGGAGAATATTATTATCCGTCGGGGAAAAGGACGCTTTCCGGTTATGACGTTAATCAAACTTTGACGATCAAAATCCGTCAGGAAAATATGGGGAAAATCGGACAGATAATCCAGGAAGCCACGGCGTCGGGCGCCAATCAGGTCGGCAGTTTGCAATTCACGCTGGACGATCCCGATGCCGCGCAAGCCGAAGCACGGGAACTTGCCATTGTTGAGGCCAAGGAAAAAGCCGAAATTCTTGCCAAGCAATTGAACGTGAAGCTGGTGCGCATCATCAGCTATAACGACGGCGGGTATTCGCCGACTTACCGCTTGAATTATGACGCCAAGGAAGAGGCCTATGGCATGGGCGGTGCCGCGTCGGTGCCCGCGCCGGACATCCAGGCGGGCGAAAGCAAGATTTCAATGAGCGTGAATATTACCTACGAAATTGAATAGGCTTCACGTTTAACCGGCGACAAAAACCGCCCCCGCCCTTTCACGGGGGGCGGTTTTTTGTTAATATGGGCGCAATATGGAAAATATGAAAAATGATAAATTCAATTGCGAGGTGGCCGTGATCGGCGGCGGGCCGGCGGGAATGATGGCGGCGATTGCCGCGGCTCAACGCGGAGCGAAAACGATACTGCTGGAAAAAAACGCGGCGCTTGGAAAAAAACTTTTGCTCACCGGCGGCGGGCGGGGCAATTTTTGCAATGCCGAGTCCGACTTGCGGAAGCTGGCCGCCAATTATGGCCAAAACGGGCCGTTTTTATTTCATTCGTTTTCTCAATTTGGGCCGAAGGAGGCGATAGAATTTTTTAATGGTTTGGGGGTGAAAACGAAAATTGAGAACAATAACCGGGTATTTCCGAAAAGCGATCGCGCCGCCGATATTTTGAACGCGCTGATTGCCGGATTGAACGGTTTGAACGTGGAGATTGTTTGCGGCGCCAGGATTACCGGCATTGAGAAAGAAAATAATTCTATCAATAAAATAGTTTTAGACAACAGAGATGATATTGTTGCCAAAAATTATATTATCGCCACTGGCGGCAAATCCTATCCGCAAACCGGATCCGCCGGGGACGGTTATTTGTGGGCGCAAGCGCTGGGGCACAAAATCGATCCGTTGTCGCCGGCGCTGGTGCCGGTGGGCATAAAAGAGGAGTGGATAAAAGATTTGGCGGGCGTTGCCTTGGAGAATCCCAAAATTTCGGCGTTTCAAAACGGCAAAAAACTTTTTTCGGCGCGCGGCGAAATGCTGTTCGCTCATTTTGGTGTAAGCGGTCCGGCGATATTAAACATTGGCGGCGCGATTGCCGGATTGGCCGGGAACGGCGCGGTTTTCATCCATCTTGATTTTTTGCCTGAAATTATAAACGGCGAATTGCAAAAAAAGATTTTGGAAAACTTTCAAAAAAATCCCAACAAAACCGTCAAAAATTGCCTGGCGGATTTTGTTCCCGCGGCATTGGCGCCGGCGATTTGCCGTGTCGCCGCGGTTGATGCCGAAAAAACCGCCAATAATGTTGAGAAGAAAGAGCGCCGGCGGCTGGTAGAGACGATGAAAAATTTCAAGTTGGAAGCCGGTAAAACTTTTCCGGTTGAATCGGGGATGATTACCGGCGGCGGCGTGAATGTTGCCGAAATTGACCACAAAACCATGCGTTCCAAAATTATCCGCAATTTGTTTTTTGCCGGGGAGATTATCAATGTCCACGGGCCGACCGGCGGCTTCAATCTTTTGCAGTGCTGGTCCACCGGCCGCCTCGCGGGCCGCGAGGCGAGCCTCGCTCATAAAAAATGAGCGGGCCATTTGGCCGGCGCTTCCGCCGCAAATTTCAATCATGCAAATTTCAATCATTGATTAATTGAAAATTTATTGTAAATTGAAAATTGTAAACTGAAAATTTTAATATATGGAGAATTATTTGACGCCCGAGGGGCGGAAAAAATTGAAGGCGGAGCTGGATGATTTGGAAAATGTCCAAAGAAAAGAATTGGCGGAAAAATTAAATTATGCCATCTCCTTTGGCGATTTGCGCGAAAATGCGGCCTACCATCAAGCCAAAGAACAGCAGGCGTTTGTGGAAGGACGGATTTTGGAATTGAAATCAATTATCGCCAATGCGAAAATTATTGAAAAGAGCGGCAACGACAGAGTGCGCCTCGGTTCGTCCGTCATCTTGTCTTGCGGAGGCGCAAAAGAAAAATATGTCATTGTCGGCCCGGATGAAGCCGACATCTTCGCGGGAAAGGTTTCCTACAAATCGCCGCTTGGGGAAGCGGTTCTTGGCAAAAAGCCCGGCGACAAAGTTGTTTTAAAAACACCGGGCGGGAAGATTGAATATGAAATAGAAGAAATCACATAATCATGGAAACATATGCTCTGCGATAATTATTTTTTTCCAACACGGATATTTTTCTACTGAAAAATTCCTCGTGTTCGCGCCGTCGCGCTCGCAGGGTTGGAAAAAAATAATTATCGCAGAGCATAAAATTTGATGATGATAATTTCCGCCAATCCGGCGGAAATTTTTTAATTATCAACCGCGGGCTATTTACTTTAAAAAATAATTTGCGCTATAATTGATAATGTAATTATCATTTTTAATTTTCAAAAAAAATATGGACCAACAACTATTGGCTTATATCGAACAAGAATTAAAACGCGGCGTGCGGCCCGAAACCGTCAAAAAAGCGCTTTGCGATGCCGGCTGGGAAGGACAAGCCGTTCAGGAGGCAATCTTGGCGATACAATCCAAGACTGTTGCGCCCGCGCCCAAGATTATGCCGGTGGTGGAAGAAAAAAAAGAAGAAAAGATTTCTTTTGCGGAAATGCCCGAAGACAAACCCAAAAAACATTTTTCAGTGGTTAAATTGGCACTGGCGGCCGCGGTGCTCGTTTTCGCCGGAATTGCAATCTATTTTTATCTTTCGGATTCTTCCGCGCCGGCGGAAAACAGCGAACCGGATATTCTTTTTGAAAAGGAAAACGTTCCGTCGGCCGGGGAAATTGAAAGCGGTGCGGATGTTTTGCCGTCGGAAGGCGGCCAAGGCGAATTGACGGCGTCCGAAAACGGCGATTTGCAAACCGATTCCGGCCGGCCGGAATTGCCGGCGGAATCCGCGGAAAATGTCGCGGAAAATATTACCGAAACTCCCGCCGCGACTTCAACGGTTCAAACCGCGCCGGCGGGCGATGAATCGGCAAACGACAAACAGCGCAAGGCGGACATG
>Ga0208822_1001744_pt1 | contig 14634 bp, 13 predicted proteins | sample AD_STIC08_MetaG_FD_184435 | JGI IMG/M metagenome (GOLD analysis project Ga0208822, IMG submission 184435) | Active sludge microbial communities of municipal wastewater-treating anaerobic digesters from USA - AD_STIC08_MetaG (SPAdes) (version 2) | ecosystem: Engineered > Bioreactor > Anaerobic >...
CTATCGCAGCACGGGCGCTTGCGGGCTATGTGGAGCCGAGCGTCGGGCTGGCCACGCATTATCACACCATCTGGGTTGTCCCCTATTGGAGCTCCAGCCTCTCCAAGCTCAGGACAGTCGGTTCGCACATTTTTTACAGGTGGTCGGGACGTAACGGAACTCTAGCGGCGTTTCGGAATCGCTATTCCGGTGTCGAGCAACTGCCGAAGGCGAATCTCGCCGGCACTATGCCTGCGGTGGACAGCAGCTTGAAAGATGGCACGCTGGACGCAGGCATAGCTTCTGTCCTGGAGCTTGAGCGTCCCGAAGTTGCCGAAATTCGGGAAACTAAAGGCGAGACAGGCCTGCTGGTTATTCCGCAGGCACGGATCATGGCCGATCAGCCATCCAAAAAGGAAAAGGTTGGCATGGCCAGCGGGAATGGTTTGATTGTAGACAAGGACCGGGCAGGCATCCGTGCGGACAACCCCTCGCTTTTGATCGATCGCAAATAAGCGAGCTTTTAAATATACCGTCGGCAATCAGGTTCTGGTAAAATGAAAGAAGAGCGGATTCTCTTTTATGATTGAATATATATTTTCGCGCACAGATTGTGCATCAGGCGCGCACTTATGACCGTACAGTTGATTGTTCCAAGATATTTCTCCGATGCGCGCGGTTGGTTCGTCGAGACGTGGACGCGGCAGCGTTATGCCGATTTGGGCATCACAAACGATTTTTGTCAGGACAACCATTCGCTGTCACGTCAGGCCGGGACAATTCGCGGACTGCATTATCAATCTGTCCCTTTCGCTCAAGCCAAGCTGGTGCGGTGCTTACGAGGCCGCATATTCGATGTCGCGGTGGATATTCGTCGCGATTCACCGACTTTCGGCGCATGGATCGGCGCAGAGTTAACCGCCGAAAAGGGAGAGCAGCTTTTCATTCCTTCCGGATACGCCCATGGCTTCCTCACCTTGGAAGATGATACCGAGGTTGCGTATAAGGTAGACGCCTATTACGCCCCTGAAGCAGATGGCGGGATAGCCTGGAATGATAGCACCATAGGCATTGACTGGCCACTTGAAGGCCGGGCCCCGTTACTTTCGGACAAGGACAAGAATTTACCGATGTTAGAAGACGCGAACATAGACTTCCCTTATGATGGCAATCCCCTCCAGCCGTTGAAATTGCCCAAATGAGTCAGCCGCTAAATATCCTTGTAACCGGCGGTGCCGGATTTATCGGTTCGGCTTTGGTGCGCCATTTAGTCCAGAACACCCCGCACAATGTGCTGAATGTTGACGCACTGACTTATGCCGGGAATCTCCAATCTCTCGCATCCGTTGCGGAATCGGATCGTTACGATTTCGTGCAGGCCAATATCTGCGACACGGCAAAAATCGCCGAAATTCTCCGGTCGTTCAAACCCGATGTCGTGACTCATCTGGCGGCTGAAAGTCATGTGGATCGTTCGATCGATGGGCCTGCGGCCTTTATCGAGACCAATCTTGTCGGAACCTTTTCGATGCTTTCGGCAACTCTGGACTATTGGCGGTCTCTCGAAAGCGCTCCAAAGGAAAGTTTTCGCTTTCACCATATCTCCACCGACGAAGTATTCGGGGCATTGGGAGAAGACGGATTTTTCACCGAGGAAACAGCTTACGATCCACGATCACCCTATTCGGCGAGCAAGGCCGGCTCCGATCACCTCGTCCGGGCATGGCACCATACCTATGGCTTGCCGGTCCTGATTACTAATTGCTCCAACAATTACGGTCCTTTCCACTTCCCGGAAAAGCTCATCCCGCTGATGATCATCAAATGCCTGGCCAGTGAAAATCTGCCGGTCTATGGCGCCGGCGACAATGTGCGCGACTGGCTATATGTGGACGACCATGTTCGGGCGCTGCAAGCCGTGTTTGAAAAGGGCAAGGTCGGCGACAGCTACATGATTGGCGGGCGGTCCGAGCGGACCAATATCGCCGTTGTCGAAGCAATTTGCGACACGCTTGATAGACTTAGTCCAAAGGCGGACGGGCGCAGTTACCGAAACCAGATCACATTCGTATCCGATCGACCCGGTCATGATTTCCGCTATGCGATCGACGCGACAAAATTGGAAAATGAGCTTGGCTGGAAACCGAAGCACAGTTTTAAAGACGGCATAGGCGCAACAGTCCAATGGTATCTCGATAACCGCACATGGTGGGAAGACATCATGTCCGGTGCCTATCAGGGTGACCGCTTGGGTCTTCAAAAGGCCGGAGTCCCGGCTTGATGGGTCGTTGGCTGGTTACCGGCACCACCGGACAACTTGGCGGGGCGGTGGCGGATCAGTCCCAAGATCTGGATTTCGACATCTTTTGTCCGACGCGCGCCGAGATGAATTTGTCCGATCCCGACGCCATCCGAACGAGCATGGCAGCCCAGGATCTGGACGGCGTAATCAACTGCGCGGCTTACACCGCCGTAGACAAGGCTGAAAGCGACGCGGAAATCGCACATGCCGTCAACGCCACTGCGCCGGCAATGTTGGCGGAGGAATGCGCGCGGCGGAGCATTCCGATCATTCATGTTTCGACCGATTATGTCTTCGACGGCACAAAGCAGGCGCCCTATGATGAAGATGATCCGGTAAATCCTCTTGGAATATATGGTGTGACCAAACTGGCCGGTGAAAATGCGATCCGCGCCACAGGTGTGCAGCACGCCATTGTCCGCACAGCGTGGTTACTGGACCCAAAGGGCCGAAATTTTTTGACGACAATGTTGCGCTTGGGTGGTGAGCGCGATGGACTTCAGATCGTGTCGGACCAAGTCGGGAACCCAACCAGCGTCGCCGACCTGGCCCAAGCGGTCCTGACGATCGCGCAACAGTTGCGCGACAAAAGCGGGACATGGCATTTCGTGAACCAGGGTGAAGCAAGCTGGTTTGAACTGGCCGCCTATATTTTCAAACAAGCGGAAAAATTTGGCGTTCGCGTACCACAGCTTACACCGATACCGACAACCTCTTATCCTACTCCTGCCCGCAGGCCTGCCAATTCGAGACTGGCTACCCGGAAGCTTGCGCGGGATTTTGGAATAGAAGCTCAAAGCTGGCAACATGCGGTCGACAGCATATTGGCAGAACATTTTCGTTAAATATCGTACCAGGGATTATTCTATGCGTGGCATTATTTTAGCAGGGGGAAGCGGCACACGCCTTCACCCCGCGACATTGGCAGTCAACAAACAGCTGCTGCCTATCTATGATAAGCCGATGATCTATTACCCGTTGTCGGCGCTGATGCTGGCGGGAATTAGTGACATTCTGATCATTTCTTCGCCCGAATATATTGATAATTATCGGCGTCTTTTCGACGATGGCCGCGAGCTTGGCCTGAATATCGAATTTGCCATTCAACCCAAGCCAGAGGGTCTTGCCCAAGCCTATCATATCGGGGCCGATTTTGTAGGCACTGAACCGTCCGCGCTCGTTCTGGGCGACAACATATTTTTCGGCGCTGGCTTTAGCGAACTTCTATCCCATGCCCGGACGCGAACGACGGGTGCCACGGTGTTCGCGTACCATGTCGACAATCCTACCGCTTATGGCGTGGTCGAATTGAACAGCGACGGGCGCGCAATCAGCATCGAGGAAAAACCGGCCGCACCCAAATCGGACTGGGCGGTTACCGGCCTCTATTTTTATGACGGGAACGCGGCGGAATATGCACGTCAGCTAAAGCCGTCTGCCCGCGGCGAACTCGAAATTACCGATCTCAACCGAATCTACATGGAAGCCGATCAGCTCTATGTGGAACGGATGGGCCGGGGCTATGCCTGGCTCGATACCGGCACGCATGACAGCCTGATCGAGGCCAGCGAATTTGTGCGCACGATACAGAAACGCACCGGCACCCAAATCGCCTGCCTTGAAGAAATCGCCTATTTGCAGGGCTTTATCGACAAGACGCAGCTTATTACCCGGGGTAAGCTGTTTGAGAAAACAGCCTATGGGAAATATCTGCTAGATCTCGCGCAAAAGGGATAGATGCCCTTAAAGCGTTTTGATAATTGCCGAAAAATCCATGCCGCCTGAGCCGTTTTGGGCGAAAGCCTCGTAAAGCGAGGCGGCTTTTTCGCCCATGGGCACTTCGGCATCGACCGAGTCTGCCGCTTCCATCGCGAGCTTCAGGTCCTTCAACATCAGCGCTGCTGCAAAGCCACCCTGATAGCCGTTATCCGCAGGGCTTTGGGGGCCGACGCCGGGAACGGGGCAATAGCTGGTCATCGACCAGTTCTGGCCCGATGCCTTGGACGAAATGTCGTAAAAGGTCTGGAGATCGAGGCCGAGTTTTTCCGCCAGTCTGAATGTCTCGCAAGTCGCGATCATCGATGCGCCCAACAGCATGTTGTTGCAGATTTTCGCCGCCTGCCCTGCGCCGCTGGTTCCGGCGTAGATAACCGCCTTACCCATTGCGGCCAGGATCGGTTCTGCCCGCACGAAGGCATCGTCGGTGCCGCCGACCATGAAGGTCAACGTGCCGCCATTGGCCGCGGCGATCCCGCCCGATACCGGGGCGTCGACCATCGCATAGCCTGCGGCCTCTGCTGCCGTCGTTACCTTGCGCGCGGTGTCCACATCAATGGTGGAGCAATCGAGGAACAGCGCGCCCTGCGGCGCTTGGCCGATGACATCCGTTCCATAGACCGCGTCCACGATGGCGCCATTGGGAAGCATCGATACGACGGCATCGACGCCGGCGACAGCTTCTTGCACGGTGTCAAAAGCAGCGCAGCCATTCGCCTTCGCCCGGGCAAGCGCCTCGGGCGACAGGTCGAACGCGCTGACCTCATGCCCTGCTTTCACAAGGTTCGCAGCCATCCCGCCGCCCATATTGCCCAGTCCGATAAACGCGATTTTCATGGAGCTTACCCCATTGTCGGAATGATGAAGGCGTTGGTGCCGTCCGGTGAACCGTCAGGCCAGCGGGCGGTAATCTTCTTGACCTTGGTCCAGAATTTGATGCCCTCCATGCCATATTGGTCGGTGTCGCCAAAGCCCGAGCGTTTCCAGCCCCCGAAGCTGTGATAGGCGACCGGAACGGGAATCGGCACGTTGATGCCCACCATGCCGACATTGACCCGCGCCGCAAATTCGCGCGCGGCGTGGCCGTTGCGGGTGAAGATCGCTACGCCATTGCCATATTGATGCTTGCTCGGCAGCGCGAGCGCTTCTTCGAAATTGGCGGCGCGTACCATCTGGAGCACGGGGCCGAAGATTTCTTCCTTGTAGCTTTCCATATCCGTGGTGACATGGTCGAACAGCGTCGGGCCGATGAAATAGCCTTCCTCATGCCCCTGCAGCTTGAAGCCCCGGCCATCGACCACCAGCTCGCCGCCTTCGTCGACGCAGGTCTGTATCCAGCCTTCAACTTTCGCCTTGTGCTGCGCGGTGACAACGGGACCATAATGCGCGTCGGCATCGGTCGAGATTCCCACCCGCAAGGCTTCGATAGCGGGGATCAGCTTGGCCTTAAGCCGCTCTGCCGTATCGTCGCCCACCGGCACCACGACAGGCAACGCCATGCAGCGTTCACCGGCCGAACCAAAGGCAGCGCCTGTCAGATCGTTGACCACCTGATCGAGATCGGCGTCGGGCATCACGATGCCGTGGTTCTTCGCGCCGCCCATGGCCTGCACGCGCTTGCCCGCAGCAACGCCGCGGTTATAGACATAATGCGCAATGTCCGAAGAGCCGACAAAGCTGACCGCGCTAATGGCCGGATGGTCGAGGATCGCATCGACCATTTCCTTATCGCCATGCACGACTTGGAAAATCCCGGCAGGCATGCCTGCTTCCAAAAAGAGTTCCGCCAGCCGGTTGGGCACGCTCGGGTCACGTTCCGAAGGCTTCAGAATGAAGGCATTGCCCACGCTGGTCGCTACCGCGCCCATCCAGAGCGGGATCATCGCGGGGAAATTGAACGGCGTAATGCCTGCGCCAATGCCCAAGGGCTGGCGCATCGACCAGACATCGATGCCGGGTCCCGCGCCATGGGTATATTCACCCTTTAGCACATGCGGCAGACCGCAGCAGAATTCCACAACCTCAAGCCCGCGCTGGATATCGCCCTTACTGTCGGCGATGACCTTGCCATGTTCGGCGCTCAGCATATGAGCGAGTTCGTCCATATGCTTTTCGATCAGGGCTTTGAAATCGAACATCACGCGCGAACGGCGCTGCGGGTTCATGGCGGCCCACGCCGGTTGCGCTGCCTGTGCGGCGGCCACAGCGGCATCCAGCACGGACCGGTCACCCAGCACTACCTGCGCCTGAACACCGCCATTATTGGGATCCATGATGTCCGCAAAACGCGTTCCTGACGCGCCTGCACCCCCATGAATGAAATGATCGACCTGCCGCATAAATATCCTCTCTCGAATAAGTTCGCCGCTATGTGAGCCAATCTATAATTGCAGGCAACATATAATATTGCTAGCGATACCTGCATTTATGCAGGTTTATGACTGGAACGATTATCGGGCGTTTATCGTCGTGGCGCAAACCGGGCAAATCGCACGGGCGGCGAAGAAAATGGGCGTCGATGCCACAACCGTAGGGCGCCGTATCCGCAGGCTCGAAAGCCAGATCGGCTACACATTGTTCGAGCAAACCCGTGAGGGGCAGGCCGTGACACAGGCCGGGGAGAAGTTGCTTAACGCAATTGAAGTCATGGCCGCGGCGGCCGACGCTGTCCAGCCGACGGCACCGCGGGGCAGCGGGCCGAGCGGTACCTTGCGCATCAGTGTGTCGGAAGGATTCGGCTCATGGTTTCTGACACAGCATGTCCCCCAATTTGTGGAACGTTACCCCGAACTCCAATTGGAAATTGTGGCGAGCAGCGGTTTTTTAAGTCCGTCCAAACGGGAGGCGGATATTGCGGTTGTCATGTCACGGCCTAAAGCCGGGCATGTCATCGCGCAGAAACTGTCGTCTTATCAATTGCGGCTCTATGCGAGTAAAAGCTACCTTGCCCGAAACGGTCAGCCAACGCGATTAAAGGAATTGGGGAACGAATATCATTTGATCGGCTATATTCCTGATCTGGTTTATGCGCCCGAACTCAACTATCTGGACGATCTCGTACCCGGTCTGACACCCGATATCCGCTCGTCGAGCATCATCGCGCAACACAGACTTGTCGCGGTCGGCGCAGGCATTGGTGTGTTGCCATGCTTTATCGGCGACACGGATGACACGCTGACATCGATATTTCCGGAAAGCACGATCAACCGGAATTTCTGGTTGGTCACGCATAAGGACAACCGCTCGCTTGAACGCATAAAAGCCGGCAAGAACTGGCTGATGCAGATTACCCGTCAAAATGCGGAGCTTTTAAATCCAGCCGTTTCCGCCACCCCGGTCATATAAGCGACGTCCGGAACGCGCAGGTCGCGCCTCAGGCTGAGCCTGTCATTTTCTGCCAAGCCGCGTGCAACTGGTCGCGCGAACCCGTTCCGAAGACATATCGGTCGGGGCGCACAAGCACAGCGTCTGCATGGTGCGCGTCAAGCCATTCGCACAGCAAATGACCAAAAGGCGCCAAAGCCGGTTCGGTCAGTTTGTCGCGCGCGATAAGCCAATGCCGGTTTCCAAGAATATCGTCGATGCGCAAGCCGTTCGCGGACATGAGTTGCGGAAAATAACGGCCCGCGCCCTCGCTGCCCGCGAAAATGGCCCCTTCACCTATCGGCGGATAGGCGGGCGGTCCGTCGGGAAGTTTGCCCAGCATCCGCCCCAGTTTGAATTTCAAATCGCGCATAAATGCTGACCATTTGCTGGTCGTGCAGACCATGCGTCCCATCATGATCGCCATGTCGATCGTTGCGCGCAAATGCGGCGCACGTTCCTTCTGGTAGCTATCCAGAAGCCTCGGATCCGCTTCACCCTTTACGACCGCCGCCAGCTTCCACGCAATATTGGCCGCATCACGCAGTCCGGAGCACATCCCTTGCCCGGCAAAAGGTGGTGTCTGATGTGCCGCGTCCCCCGCCAAGAGCACGCGTCCCTTGCGCCAATGTTCGGCAATACGCGCGCGGAAGGTGTAAACCGCCTTTCGCTCCAACCGCACCGCGCCTTTGACGTCCCAGGGCTCCATCAGCTTTTCGATGAAGGCGTCTTCGCTCACCTGTTCGGCCGTTTCGTTCGGTTTGATCATGAATTCCCAACGGTGTCGCCCTTCCCCCATCAGCACGCAGGTTGTTGGCCGCTCGGGATTGCAAATCTGCAAATTTGCGGTTGGCAACCTGGAATAGTCGTCCACGAGCATATCGACGACGAGCCACGCTTCTTCGAACCGGAGGTCGTCAAAGTGTACGCCCGCCATTTTGCGAACGGGCGAACGCGCACCGTCCGCGCCGATGAGATACCGCGCACGGATTGTCTGTTCGCCATCCGGCGTGTTGATCTGGGCTGTGACAAAATCTCCTTCGTCATGGAAACTGTGCAATTCCCAGCGGTTGTGCAGTGTTGCAAGTGTCTCGCGGGTCAGAGATCGGCGTAAAGCAGTCTCGACGCTCGGTTGATGGATCATATTTGCCGCCGGCCAGCCGCCGGGTCCGGTTCGATCGGATCCGGTGAACCGCAGCAGCAGGTCGCCCTTGGCATTGAGGAAATCATAGCGGGTAACGCGGCGGCTTGTCGCCATGACATCATCGGCCACACCGGCTTCTTGCAATATGCGCATTCCTTCATGGTCAATATGCGCGGCACGGGGCAGCGGATAAATGTCCGCCTCTTTTTCCAGAACGATGACCGAGACGCCGCGCTTTGCGAGCAGGATTGCCAAGGTTACGCCTGTCGGACCACCGCCCGCAATCAGCACATCGCAGTCGAGCATCATTGCCTAGACTTCCGCGACCATGGTGCCTTCAATATGGCCCAATCCGTCAATTTCGCAGCGGACGATATCGCCCGGCTGAAGGAACTGGCGGGGATCCATGGCGGCACCGACACCACCCGGTGTCCCGGTGAACAGGCAATCGCCGGGCTCCAGCGTCATACCGACGGACAGATGCTCGATCTGGCTCCAGATGTTGAACACGAGATGTTCGGTATTCGAATTCTGGCGTTGCTCGCCGTTGACGAAACAACGAAGGCCAAGGCTATGGGGGTCGCCGACCTCATCTGCTGTAACGATCCATGGCCCCATGGGCGCATGGGTGTCGAAGCTTTTCCCGAGCGACCATTGAGGCCCGCCATGCTGCCACATCCGCTCGGTCACATCGTTGCCGACGCAATAGCCAAAAATGGTGCCCGCAGCATCATCTGCGCTCACATGTTTGCCTCCTTTTCCGATGATGGCGACCAGTTCGACCTCATAGTCATTGGTCATCGTCCCTTTGGCGATCTCGATATCGTCATACGGTCCGTTGACGCTGGTTTGCGCCTTGGTAAACCAGACCTGCCGTTGCGGTGTTTCCATTTTGGATTCAGCAATATGATCGGCGTAATTGAGTCCGATCGCGAAGATTTTACCGGGACGTTGCACAGGTGCTTCAAGCCGCACCGATGTCAACGGGACACCCCCGCCTGCCGCAGCTTTCGTCTCAAGATCGCCCTTGAGGTGATCCCAATCCCGGATGAGGTCGATCATCGTTCCCGCAACACCGCTGTCGATAATCGCATCACCGACGACGATGCCCGTGCGGGTTTGTCCGTTGGCTGTGTAGGTAGCGAGTTTCATGCGGCGTTTCCTTTGTGCTGGCGGGTGAACATCCGTTTCAGACGGATCGAGAGGGCGGTGAAGAAGGCAATGAGAGCCGGCGGTGGCGGCATCTTTCCGGCAAACATCGGGTGGGGACTACCCCATTGCACGGCGAGCAAGGCGCTCATGGGCATTTTCTGTGGCGGGTCGGCGGCGGTGAAAAGGTCGCCGTCCGTCCAATGTTCCAGTTCGTTGCCGAACGGATCTTTCCAATAATCGAAAATCTGGCTGCCCATGATGTGCCGGCCGACCCCCCAGGCAGGCTTATGCTTCCTGGCTTTCAGATGCTGGTGACCGAGCATAAGGTCATCGAGGTTGCTGACTTCAAACGCGGCATGAAGCAGACCCAGTTCACCCGGCAATTGGGCCAGGAATAGCGTGTGATGATCGGAAGGTTTATCCCCCCTGTCGCAGCGCATGAACGCGCCCAACGGCACATCCTTTGCCGCCTCGACCTCGTCCGATGTCAGGAAACCGAAGCGGTCCTTGTACCATTTTTCCGATGCGCGAAAGTCTCGGACTTTAAGGACCGCGTGGCCGATCCGGCGGACATGGGCGGGGGCGGCGTCAAGCCGGACAGACGCGCGCAGCCGTGGTTGGGCAAATGCACTGTTACGCAAGGGGTCAGTCGGCGGCGGGGTGGGTGCTGCTTTTGCCTGTCCCGCGACAATTTCGACGCTGTAGCCATCCGGATCCGATAGCCGGACAATCTTGCCGCCGCCCGGTTCGTTCAAATCTTCGACCAGCACGCCTTCTGAAGCAGCAAGTTTTTCGAGTTCTGCCACATCGGCGGCACGGAATCCGACCGCGAGGAATTTGGCATCCCCCTTGTGCGTGGCATGGACAAAGGGGCGACCGTCGGCCCCTTTGCCGTAAAGCCGGCCACCTTCTTCGACACAATGCATGCCGAAATCTTCGAGAAAGGCGCGCATGACGGCCAAGTCGGGCGCGGTAAAACGCACATGCGCAATATCCTGGATCTTGATGACCGCCATTCCGGCTCCCTCTCCGACTCATAGTTGACTTTTTAGTCAAATAGATTGCACTTGACCATATAGTCAACTAATATCCGGCAATGGCTAGTCATCCCGAACTCCTCAACCTATCTCCGCGTGCCGCACGAACACGCGCCGCCTTGATCGCAGCCGGTTTCGAATTGCTGGTGGAACGTCCGATTGATGCGATAGCGATTGATGAAGTGGTTGCTCGTGCCGGGGTCGCCAAAGGGAGTTTCTTCAACCATTTTCCCGACAAACAGGTTTTTGCCGAAGCCATCGCGTCCGAAGTGCGCGTAGAACTGGAAGAATTGGTGACGCGGGCCAATGCGGACGTGACGGATCCGGTAATGCGCATCGCAGGAGGCATGCGCGTTGCAGCTGACTTTGCACGCAACAATCCCAAACGTACCGCCGTGCTGTTGCGAAGTAATGCAAGTTCAACCGCGCGTGACCACCCGCTCAACCAAGGCCTGGTTCATGATATCAGGGCGGCGGTCGATGCGGGCCTTGTGCGACCGGAGGCAGAGGGTAGCGGCGTGCTCTACTGGCTCGGATTGTGCCAAATTCTTATGGCCAATCTTGTCGAGAGACGTTTGGACCGTGCCGACGCCGACAGGCGGATATCGGACATGATCATTCTAGGTCTGACAGGGTTGGGTGTGAAAAGTGGCGCAGCGTTGAAACTTGCGGGGCGGTAGAGGTCACGGGGCGGAATAGTTGCATGCGGTTCGGCAGGACCTTAGTGACATCTTAGCCGTATTTCCGCAAATCTTGCCGCTCGACCCAATGGGCGTGTGTACCGCTTGATATCTTATGCGGCAAAGCGATGCGGCATACGGGGCCGTCGGCAAAACGCTTGCAGTCGATGAGAATGCATTCCGACGTGCCGCGGTTTTCGTCGATCACGAAACTGACCAGATAGCCGTCATCTTCGTCTTTCGCATTGGTGCGCGGGGCAAAGGGGGCTTCGCTGCCGTAACGCCCTTCCTCCAGCATCACCTGTTCGGATGCACCGGTTTCCAAATCATGTTTCACAAAACCATTGAAGAGGAACCAGCCCGGCTTCGACGTGGTGCTATAGGCATAGCGGTAAGGAAGACCCAGATAGCGCTGGTTCATCATCCCGAATTCGAGAATGCGGTCGTCAAGCCGTTCCTCTTTCGTGGTCCCGTCCGCCAGATTGAAGCGCCAGCGGTGCAGCTTCGGTTTGAAGCTATGTTCGTCGACATAGGCCATCATATGCGCATATTCGCCCGCGCTTTCGATGGGCGGCGGATAGGGGTCTTCTTCGAAATAGCCGTCGAGGATGACTTCATCACCCTCTTCATAGGCGTTAACGAAATGCAGGACGAATGTGGGGTCGGCTTCGAACCAGCGAATATCTTCGGGTTGGCCATAGCGCGGGATCAGCGCAAAGCGGGATGGAATACCTTCATGCAGGCGCGTGACGTGCACATCGCGCTTCAACAATTCTTCGTCCCAGAACAGCGGAAAGTCACACAGGATGGACCAGTTCGGCGTGAACATCATATCGTGGGGAAGGCGCGGCCCTGGCAAGGGAACAGGAACATAATGCGCCAGCTTTCCATCCGGACCGACGACGCCATAATGCATATAAGGCGCGTGCTTCGAATAGTTGAAAAACAGAAGCTCGCCCGTGCGTTCATCGACCTTGGGATGTGCTGAAATGCCATCAAGCGGAACCCAGGATGCGACGCCCGACTGATCCAGCGTTTCGGGGTCGAGAACATATCCTTCCCCACATTGGTAGAAGGTCGACACGGCCTTGCCGGCATGGACGATAATGTCGGTGCTGGACGAATCCTTGAGGCCGCCATGCGCACCAAAGCCGGGGCGCTTGGAAGTGCCGGTGCGGTCCATCAGCCCGCCCCAAAGCGAGCCGCCCGCGTCCTGCTCCGCCGAAAAGCAGCGGGTGCGGACGAAACGGTTGCGGTAACTTGCCTTGCCACCCGAAAAATCGATCCGGTGGATCATGCCGTCACCGTCAAAGGGGTGATAACGGCCAAGTGGCTGATGCAACTGGTTTTCGGTGTTGCGCAGATAGATACCATCAATGTCGTCGGGAATTGCCCCTTCGATCACGTCAAGGTCAAAGGCGGTTACCTCCTCATGCTGCGGGGTCCACGCCCCGTTCAGATAAGGATGATTACTGGGCTGCAGCGTGGCCTTTACCGGCGGCAATTTTTCGACAAGCATAGGTCTCTCCTGCCCGTCAGCCTAGGTCAAAAGTCACACCTTGCGCAAGCGGCAGTTCGTTCGAATAATTGATCGTGTTGGTGGCCCGGCGCATATAGGCTTTCCAAGCATCCGACCCGGACTCGCGCCCGCCGCCGGTTTCCTTTTCACCGCCGAATGCACCGCCAATTTCCGCGCCCGATGTGCCGATGTTGACATTGGCAATGCCGCAGTCGCTACCCGAAGCAGACAGGAATCGTTCGCATTCGCGCACATCGGTCGAGAAGATCGAAGAGGACAGACCTGCGCCGACGGCATTCTGCAAGGCGATTGCCGCGTCCAGATCAGTGTAGCGCATCACATAAAGGATGGGCGCGAATGTTTCGCGCAACACCGGGCCTTCCTGCGCGGCCATCTCCACAACCGCCGGGCGAACATAGACGCCGTTCCCCGGCAGGCGTTCCCCGCCGGACAAAATGCCGCCAAGGGCTTTTGCTTCCTCAAGTGCCGCCTGCATCCCGGCGAGGGCTGCCTCGTCAATCAACGGTCCGGCAAGATGTGCGCTGTCCAGCGGGTCGCCGATGGGCATTGAAGCCGCAGCCGCCTTCAGCGCGGGGACGAAACTGTCGTAAAGGCTGTCATGCACAAAGAGCCGCCGCAAACTGGTGCAGCGCTGTCCCGTTGTGCCAAAGGCCGAAAACAGCACCCCGCGCAGGGCAAGCGCTACATCGGCCTTGCCGCTGATGATTGCGGCGTTGTTGCCGCCGAGTTCGAGGATGGACCGGGCAAAGCGGCCGGCCGCCACCTGCCCCACTGTGCGCCCCATAGCCGTGCTGCCCGTTGCAGAAATGAGCGCGATGCGCGGGTCGGCAACAAGCATGGCACCGACATCGCGTCCGCCCTGCACCACCTGGGAAAGATGCTCCGGCGCATCGCCAAAGGCGCGCACGGCTTGTTCAAAAATGGCCTGAACGGCGAGAGCGGTCAGCGGGGTTTTTTCCGACGGTTTCCAGATCACGCTGTTGCCGCAGACCAGCGCGAGCGCGGCATTCCATGCCCAGACCGCGACGGGGAAGTTGAACGCCGAAATAACGAGCGTCGGTCCCAGCGGATGCCATTGCTCCATCATCCGGTGGCCGGGACGTTCGCTGGCGATGGTCAGCCCGTGCAACTGACGCGAAAGACCGACGGCGAAGTCGCAAATGTCGATCATCTCCTGCACTTCGCCCAAGCCTTCGGACAGGGGCTTGCCGCAATCGATAGTGACGAGGCGCGCAAGGCTGTCCTTATGGTCCCGCAACGCATTGCCGAAAAGGCGCACCAATTCGCCACGGCGCGGTGCGGGAACAGTGCGCCATGCCTGAAAGGCGGTGCCGGATTGTGCGATCGCCGTCTCGACTTCCATCGGTGTTGCTTGCGTATAGGTTGCAACCTGGCTGCCATCGATAGGGCTCTGCACCGGCACTGTACCATGAGCGGCTACGCCTAGCCCATTTAGAAGATTTTCGACCTCATGTTGCAGGGACACTGCATTCTCCTTTGCGTCATTCCGGTGGCGATCATATCCGCCTGCTATGTCTGCCATAGCTGCACTATGGATCGCGAAACAAGTTCGGGTTGAAACTATCAACGGAAACTTGTGGAAGCTGCACAAAAAGTCTAGCGAGCGGCCATCAATTGGAGACAAACTATGGCCGAAATGG
>Ga0208822_1001748_pt1 | contig 14618 bp, 4 predicted proteins | sample AD_STIC08_MetaG_FD_184435 | JGI IMG/M metagenome (GOLD analysis project Ga0208822, IMG submission 184435) | Active sludge microbial communities of municipal wastewater-treating anaerobic digesters from USA - AD_STIC08_MetaG (SPAdes) (version 2) | ecosystem: Engineered > Bioreactor > Anaerobic >...
GCCGCAATCCCCATGGCAGCCACCGCGGCAGCGTGTATTCGCTGCCGTTGTCCACGGGGTTGGGCTGGTTTGAGTTGGCGATTGCGGCGTTGCCCAAGGATGTGGGGCGCACGGCTGAATATCTGGTGGTGGTCCGCGACATCACTGCGCAGCGTTTGGCACAGGACGCTCTTTTGGCCGCCGAGCAGAAATTCCGCCTGCTGACAGAAAACATGAAGGATGTGGTGTGGATTTTGGATGCGGAGACCTTGCGCTTTCTGTACGTGAGCCCATCCGTCGAAAAACTGCGTGGCTATACGCCGGATGAAGTAATGGCCGAGCCGCTGGATGCGGCCATGACGCCCGAGCAAGCCAAACATATCCGCGCCGAAACGCAACGGCTGGTCCAAATCCTGCGTTCCAGCGGGCAGCCGTTCAGTTCGTTCGTCACGGAGGAAGTGCTGCAGCCGCGCAAGGATGGCACTTTTGTGCACACCGAGGCGATTGTGCGCTACTGGCAGAATCCGAACAACGGCCGGGTGGAAATCCACGGGGTGACACGCGACATCAGCGACCGCAAGCGGGCCGAAGAAGCCTTGCGCGAAAGCGAGCAGAAATATCGTTTTCTCACCGAAACCATGAAAGACGTCGTCTGGATCCTGGACACCGAAACCTTCCGTTACACCTACGTCAGCCCTGCTGTTATCAATCCCCGTGGATACACCCCCGAAGAAATCATGGCCGCCCCCTTCGAGGATTCAGTGATCCCCCAGCAGGTCACAAGATTCCGCGATACCGTCAACGCGGTCTGCCGCGAGATGCGCGAACAGGGACGGGAATTCTCCGGCTTCTTCACTGAAGAAGCCACCCAACCATGCAAAGATGGCTCAGTCATCTACACTGAAGTCATTGCCCGATTCTGGCGCAATCCAAAAACCGACCGCATCGAACTCCACGGCGTCACCCGCGACATCACCGAACGCAAGCAGGCTGAAGAGGCTCTGCGAGCCAAACACGAGGAACTCTTGATTGCCAAAGAGGCCGCGGAAAAAGCCAACTATGCCAAGGGGCTGTTCCTGGCCAACATGAGCCACGAAATCCGCACGCCGCTTAGCGCGCTGGTGGGGTTGTCGCAAGCCATGGTGCGGCTGGGCGAGCGGCGCGGCCTGCCGGAAGATTTTCTGCGGATGCTTGAACAAATCCGTTCCGGCGGGCGGCACTTGAACCTGCTGCTGACCAACGTACTGGATATTTCGGCCACGGAAGGCGGCCAGCCGCGGGTGCATTGGCGTACGGTGAACCTTGCCGAATGGGCACAGCAAATGCGCGATATTTTGCAGCCGATTGCCGAGGCGCATCAGGTGGAGTTGCGCTGGGAGTCCGGCGCGCTGGCCGGAAAAACGCGGCAGAGCGACCCGGTGCGGCTGGCGCAAATCGTGATCAACCTCGTGCATAACGCGGTGAAGTTCACCCCGGCCGGGCGCGCGGTGACGGTGCAGTTCACCCACACACCGGACCTTTTCGCCTGCGACGTGCTGGATGAAGGCGCGGGCCTGCCGGCCGAAGTGGGCAGCACGTTTGAGGCCTTCACCACAGGCTCGCCAGCCGTGGCCGATTTGGAGCACGGCGCGGGACTGGGGCTCCATGTGGTGCAAACCAACGTGCGGTTGCTGGGCGGGTGGGTGCAGGCGCAAAACCGGCCCACTGGCGGCGCACATTTCCGGGTGGAATGGGCGGGGCCGAGCTGATAATGTGCACCGCCTATGCGTATTCTCATCATCGAAGATGCGGAAATTGACCGGCTGAATCTCAGAACGCTGCTGGAGGACCACGGCGATGTGGATATTGTGGGCGAGGCGCCCACGTTGGACGCAGCGGTGGAACTCCTCGACGAAGAGCAGCCCGACGCGGTTTTTCTCGATATTCACCTTGGCCGGCAAAAGGGTTTCAAGGCGCTGGAACTGGCGGAACGCCGCCCGCTGGTCGTGATCACCACCTCGCACCCGCACTATGCGATCAAGGGCTATGAGGTGGGCGCGGTGGATTACCTGCTCAAGCCTGTCAGCGAGGAACCCTTGGCGCGGGCACTCACCCGGCTGCGGGAGCGCCTTGCGGCGCAGGAGCAAGGTGGCGGGCTTGATCCGGACGACATGCAGAGCTTCAAGGTGGGGGATGATCGCCACATGATCCGCGTACGGGAGTTGCAAGCCATCGTGGGCGAGCGGGTCTATACGCGCGTTTTGGTGCGCGACGGCCGCGAATTCCTGCACAACCGCCCGCTGCGCGAGTGGCGGTTCATGCTGCCGCGCAAACTCTTCCGGGCGCTGGACCGCTCCACGATCGTCAATGTGACCGAGGTGAAGATGGTGCGGCTGGGTGATGATGGCGTCAGCCGGCTAATTTTCCAGTCCAGCGGCCATCGTCTGGCCCTAGGCGCCGTGGCGCTGAAAAAATTGCGCACGCATATCAACGTGTAGCAACGCGGTACTTGGTTCTTTGTGCTTCGTGCTTGGTTGGAGAGGGAAAAACAGCCGGGGCATTAACGCAAACGGCGCAAACGACGCAAAAGAGCGCAGGCGAAAGATAGTGACAGGTTCTCGCCAAGACGCCAAGAGCGCAAAGGGGAGATGGTGGCAGGGTGAAGGTGGAACAGCCAGAGACGTCAACGCAAGCGGCGCGAGAGGCGCAAAAGAACGCAACCGAAAGACGGGGAAAGCTTCTCGCCAAGACGCCAAGACCACAAAGGAAAGTAGATGGGTTAGGTCGGAGGGGGGGGGCCGCCGCTGTGCCGGCGGCGGGATTGGGAAAATTCAGGCCGGAAAACAAAACGGCGGGAATAGGACGAAGAAGAGATTGACGTTATGACGTTATGACGTTATAGTGTCGCCCAAGATGGAGGATGAGATGCCAACTTTGCCGCCGAAAAGAGCTACTGTGTACCTTGACCCGCACCTGCACAAGGCGTTGCGGATCAAATCCGCCGAGACGGAGTATTCGATATCGGCTTTGGTCAACGAGGCGGTAGCCATCAGCTTGGCTGAAGATGCCGAAGACATCGCCGCGTTCAAAGAACGGGCGCGGGAACCGCTGATATCCTTCGAAGACGCCCTCAAGGACCTCAAGCGTCATGGCAAAATATGAAGTGTTGCTGCGGCAATCGGTCTTGAAGCAGGACTTATTGGCGCTGCCCAAGGCGGATGTTCAAAAAATCGTGAAGGCCATACGGGGGTTGGGGGAAGAGCCACGACCGCGCGGAGTCCAAAAGCTTACGGGCCAGGAATACTATCGAATCCGCCAAGGGCGATATCGGATTTTGTATTCGATCCAAGATGAAGAAAAGACGGTGTGGGTGGTCAAGGTCGGGCATCGGCGGGAGGTTTATCGGTAGTGGTGCTTGGTTCTTTGTGCTTCGTGCTTGGTTGGGGAGGGGAAAACAGCCGGGGGCGTTAACGCAAGCGGCGCGAGAGACGCAAAAGAACGCAAGCGAAAGGTGGGGAACGGTTCTCGCCAAGCCGCCAAGGCTGCAAAGAAACAGAATGGGGATGGCAGATGGTAGCCGGATTCGTTGGGGCGGGGCAAAGGACAGCTTGCTGGGGATTACAATTCGGGTCGGCAAGGGTACGGAACAGCCAAGCGGCTATAAACAAATTGCGTAAGCGGTGTGCGAGGCACACGTGCGGTTTTCTATAAGTGGCCACGGCGGGGCCGGTATAGGGGGGCGTTAAATTGTTAAGATTTGATTAAGAAAACCGTTTTTCGGAAAGGAAAACAGCGGTTTCGGAAAGTTTTTGGTAGTTTTATTGGCATAAGCTTGCCTATTGTACAAATTATGCCGATAAATTGTTCCAGATTAGCAGAAATATCGGTGTGCCCCAAAAGGTCAACCGATTCAATGGGATTATGAAGACACGATTTAACAAAACGGTGTGGGTAACGTCCGCGCTGGCGCTGGTGCTATCGGCCTCGCTGGCCTCGGCGGCGCATATTCTGCAGACGTTTTTCATTCCGCTGCCGGAAGACGACGTGGAAGTGTCGTTGAAAATCATTGATTCCTTCGGGCCGAACATCGGCACGGAGATGCAGTCCATCATTGGCATCGCGGTGGGGTCGGACAACACGGTGATTTACTACGACCACTGGGAAGACGGGTATGAGGCCGATCTGACGTCGCCGACGCAGCTTTCGACGCAGATTTGGGGTGACGGGGATCCGAGCAACGGGTATCCGCCGGGTTTCCCGGATGACGTATTGATGGCGGGGTCGGTGATTGAGCTCTCGGCGGTGATTGACGTGACGCGCAACAGCGTGACGATTGAGTATGACGGGCGGGACAAGCTGGCCTCCACGTATCCGATTGCGGTGACGCGGGCGATGTATCCGGTGGAGCCGGGGGAAGTGATCGCGGAAGCGGTGGGCGTGCGCGACATTGGCACGCACGGGATGCTGTACCGGGTGCCGGTGGGCGAGGGCACGGGGGTGGGCGCGCACACCAACGAGATGTTCAGCTCTTCGGGGCTGTATATCATGGGCGACTATGACAACACCCGCGTGGAGATTGACGCGGACGGCGACGGCATTTTTGAAACGACGGTATATCTGGACCAGGGCGAGCCGTACACGGTGAATAGCGGGGTGAAGGCGGGCGGCACGGTGCGGGGCAACCAGCCGTTCCAATGCACGCTGGTGACGGGCGACATTGGCTCGAACTACGAAACGCGCTGGTTTGATTTGTGGCCGGAGAACCAGTGGGACAACGATTATTTCACGCCGGTTTGTTCGCGGTCGGCCACATATACGGCGGATGTGTATCTGTTTAACCCCAACAACACGGCCATCACGGTGACGGTGGTGACGGCCACCAGCACAAGCTCGATTCCCATTGCGGCCAACACCACGGGCGCGCCGTTCCGGATGCCGGTGAACAGCGGCGCGCGGTTGTTCACGGCGGACGGGCAGCCGTTCATCGGGGTGAGCATCTTTGACACCAGCGGGACTTGCCAGGCCTATGACTGGGGCATCAGCCTCGTGCCGAAGAAGATGATGACCACGGCGGGGTTGGTGGGCTGGGGGCCGGGGTATGGCTCCACCGGCACGGGTGACAACGGCAGCCCGGTGTGGGTGTCGGCGTTGAGCAACACCACGCTGTATGTGGACTTGGACGGCGACCCGCTGACGGGCCCGCTCGTGGATCCGCACGGCAACCACTACGACTTTGCGACGAACCTGACGGCGCTGCAAGTGGTGGCGCTGCGGGATAACTCCGATAACGACCAGACGGGATTGCGCTACTACACGCTGGACGGCACGGTGGTGCTGGGGGCGTGGGGCGTGGACCCGCAATATGCGGGCACCGGTAATCCCTACCTTGACATGGGCTACGCGATTCCGGCCTATCCGGCGGTGGTGTCGCGCAAGAACGCGGCGCTGCTGATTGACGTCAACGGCAACGGCTTCCCGGACGCGGGCGACAGCCTCGAATACGAAATTGACGTGGTGAACGTGGGGTTTGCCTCGGCCTCGCACGTGATTTTCGAAGACGACCTGCCAACCAACCTGACCACCTATGTGAGCAATAGCGCGATGATTGCGGTGGCCGGCGTGACCAACATCATTCCGGACAGCCTGCCGCCGAAGCTGACGCGCTTCCCGTTTGACGAGGGCGGTTACGATGTCGGCACCGTGGCGATCGGCACGACCACCAAGGTGCGCTACGTCACGCAGATCGTGACGAACCTGCCGGCGGACTTCACCGGCTACATCCACAACAACGCGACGGTGGGTGGCACCAACGGCACGTGGACAACGGGCTCGACCACCAACATCCTCGTGCGGGGGCTGACCATCAATAAGGCCGTCAACACGACAAACATCCTGGAGCCGGGCAGCAACCTGACCTACACGATCAAGGTGGTGAACACCGGCGCGGTGGCCTACACGGGGCTGCGCATTCAGGACGAGCTGCCGTTGGGCCTGGAATATGTGCCCAACAGCACGGTGGTGACGGTTTCCGGCGCGCGCACCAACACGGTGATGGACCGCTTTGACGAGCGAACGTACACCAACAGCAATGGCACAATTCCCTGGCTGACCCCGTGGGTGGAGAGCGGCGAAAGCGACGGCGTGGCGGGCGGCAACGTGCAAGTGCTGGGCAACTTCATGACCAACTCGGCGGAGGTTTACGTGCTGCAAGTGGCCAATGCCAACCGTGCGGCCACGCGCGCGGCAAACTTGGCCGGCGCCACGAGCGCCACGTTGAGCTTCCGCTACCGGCGGGTCAGCATGGAGAGCGGCGACGCGGTAACGGTGTTGATTTCAACGAACAATTGGGCCACCTCCACAACATTGGCCTCCTTGGCAGGTGCGGCGCCGGGCAGCCTGACGGACACGTCGTTCCTGGCCACCAATTACAACGTCAGCGCTTACATTTCGACCAATACGGCCATCCGGTTCCAAGCCAATGGCGCCATGGCGGCCGATGACTATGTGTTTTTTGACGATGTGACCTTCACGCTGGTGAGCAGCAATGCGGCGGTGGCCGGCCAGCCGCCGCCGAATCTGGTGGATAACCTGACGCTGATGCCGGGCAGCACGGCCACGGTGAGTTTCTCGGCCACGGTGTTGAGCCCGCCGCTGGCCACGCAGGTGGTCAACCGGGCGCAAACCTCCGCCGACCAGCAGCGCGAGCCCGTCGAATCCAATCCGGTGACCAATGCCATCCGGGCCACGGCGGGCGTGGTGCTGCAAAAAACGTCCGGCACCACCAACCTGTTGGTGGTTGGCACCAGCGTGGTCTACACCATTCAGATCAGCAACACCGGCACGGTGGCGCAGACGGGCATCCGGCTGGAGGACCTGCTGCCCGCCGGCATGACCTATTCCAACGGCACGGCCAAGTTGTACCGCCCGTTCCTGCACACCAATGTCTTCCTGGACCAATTCGATCTGCGCCAATATGACAACAGCGATGGCAACGTGGCGTGGTCCGGTCCTTGGACGGAAGTGGGGGAAGACGGCAATCCGCAGAGCGGTAACATCCAAATCGCGGTGGACAACGGCTCGGTGCCGGGGCAGACCTACGCCCTGCGCACGGTGGGTACGACCGCCGTGCAGCGCGCGGCGAGTTTGGCGGGCTATACCAACGTGTCGGTGGCGTTCGATTACCGGCGCACAGGCCTGCGGGCAACAAACTACGTGGTGGTTTATGCCTCGGCCAACAACGGCGCCACCTTCACGGAGGTGGGCCGGATTGGCGGGGCGACGAACGACGGCTCCTATTTCCCGGCCTCGTTCAACATTTCGTCGTATGCCTCGACGGGCACGGTGATCCGGTTTGCCGGCTCGACCGGGCGGGGCACCACGAACATCGTTTGGCTGGACAACATCCGGATTCTGGCGGCGGGCGCGCGCGCCACCAATGCGCTGCCGGACCCACCGCTGTTACTGGAGGGTTACACCCTGCCCCCGGGCACCAACATGACGGTCTATTTGACGGCCACGGTGGATAGCCCGCTGCAGTCCACCAACTTTGTCAATACTGCGCGGCTGCAGAGCGACCAGCATCCGGATTGGCTGACGGCCACCGCCACCAACCGGGCCGCCGGCACCGTGGGCATGACGTTGACCAAGACCGCGCAGTTGGCGGGCAACTGGAATCTGGGCGAAACCAATGTGTATGAAATCGTGCTGGAGAACACCGGCACGGTGGCGCAAACGGGGGTGTACCTGACGGACGTTTTGCCGCCGGGAACCAAATATGTGCCCAACAGCGTGACCATCACGCAGCAACCGGCGCCGGCGTTCACCACGCAATTGTTCACCACGGCGGGCACGGCCACCTTCACGCCGCCGGCATCGTGGGTGACCTCGGTGGTTGTGATGGCTTGGGGCGGCGGTGGTGGCGGCGGCACACGGACCTCTAATGGGCGGACTGGCGGCGGCGGCGGGGGCGCATTCAGCATGAGCACCGTATCAGTAGTACCCGGGAGCAACTACACCGTCACGGTCGGCGCGGGCGGTGCATCCAGTACGGCGGGCGGAGCCTCGTGGTTCAGTTTGGGCAATACCACCAATGTGCTGGCCAACGGTGGCAGTGGTGTTCCGCAAAACACGACGACTGGCGGGGCCGGCGGGGCGACCAATGGCGGGATTGGCACGGTTCTGTATGCCGGCGGTCGTGGCGCGAATTCAAGTGGCACCTATGGCGGCGGTGGTGGCTCTTCAGCCGGCACCAATGCCACCGGCAACAACGCCACCAGCGCCACGGGCGCCACGGCACCGGCGGGTGGCGGTAACGGCGGCAATGGCGCTACGGCGAATGGCAACGGGAATAATGGAAACCAGCCGGGTGGCGGTGGTGGCGGCGCCTTTCGGTCAAGCGGCACACGCTATGGCGGCGCAGGCGCTGACGGGCAGGTGCTGGTGCGCTATCTCAGCTCGCCACCGCTGGTGCCGGGTGCGCCGCCCAACCTGCTCAGCAACGTCACCATCCGCCCGGGCGAAAAAGTGACGATTCGGTTGGCGGCCACCTTGACCTTGCCGTTGGTTTCGACCCAGTTTGTGAACATGGCCACCGTCACCAGCGACCAGCAGCCGCCGCGTTCGGCGTCGGTCACCAATGTTTCCGTGTTGAACTCGGTGGGGGACCGGACGTGGTACGATCTGAATAACAATGGCATTCAAGACGCGGGCGAGCCGGGGCTAACCGGCGTGGCGGTGCGGCTGTATAGCAGCACATCCAATTTGCTGTTGACCACCACCTCCACCGTGGCGGGCGCTTATGCGTTCACCAATTTGCCGTCGGGCTCGTACTTCCTGGAGTTTGTCACGCCGCAGGATTTCACGCCCACGTTGCAGGACCAGGGCGGCAACGATGCGCTGGACAGCGACATTGCGCCGGCCACCGGGCGCACGGCCGTGTTCACGCTGAGCGGCGGCGCCAACGACACCACGCGCGATGCCGGCTACTACCAGCCGCCGGCCAGCGTGGGCAATTTTGTCTGGCGCGATGTCAATGGCGATGGCCTGCAAAGCGGCGGCAGCGAAACCGGCCTGCCGGGAGTGGTGGTCACGCTGTACGACGCGACCTCCAACACGGTGGGCGTCACCACCTCGTCCGCGGCCGGCGCCTATGCCTTCACCAATCTGCCGCCGGGCAATTACTTCCTGCATTTTGCCGCGCCCAACGGCTACACCTACACCCTGCCGGACCAAGGCGGCAACGATGCGGTGGATAGCGATGCTTCGCCCTTCACCGGCTTTACCGAGCTGTTCTATCTGGGCCCGGGCACCAACGACACCACGCGCGACGCCGGTTTTGTGGCCATTGTCCGCGGGCTGACCCTCAGCAAAACCGCCAGCATCACCAATGAATGCCTGGCCGGCGGCATGACCAACACCTACACGATTGTGCTCCAGAACACCGGCAACGTGGCGCAGGCGGGCATCAATCTCCAAGATTTGCTGCCGGCGGGGCTGACCTATGTTTCCAACAGCGTCAATGTGACCCTCGGCGTGGCGCCGGCCCAGTTGGTCACCACCACCTATACGGGCTCGGGCACCTTCACGGTGCCGACGAACGTGACGTTGGCTACCGTGCAGGCGTGGGGCGGCGGCGGCGGTGGCGCCACGCGCAGCACCACCGGCGGCGGTGGCGGTGGCGGCGGCGGGGCGTATAGCCGCGAGATGTTGAATTTGCAGTCCGGCAGCAACTACACCGTCACGGTCGGCGCCGGCGGCGCGGCCGGCAATAATGGCGGTGATTCGTGGCTCAGCTTGGGCAGCGTCACCGGCGTGTTGGCGCGCGGTGGCAGCGGCGTGGCGCAAAACACTGCCACTGGCGGGGCGGGTGGCGCGACCAACGGCATTGGCCGGGTTCAGTATGTCGGCGGCAATGGCGCGGATGCGGGGGGCACCAATGGCGGCGGCGGCGGTTCTTCGGCCGGCACCAACGCGGCGGGTAACAACGCCACCAGCGCCACGGGCGCCACGGCGCCGGCGGGTGGGGGCAATGGTGGCAACGGACGTAGCGGCACATCCGGCGCGGGCACCGCGGGCACCGCGCCCGGTGGCGGCGGCGGCGGGGCCTATCGCACTTCCGGCACGCAGACTGGCGGCGCGGGCGCGGCGGGGCGCGTAACGATTACCTACACCGCCGATGCCGGCGGTTATCTGGGCGCGCCGCCCAACTTGTTGACCAACGGCACGCTGGCGCCCGGCGCGTCGCTCACCATCACGTTCCAAGCAGTGGTGAGCACACCGCCGCCGGCGGGAGCGCTGACCAACCGCGCCAGCGTGTATAGCTCTACCCAGCCGGCCATCAGCGCCAGCGTCACCAACTGCGTGGTGTCGGCGGATGTGGGTGTCCAAAAACTGGTGACGACCAACCAGCCGTTTTCGGCGCAGATCATTGAATACATTCTGGTGGCCACCAACAGCGGCCCCAGTACGGCCACCGGGATCAAGATCACCGACCTGCTGCCGAGCCAAGTGCAATATAACAGCCACTCCAACGGCACCTACAACAACGTCAGCGGGGTTTGGACCATCGGCTCGCTGGCGGTCAACACGGCGACCACGCTCTACATCAACGTGACCGTCCGCGAGGGCTACGAGGGTCGTGGCATCACCAACACCGCGCGCATCTCCGAACGCGAGGTGTATGACCCCAATCCGAACAACGACACCAACTCAGTGGTGATCGTGCCCAAGGCCGGCAAGATCGGCGACTTTGTCTGGGAAGACCTGAACATGAACGGCCAGCAGGACCCCGGCGAGCCGGGCGTGGCGGGCGTGGTGGTGCGGCTGTATAACGCGGCCTCCAATGTGATCGGCACCACCACGACCACGGTCAGCGGCGCCTACCTGTTCACCAACGTGCCGCCGGGTTCGTGGAGCGTCGGCTTCACGCCGCCGGCGGGCTATGTGTTCACCGGCAAGGACGTCGGCGACGATGCCACCGACAGCGATGCCGACCCCGCCACGGGCCGCACGGGCTACATCACCCTCGGCGTCGGCGGGGAAAACTTCACGCTGGATGCCGGGTTGTATCGCTACGCGGCCGTTGGTGACCGCGTCTGGTTCGATGCCAACCTCGACGGCATCCAGAATGCCACCGAAACCACCGGCATCGGCAACATGACCGTGCAGTTGCTGGACCGCAACTCCAACCTGGTGGCCACCACCACCACGGACGCGGCGGGCGCGTACCTGTTCACCAATGTGGTGCCCGGCTCGTACTTTGTCCGCTTCAACTTGAACCCCATCATGGCGCACAGTTGGATCACCGCCGCCAAGCAGGCGGGAAACGATGTGGTGGATAGCGACGGGCTCTCGCTGCTCCCCAACGGCTACTCCTGGACCGCGCTGCTCAACCTGGCCAGCGGCCAGACCAACCGCAACGTGGACTTGGGCATCCGCCCGCAAAAAGCCACGCGCGCCACGCTAAGCGAGGTGTGGGGCGAATGGCGCGACGGCGCCGGCCGCGTGGTGTGGCGCACGGAAGCGGAGTGGGGCACCGCGGGCTTTGTGCTCTACCGCGTGAACCCGGACACCGGCGCGGAAGAACAATTGAACACCGAAGCCGTGCCGGCCACGCTGGACGGTTTGGGCGGCATCTATGAATGGGTGGACCCCGCGGCGCAGGAAGGCGCGCGCGCCACTTACCGCCTCACGGAAATCGAATTTGCCGGCACCGTGCAGGACCTCGGCACGCACGAGGTGGTGTTCGGCGCGCCCCCCGCCGCGGCGTTTGCCGCGCGCGCGGAAGTGGCCGCAGCCAAGGCCGTGCGCCGCCTGCGCAAGCCGGCCGCGCTGTTGCCGGCCGCGGAGTCGTCCTCCATCCTGAAGGTGCAATATCGCGATGCCGGGCTCTACGCCGTGGAGTTGGCGGCCATCGCCGCCGCCATGGACCGGCCAGTGGATGAGATCGCGGCGCACGCCGCCACCAACGGCCTCGCCCTCACGCAGCAGGGCGCCCCGGTGCCTTACATATTTGATAACGCCCGCGCGCGCGTGGTATTCCACGGCCCGGCCACCACCAACTGGTACGCGCGCGACAACGCGGTGCTGATTGCGCTGGGCGCCGGCCAAGCCATGCCGCGCCGCGCCCCCGCTGCCGCCAGCGGCGCCAACGTGACCGCGCAGCGCCTCCACTTCGAGCAGGATCGCTACCCCTTTGACAGCGCATTGGAAAAACCGGCCGATTTCTACTACTGGGATTATCTGATCGGCGGCACGGGGCCCCACTCGCTCAAGAATTTCCCGCTGGACCTGAGCGGCTGCCGCGGCGCGGTGGAACTGACCGTGCGCCTGCAAGGCTGGTCGCGCTCCACCAACACGCCGGACCACTCCGCGGAGCTGCGCTGGAACGGCGCGGTGATCGCCGCGACCACGCTGGATGGCGCGCAAACCAAGGATGTGCGCGTGACCATCCCCGCCGGCGACGTGGCGGATGGCATCAACACGCTGGCGATCAAGGCCTACCTCCTGCCGGGCATCGTCAGTAGCGCGTTTGTGCTGGATTGGGTGGAAGCTGAACTGCCGCGCGAAATCACGCCACAGGCCGGCACCACTTATCTGCTGGCGGATGGCCAAACCGCGCTCGCCGCCACGGCGTTCGCCGCGCCGCTGGCCGTGGCGCTGAATGCCGCCGGCCAGCCCACCTGGCTGGCCGATGACGCCGGCGAGCTGCCCGCCAAGGCGTGGGCCGTCGCCGCTGGCGACGCACGCTACGCGCTCGCCGAAGCGGCCGGCATTCCTGCGCTCACGCCCGAACCCATCGCGGACAATCCTTGGTTCCTCGCGGCGACCAACCGCGTGGATTACCTGATCATTTCTTCGCGCGCGCTGGCCGCCGCCGCGCAAGAGCTGGCCGATTATCGCGCTGGACAGGGCCTGCGCGTGGGCCTCGCCACTTTTGAGGACGCGTGCGATTGGTTCGCCGGCGGCCTGCGCACGCCGGAAGCCATCCCCGCCCTGTTGCGCCACGCGCACACTGTTTGGGCGGAAGCGCCGTGGCTGGTCGCGTTGGCGGGCAACGGCCACTACGATTATCTCAACGCGCTGAATCTGGAAGCCAACCACGTGCCGCCGCTGCTGACCGCGTCCTACGAGGGCCTCTTCGCCGCCGACGGCCTCTTGGCCGATTGGACCGGCGACGGCCAACCCGATGTGGCCCTCGGCCGCCTGCCCGCGCGCACGCCCGCCGAGCTGGCCGCCATGATCGCCAAGATCAAGGCCTACGAGCAGGACTTCGGCCACGCTTGGGAAAATCAAATCGTGCTTGCCGCCGATGCCGCGGATGCCGCGGGCGACTTCACCGCCGTCAACGCGCAACTGGCAGCGCTGGCCGGCGCGGAATACCCCGTGGCCACGGTGGACCTTGCCGCGCAGGGCTTGGCGCCGGCGCGCGCCGCGCTGCTCAACTGGTTCGGCAGCGGCGCAGGCATCATCCACTACACCGGGCACGGCAACGTCAATTCGTGGAGCGGCAAGGGACTGCTGAAGGCGGCGGACGTCAACGCGCTGAACAACGCGCGCCAGCCGGTGGTGGTGGCGTTGAGCTGTCTGATCGGCCGCTACGAAGCGCCCGGCGTGCAGAGCCTCGGCGAGCTGCTCATGCAGCGGGCCGCCGGCGGCGCAGTCGCCGTGTGGGGCCCTTCGGGCCTCTCGCGCAACCATCCGGCGGCAGAACTCGGCGCGGCGTTCTATGACCTCGTGTTGCAGCAGGGCGCCGGTACGCTGGGCCTGGCCGTGCAGCAGGCGCGCGCCGCGCTGCCCGCCGAAACCTTCACCCGCGACACCTTCGCCATCTATAATCTGCTGGGCGACCCCGCACTCCGGATGGCCGGCAACACTGGCGCTGGCCGCACCGCCGCCAGCTTTGCCCAGTGGCGCTGGGCGCAGTATGCGCCGCACGAGCTGAACGACCCCGCCACCAGCGGGCCCACCACGCACAACTTCCAGCTCTACGCCATGGATGGCGCGGGCGAGCTCGTGGCCGAACTGCCGGAATTCGGCTACGCCATCCCTGACGAAGCGGCCGGCGGCGGCTTCATCATGCGCTGGCAGCGGCGCGTCAACCGCCCAGACCTCGACTACCACTTCTATTTCTCGCCCGACCTCGTCACGTGGAGCAACATCACCACCGGCACGGAGACCCTCAGCGTGGAACCCGCCCCGGACGGCATCATGGAAACCGTCCGCACCCGCGTGAACCTGCCCGCCGCCGAAAATATTTTCCTCGGCGTGAAGGCCGTGCGCAAATAAAGGAAGCCGTGGTCCGTTGCCGTCCAGCCGAATTGCCGAGTTTTCCACACTGTGGAAAAACTTTTTCCACACCGTGGAAAAAGTGCCGCCCATTTTTCCACACTGTGGAAAAACCCGCCCCGGTTTTTCCACGCAATGGAAAAACTTTGCGCGATTTTTCCACACAATGGAAAAAGTTTGATGGATTTTTCCACACAATGGAAAACCTTTGGGGTGACTTTTCCACGCAATGGAAAATGTTTGATGATTTTTTCCACACTGTGGAAAAAATATTTCCACACTGTGGAAAAGTATCGCGAGGCCGGGTTGCGGCGGGGAGGGCGGCATGAGCGCGGGGACGGTTTATCGGCCCGTGGGGCGCGTGGTGGTGCGGC
>Ga0208822_1001750_pt1 | contig 14597 bp, 15 predicted proteins | sample AD_STIC08_MetaG_FD_184435 | JGI IMG/M metagenome (GOLD analysis project Ga0208822, IMG submission 184435) | Active sludge microbial communities of municipal wastewater-treating anaerobic digesters from USA - AD_STIC08_MetaG (SPAdes) (version 2) | ecosystem: Engineered > Bioreactor > Anaerobic >...
GCCCTCAACCGCCCAGCAAGGCCCCAAATGGGCCGATCAGCCCAGGTCGAGAGCACTCACGCGACCCCACCCGGGCCGGCGCCGACCCCTCACGTCGGGAATGGTCCTTTCATCAGCGATTCCCTAGGTATGGTCCTCTCCATGCCCCGGATCCGGCACATCGACGTTCACGACGAGTCGGGCGGTGACGCAGTCCCTGGAAGGTGTGAGGTTTTGGAGCTGATCGCTGCGGCCTACCAAGACGCAGTGGCGAATTCTGGACTGCAAGGTCCTGACTCCTGGGTGAGCATTGGGCTTCTTCCGCCTCAGCCGTCATCGGGCGAGCCTGTGTCCGTCCTGGTGCAATGTGACAAGCCCGTCAATGGCGAGACCATCACGGCCAGCATGCCCTCCGAGGTCCTCTCGGCGAATCCCGGTCAGTTCGCGGCCGTGATTGGCGACGTGATAACGGCAGGGCTCTCTCGCCTGGGGGGTCGCTCGTGGCTGGGATTCCGAGGTCTTGGCAGGAGCCACAGGTGCAGCCAAAGCATCGATCCAGGACCTCGTTGGGCCTGCATCCAACCCATGGCGGGTGATGGCGGTGGGACGCGGGGCGAGCGCCCCTGAACAACCTCATGAGATCGCCATTTGCGGTGGCGGGCCCATGAACGGTGTGCCCAAGGCATACACCGAGGAACTGGACCGGCTCCTTACTGTCGTCGCAAGCGAGGCCTGGGCATCGTGGTGGAGTCGATCGCCGGCGAAACTGGTGGAGGTCTTCTACTGGTTCGACGCGGCCAAGCCAGGTGTTCGGGTGCGCGTGGGTGCCAAGGTCACAGCCGCCATCGACCGTCCCGTCGCAACGATCTCCGGAGCGAATCCGGTAGAACTCGCGCGCGCGGACGTGGACGCGTTGACACAACGCCTGACAACGCGCTTGAACCTGTCCAACCCGCCCAAGCTCTACTAGCGCCAGCAACCCCCGGACATCAGAGTGAGGCGTTTACCGGATCTGCCGCAACGAGTGAAAGCCAAGGCCGCCCAATTCGGAGGGCGGGCGGGCGTCATTGTGCGAGGATCCGCGGCATGACGTCATCGAGGGTGGGGGAGGCCGACCTGCTCCGTCGTGTTGCCGAGTCCCAAGCGCTCGTGCGTATCAAGCGGTCACCGCGCAACGCCGACCGAATCGACGGGATCGTCGTCGGTGTTGGCTCGAAGTGGGCCCTGATCGCGGACACCGGCGATGCAGGGTTCTTTGAGGGCTGGGTCGCCATCCGCGTCAAGGATGTAGTGAAGGTCAAGAAGGACTCGTCGTTCAGGGAGCGCTTCGCCCAGACGCAGCCCGAGTGGCCGCCCACAGCACCGGCGAACCTCGACCTGGACACGACCGCGGGTTTGCTCAACGGCATGAGTGCGATCTCGTCACTACTCGCGATCGAGCAGGAACGACGGTTCCACTCGCAGATGGCCTGGATAGGTGTCGTCGACGAGGTCACCAGACGGTGGCTGTGGCTGCACGAAGTTCGTCCCAACGCCACATGGCGTAAGCGGCCGCTGGGCTACAAGCTTCGCCGAATCACCAAGGTCTTCATTGCAAATCGCTACCTGACCGCCCTCGCGGCCATCGCCGGGACTGAACCCACGCCCTGACACTGGAGCCGTCCGCATCTGCCGCGGATAGTGAATCCATAGCTAAAGCACAATCGAACCAACCCCTGTGGTTGTCGTCCTGCGGCACGGACTTCCCAGGGGATCGCCGGACGCGTGGGAAGGTGACGTCATGACGCGGAGGGCGAGCAGACGGACCCGGATCGCAATGGCGGCCATGTCCGGCGCGCTCGTCCTTGTGATCGCTTCCTGCGCGAGAGCGGATGTCCCGGCGCCCCCTGACGATGCAACACCCGAGCAGGTCGTGCAGGCCTACGCGGATGCCGTTCACGCGGGAGACTGCGATACCGCCCAGGCCCTGGTCGCCGACCGAAGCCAGAGCTGGTGCGGCGACACCGACATCACTGCGTTGAAGGTGACCGGCACGACGCAGGAGCGGAAGTCGACCGAGTCGGGTGATGGACCGGTGATCCAACGAGTTTGGGTGAACCTGACGCCTCGAGGCGGGGACGCTTCTCTTCCGGATGGGGAACTGATGTGGAGCTACCTGTTGGACCGAACGGGTCCGAACGGCGCATGGCGGATCTACGACCAAGGCATGGGCTGAAGCCGGCTCGCTTCTCCCAAGGCAACTACGGACATGCCGCGTTCCGCGCGAGAACTATCGGAGTGGCGGGGCGACTCGTGGCCTTGCCCCTGGTCGTGTTTGACTGCCGCCCGTGGACACGCCGGAACTTGCCGCCCTCATTCCGGGACTCATGGTCGGGCATCCGGTACACGAGTGGACGCTGACATCGGGAAGGGTTCCGGGCGAGGACCTCGTGGTCACCCTGTCTCCTGTGGCCTCCCCTGAGCGGACAGCCACTGTCCGAGTTTTCGCGGGGGCGGAGGTCTTCATTTTCGAGTTCGCGGGTCACGACAGCGTCGACTTTGCGGATGACGATAATGACCGTCCCGAGGTACTTCAGGAGCGAATCGACCTGGCCGGCGCAGCCACGCTCGGGCACACCCGGGTGACCTTGGACCGCGCCGGTGACATCATCGTCGGATCTACTCTCGTGATCGATCCAGACGGACCGAGCCCTCGCGAGGACTTTGGCGGCAGCCGGCCTCTTCGGCGCCTCAAGGCCCGCCTCAGGCGCCGCCGAATCATCCGCCAGGTCATTGACTTTCCCGCGATTGGCAGCAAGTAGGGACCGGCAACCCAATCGCACTCTCATGCCGCAGGTGGCGCGTGTCAGCGTCTGGTGATCCGCCAAGGAGGGTCGCTCTACACTCCCGAGTCGAATGCACAGCACCTCCATCGGTCGGTCCGGTTACTGCTTGCCCACCGTCCCGAAGTCGACGGTGGCGAACGCTGCCTCGGTGAGGTCATCCATCCGGCTCTGGGTCGCTCTCACATAGCGTTCGGCCGCTTGGGTCGAGCTGTCCCCGAGGAAGACCTTGACTTCGTCGACGTGCGCCCCCCGCTGCGCCATCCGCGTGGCGCCGGTCGCTCGCAGGTCGTGGAAGTTGATTGGGCGCCCCACTGCCTCACGAACAGCAAGCCAACCTCCGGAGGCTTTGCGAAACCTCGCCTCGGACAGCCAACCGCTACTCGGTCCGGGGAAGAGCAGTCCGTCGCGGCCCGTGACGAACGAACGCAGGTGCTCGGTGAGAGCGCGGACGACGGCGGGGGGTATGCGCTGATCACGTGTCCCCGCCGTGCTCTTTGGGTCCTTCTCGTAGCGGCGGCCGCCCGGCCCGGTTCCGATGGCGCGGGTGACCCGCACGACAGGCGGTGACGCTTTCAGGTCCATATCGGACCGGCGGAGCGCGATGATCTCGCCGAACCTCAGCCCGCAACCGAGGGCGAGCGCGACCATGGCCCGCCACTCTGGCCGGATGGTCGACGTGATCACCTTCAGGTCCTGGTCGTCGATCACCTCCTTACGGGCACGGGAGCGAGCGCCGAAGGAGCCGGCCCCGTCGATCTTGAAGGGGTTCACCGCTCCCGGAAGCACGCCGTCTGCGGCCGTCGCCGTCCGCATGATGGCCGAGCCGAGGGCGTAGCACTCGCGTGTCGTCTTCGGCTTGTCGTGGGGGAGGGCGTCCTCGTACCAGCCCAGCACGATGGTGGGGGTGATCTGGTCAAGGGGGATGTCCCCGAGGGTCGGCAGGAGGTACTTGTCGAGCCAGATCCGGTAGCCGCGACGGGTGGACTCCTGCAGGGGGCCGTTCTTGGTCCGGCGCGTCCGGAGCCAGGTCGCGGAGAACTCAGCGAACGTGACGATGGCCTCACGCTCGGCTCGTTCCCGCTCGGCCTCACCGTGTTCGGCGAGGGTGGCCCACTGTGCCCCTTCGGCGTTGAGGCGCCGCTCTTCGTCGCGCAGCCAGTCCCTGGCGGCTTCTTTGCCGTAAGTGGTCGGTTCGAAGGTGTGGGGCGCCGTGATGGTCTGCCCCCCGCGTCCGCAGGGGTGCCCGAGCGGGACCGTGAAGCGCGCTTGCCAGCGTCCGGAGCGCATTCGACTCACCTGCCCGAACCGACGACGGTGCGATCTTGCATCGTTCATGCATCGGATCGTACGTCAATCTGTGTGATCTGGCGTCCCTCGCCGGGTCGTTGGAGTTGCAGTGGGAGCAGCCATTTGCGCAGGTCAGAGTCCTATCGGGTCCACTTGTGTCCACCAAGGCCAACAAATCAGGTTGTTGGTTCGAGTCCAACCGGGGGAGCACGCGAACGGCCCCACTCCTTGGCGGAGTGGGGCCGTTCTGCATGGTCGGGCTCAGGTGTCGTCGCCGTGGCCCTTGCGACGCTCGCGTGCGGACTGGACGAAGTCGGCTGCCGCTTCCTCCGCCGACTCGATCCCGGCGCCGATGATGCGGGTGCCGTGGGCGGCCGGCCCGCCGGGCTCACCCTGCCCCTGGATCATCGTGGGCGCCACTGTGGTGACAGGCCCCGCGGTGGTGCCGCGGCGGTTGAGCCGGCGTTCCACCCAGGTGGCCACACGGGTCAGGCCGTAGTTGATCGCGATGAACAGGGCAGCACACACGATCAGGGCCGGCACCGTGTTGGCGTACGCGGAGCCAGCGGTCTTCGACCACGTCAGCAGCTCCTGGTACGTGATGGCGGTGCCGAGGGCGGAGTCCTTCAGCACGACGACGAACTGGCTGATCAGGGCCGGCAGCATCGCCGTCAGCGCCTGCGGCAGCTGGATCGTGCGCAGGGTCTGCGACGGGGTGAGCCCGATCGACAGGCCCGCCTCCGACTGCCCCTTGGGCAGTGAGTGCACGCCGGAGCGCACGAGCTCGGCGATGACCGAGCCGTTGTACAGCGTCAGGGCGAGGACCACCGCGGCCAGTGGGCCCTGGCTGCTCGGCACGATCGTGCTCGTCGCGAAGTAGCCGAAGTACAGGAAGATCATCATCATCAGCACGGGCACCGAGCGGAAGAACTCGACGACCGCACCACTGACGTAGCGGATGGCCTTGATGTGCGAGAGGCGGCCCATGCCGAAGATCAGGCCGAAGATGCCGGCGAAGATGACCGACAGGATGGCTGCCTTCAGGGTGCCGATGAGCCCGGGGATCAGGTAGTCGACCCACAACGACGAATCGGTGACGAACGGCTTCCACTTGGCAGCGTCGAGCTGACCCGCGTCGGCGAGGCGTCCCAGGATCACGTAGAGGACGGCGCCAGCGAGCAGCACACCCACGCCGGTGAGGATGGCGTGCCGTTGGCGGGCCTTCGGGCCCGGGGCGTCGAACAGGACGTTCTGCGTGCTCATCGCTTCACCGCCATCCGCTGGCTGAGGCTGGTCGCCAGCACCCCGATGGGCAGGGTCAGGACGACGAAGATCATGGCGATGACGAAGAAGACTCCCAGCTGGGCACCCTCGTTCTCGGTGATGGTCGCGAGCAGCTTGGCCGTGTCAGCGACACCGACGACGGCCGCGACCGTGGTGTTCTTGATGAGGGCGATGAGCACCGAGCCCAGCGGGGCGATGGACCCCCGGAAGGCCTGCGGCAGGAGGACCTCGCGCAGCGACTGGGCGAAGGTCAGCCCGATGGAGCGGGCTGCTTCGGCCTGACCGGCCGGCACCGTGTTGACGCCGCTGCGGATCGCCTCACAGACGAATGCGGCGTGGTACGCGGAGAGGCCGACGACAGCCCAGCGGAAGGCGTCCTTGGAGAGGTCCTGGGAGAGTTGCAGCCCCACGAGGAGTGAGAGCCCGAGCACACACAGGGTGAGCAGCACCGTGAGTGGTGTGTTGCGGAAGATGTTGACATAGCTGGTGCCGATCCCGCGGAGCACGGCCACGGGGGACACGCGCAGCACGGCCACGATGGTGCCGATGATCAGCGCTCCGATCGCGGACAGCACTGACAGTTGGATGGTCACCCAGACGGCGGCTGCCACGTCGTAGTTGCTGAGAGTCTCGAGCATCACTCACCTTTCATGGTGCGACGGGGTGTGCCGCCCGCTCCCGGGGAAGCGGGCGGCACACGTCCGACGAGTCGATCAGGAGCAGGCGTCGGGGGTGGGGGGGGTTGCCCGCAGGCGCCTTGTACCCGGCCGGGCCGAGGTTGGCGTCCACGGCCTTCTGCCACGAGCCGTCCTCGACCATCTTCTTCAGGGCCGCGTTGACCTTCTCGCACAGGGCGACGTCGCCCTTCTTGAGGCCGACGCCGTAGCGCTCCTCGGAGAACGGGGCGCCGACGACCTTGAGCTTGCCCTTGTTGGCTTCCTGCGCGGCGTAGCCGGCGAGGATGGTGTCGTCGGTGGTGAGCGCGTCAACGCCACCGCCGAGCAGCGCCGCCAGGCACTCGGAGTAGGTGCCGAACTCGACCAGGTTGACCCCGGCGACCTTGTCCTTGACCTTCTGGGCCGAGGTCGAGCCGGTCACCGAGCACAGCTTCTTGCCGTCGAGGGTGTCCGGGCCGGTGATGGAGGTGTCATCGGCGCGAACCAGCAGGTCCTGACCGGCGATGAAGTACGGACCACCGAAGGAGATCTTCTCCTTGCGGGCGTCGGTGATGGAGTAGGTCGCGAAGATCAGGTCGACCTGGCCGCTGGAGATGAGCGTCTCGCGCTGCGCACTCGGGGACTGGACGAAGGTGATGTCGCCCTCGGCGGTGCCGAGCTCCTTGGCGACGTACTTGGCGACGTCGACGTCGAGACCGGTGTACTGGTCGCCGACCTTCAGGCCGAGTCCGGGCTGGTCGAACTTGATGCCGATCTTCAGACCGGAACCGCCGTCGGCCCCGCCGTCCGAGCCGCCGTCGTCCGAGCCGCAGGCGCTGAGGCCCAGGGCCAGGACGGCCGCCGCGGCGACCATGCTGATCCGTCGTGTCGTCATGGGGTGATTCCTTACTTGTTGGGGACTGAAACGGTGGTGCTGGAGGAAGGTCAGTGGGTGAGGATCTTGCCGAGGAAGTCCTTGGCGCGCTCGCTCTTGGGGTTGGTGAAGAACTCCTCGGGCGTGGCCATCTCGACGATCTGGCCGTCCGCGAGGAAGACGACCCGGTCGGCGACCTTGCGCGCGAAGCCCATCTCGTGCGTCACGACGACCATGGTCATGCCGCTGTTGGCGAGCTCGACCATGACGTCGAGGACCTCGTTGATCATCTCGGGGTCAAGGGCGGAGGTGGGCTCGTCGAAGAGCATGACCTTGGGGTCCATCGCCAGGGAGCGCGCGATGGCGACACGCTGCTGCTGACCACCCGAGAGCTGGGCGGGATACTTCCCCGCCTGGTGGGCGATGCCGACCCGCTCGAGAAGCTCCATGGCCCGCTTGTCGGCGTCAGCCTTGTTCATCTTGCGGACCTTGATCGGCCCGAGCGTGACGTTCTCGAGGATCGTCTTGTGCGCGAAGAGGTTGAAGGACTGGAACACCATGCCGACGTCGGCGCGCAGGTCGGCAAGCGCCTTGCCCTCCTCGGGCAGCTTCTTGCCGTCGATGGTGATCGAGCCGGACTCGTAGGTCTCGAGCCGGTTGATCGTGCGGCACAGCGTCGACTTCCCCGACCCGGAGGGGCCGATGAGGATGACGACCTCGCCCTTGCCGACGGTGAGGTTGATGTCCTTGAGGACGTGGAGCGCTCCGAAGTGTTTGTTGACACCCTCCATGACGACGAGGGGCTGCTTCGGGGCGCTGTCGCGGACGACCTGTGGCTCTGTCATGCAGAGAACCTAGGGATGCGCTGATTATCTCGGGTGGTCGGGGTGTCCCCCTGGCTGGGTTGGCGGGGGTCCGGGAGGATGTGGTGTGGACATCGATCAGCCCAGTTTCACGGATATCGAGTACGGCAACCGGCGGCGGGTGTCGCGCCGGGAGAAGTTCCTGGAAGCGATGAACGCGACGATCCCGTGGGCGGCGTGGGTGGGCGTGATCGAGCCGTTCTACTACGCGGACCGGCCGGGTAAGCGGGGCCGTAAGGCGAAGCCGGTGGAGACGATGCTGCGGATGTACTTGCTGCAGGTGTGGTTCTCCCTCTCGGACGAGGGCGTCGAGGACGCGGTGTACGACTCGTACGCGATGCGCCGGTTCATGGGGTTGGACTTCGCGGTCGAGCAGGTCCCGGATGCGACGACGCTGCTGCACTTTCGTCACTTGTTGGAGGAGCACCAGCTTGGCGAGAAGTTGTTGGCGGCGCAGAACGAGGTCTTCGCCGATCAGGGCTGGATCATGCGGGGTGGGTCCATCATCGACGCCACGATCATCGCGGCACCGTCGTCGACGAAGAACGCCACCGGGACCCGCGACCCGGCGATGCACCAGACGAAGAAGGGCAACCAGTGGCACTTCGGGATGAAGGCCCACATCGGAGTCGATGCTGGCAGCGGGTACGTCCACACCGTCACGGCCACGGCGGCGAATGTGCATGACCTGGACGAGGCGGTCAACGTGGTGCGTGCCGATGACGAGGTCGTGTACGCCGACGCGGGGTACCAAGGAGCTGCCAAGCGGCCCGAGATCGTCGACCATGATGACCTGTCGAGAATCACGTGGAGGGTCGCGGCGCGCAAGGGTGCGTTGAAGACGATGCCCGCTCATGACCGGGAAGAGCAGTCGCGTCAGGCGTCGGTGCGGGCCAAGGTCGAGCACCCGTTCCTGATCGTCAAGCGTGACTTCGGGTTCACCAAGACCCGCTACCGCGGGATCGCCAAGAACCTGAACCACCTCAACGTGTTGTTCGCCTCGTCGAACTGGTTGATGCGGACCCGGGCCGTCGCCCTGATGGGGTGACGGCCAGGCGCCAGCCTGCCCTCAACCGCCCAGCAAGGCCCCAAATGGGCCGATCAGCCCAGGTCGAGAGCACTCACGCGACCCCACCCGGGCCGGCGCCGACCCCTCACGTCGGGAATGGTCCTTTCATCAGCGATTCCCTAGCGACTGATGCGCGGGTGTGCGCGTGGTCACAGCCGAGATTCGGACGATCAGCCCAATCGCTACCGAACCGAGACCTTTACGCGTCAAGCAATTTCGACGCCGTGCGCTCAGGCGATCCAGACCTTTCGCAGGGTCTCGGTGATCGTCCACTCGGTGCGTTCTCCGGCGCGCAACCGCACCGCGACCCCCGGCGCGAGGTCGAGTCGCTCACCGTCCGCGAAGGTCACCGTGCCGCGACCCGAGACCACGACGAACACCTCGTCGACCTCGGTGTCACGAGCGGAACCTCGCGTCATCTCCCACAGCCCGACCTCGCAGGTGGGGAGTGCGTCGAGCGTCAGGACGGCAGCGGTCGGCGACCCGTGGAGCACGTCGTCGGCCGGCAACGCCTCGTGGGTGAGGGAGGCGGTGGTGACGTCGGGGCTGAGCAGGCGCGGCGGCATACGGAGATGGTCGCACGGCATCCGGATGACGGGTCGCGGCGCGGGCGCCCCGGCGCGGCATGATGGCGCCATGACGACCGACCCGGCGGCCGTGCGTGCCTCCCTCGCCGATGCGACTCCCGATGTCTTCTGGACCGACCGACCCGAGCGGCCGGCGCCGCGCGCAGCGCTCACCGGTTCGGGCCACCGGGCCGACCTGGTCATCGTCGGCGGCGGCTTCACCGGCCTGTGGGCTGCCGTCCAGGCCAAGGAGGACAACCACTCGCGCGAGGTCGTGCTGCTCGAGCGCGGCCGGTTCGGCGTGGCGGCCTCGGGTCGAAACGGCGGTTTCGTCTCGCCCTCGCTGACCCACGGCCTGGCGCAGGGGCTGGCCTGCTGGCCCGAGGAGATCGAGACCCTCGAACGCCTCGGGGCGCAGAACATGACCGACCTGGCTGACAGCCTCACCCGGCACGGCATCGATGCCGACTTCCACGTACCCGGCGAGATCACGATGGCCCTGACAGAGCACCAGGTGGGCACGGTTCGTGAGGGCTACGAGCTCCACCGGGCACACGGCATCCCGGTCACCCTCCTTGATGCCGCTGAGGCGCGCGCCCGCGTCAACTCGCCCCGCTACCTGTCGGGCTTCCTCGACCCGACGGTGGGCCTGGTCGACCCGGCGCGGCTGGTGTGGGGTCTGGCCGACGCGGCCGAGCGGCTCGGGGTCCGGCTGCACGAGGACACCTCGGTGACCGGGTTCGACGCCGACATCGCCGGCGTCACGGTGCGCACCGAGTGGGGAAGCGTGCGCGCCGACCGGGTCGTGCTCGGCACCGGGGCCTTCCGCGGCCCGCTGAAGCGACTGGCGCACTACACGCTTCCCGTCTACGACCACGTGCTCATGACCGAACCGCTGTCACCGGCGCAGCTGGATGCCGTGGGCTGGCACGGGCGCGAAGGGCTCACCGATGCCGGCAACCAGTTCCACTACTACCGGCGCACCCTGGATGACCGGGTGCTCTTCGGTGGGTACGACGCGAACTACCACTTCCCGGGGCGGATCGACCCGCGCCTGGAGCAGTCGTCGTCGCACGACCTGCTCGCGCGGCACTTCTTCGAGATCTTCCCCCAGTTGCAGGGGCTGCGCTTCACGCACCGATGGGCCGGGGTCATCGACACGACGACCCGGTTCACCCCGGTGTTCGGCACGGCACTGGGTGGGCGGCTTGCCTACGCCGTGGGCTACACGGGGCTCGGCGTCGCGTCCACCCGCTTCGGGGCGCAGGTGGCGCTCGACCTGGTCGACGGCCGGGACACCGAGGTGACGGCTCTGGAGATGGTGTGCAAGAAGCCGCTGCCCTTCCCGCCCGAACCCTTCCGGTACGTCGGGGTGCGGGCCACCCGGGCGAGCCTGGCCGCCGAGGACCGCACCGGCCGGCGCAACCTGTGGTTGCGGGCCATGGATGCCGTCGGCATCGGCTTCGACAGCTGACCCACCCCCCGCGCTGACTTTTCCTCCCCATGGGTGAAGCCCGAGGTTCGCAAGGCATTTCTTCCCTTGTGCACCTCGTGCTTGCCCTGCCATGCCTCGCTGAGCCGAAAACCAGTGGCGCCCCGGCGCTGCCATGCGCCATCCTCGTCTGACGCACCCGCGACCACGAGAAGGACTCCGCAGACATGCCAGCGAACCAGTACCGACAGCAGGGCAGCGCCGCGCTGCTCGGCGCTGACGTGCTGCGACCCGGCGCGCGTCAAGGCTTCCGTCCGAGGCGACCCTTCCAAGGTGACGACTGACCCCAGTCACCACCGCTGTTGCAGCGAAGGGCCGCTCCGTGACCGGAGCGGCCCTTCGTCGTCTCGACGGCGATGCGCCCCCGTACCTCAGCTGGAAGAGGGCCCGACGACGAATCGGGATGCCGCGCGTTCGACTCGCGCCGGGGGCTCCACCTTCACGATCACCACCACCCAGACATCGACCAGGACGTCGATCAGACATTGACCAAGACGAGAGGATTCACGAGATGAACATCGCCCCTGACGCCGAGATGTCCCCGGCCGCTGGGCTCCCCGTCGAGCTTCGCGGCGCCACCGCACCCACCCTGATGTGGGCCCACGAGCACGAGGTGGAGCCGGCTGCGCTGAACCAGCTGCGCAACATCGCGGCTCTGCCGTGGGTGCACGGTGTTCGCGTCATGCCCGACGTGCACCTCGGCAAGGGGGCGACCGTCGGCTCGGTCGTCGCCATGCGTCAGGCAGTGAGCCCGGCCGCGGTCGGCGTCGACATCGGCTGCGGCATGCACGCGGTGAAGACGTCGCTCAGCGTCGAGGACCTGCCCGACGACCTCGGGCCGCTGCGGTCCGCCATCGAGGCGGTGATCCCCACGGGGTTCACCGCGCACGACGGCAGCGCACCGGTGCTGTCCACCGACCGCGCCCTGTCGCGGACGTTCGGCGGTCTGTTCGCTCGGTTCGGTGGTCTCCACGCGGGGGTCGCAGACCGCGAGGGTCGTGCCGCCGCTCAGGTCGGCACCCTGGGCGGGGGCAACCACTTCGTCGAGCTCACCGCTGACGACCACGGCGCCGTGTGGCTCATGCTGCACTCGGGGTCGCGCAACATCGGCAAGGAGATCGCCGAGCGGCACATCAACACCGCCAAGGGCATGGAGCACAACCTCGGCCTGCCGGACCGTGACCTCGCGGTCTTCCTCGACGGGACCCCCGAGATGGCTGCCTACCTGCGCGACCTGTACTGGGCGCAGGAGTACGCGATGCTCAACCGCGAGGCGATGATGGTGACCCTGCGGCGCGTCGTCAGTGAGACGTTCCCGCACGTCACCTTCGCGGATGCCGTGCGCTGCCACCACAACTACGTCTCGCAGGAGACGTACGACGGTGTCGACCTCGTCGTGACCCGCAAGGGTGCGATCTTCGCCGGGGCCGGGTCGCTGGGCCTGATCCCGGGGTCGATGGGCACCGGGTCGTACGTCGTGCGCGGACTCGGCAACACGGCATCCTTCTGCTCGGCCAGCCACGGTGCCGGGCGCCGGATGTCGCGCACCGCGGCCAAGCGGCACTTCACGCTCGAGGACCTCGACGCGCAGACCCTCGGTGTCGAGTGCCGCAAGGACGCCGGTGTGCTCGATGAGATCCCAGGGGCCTACAAGGACCTCGAGGGTGTCATCGCAGCACAGTCCGACCTCGTCGAGGTGGTTGCCCGGCTCACGACGCTGCTCTGCGTCAAGGGTTGAGGTGTCGGTCGGTTCCCCTACGGTGGTGCGGGGCCCAGGTGGTCACGCACCACCGTAGGGGGCAGCCATGAGCACCATCGAGAACCGAACCGTGCGCGTTCCTGGGGCGCTGCCCACCTACGACATCCGTCGTCCGGATGCCGTGAGGGGGCAGCGCCCGCTGATCGTCGTCGGGTCGCCGATGGCGGCATCCGGGTTCGAGCAGTTGGTCGCGCACTTCGGCGACCGCACGGCGGGTTCACGGTGAGCCCGATGGGGCCGAACAACGACCCCGCGGCCTTCGCCGCCAAGCTCCGCGAGGTGCTTGACGCCGACTGACCGGCTCAGGGCGCGAGATACTGCTTCAGGCCACCGGTGTTGTTCGCCACGAGGCCCTTGATGGTCCGGCTCCTGATGAACCCCGGAAGGGGCAGCGGGTGGCTGATGGTCAGGGTGAAGGTGACCTCGGTGTGCGCGTCGTCGACCGGGACGAGGGTGTAGGTCGCGTCCTGGGCGGTCTGCAGGCGACCCTCCACGAGGTGCCAGCTGAGGCCGTCGGGGGAGTGCTCGTAGGCGAGGGTGTAGCGGTCGGTGCCCACGGGGGTGGAGGCCGCGAACCGGGCGGTGAGCGGCATCCCGTCCTCGGTGGTCGTCAGGACCTCCGCCTCGATGATGTCGCTCACCCACCCGGGGATGCCGTCCACGTCACGGATCGTCGCGAGCACCTCCTCGAGCGGTGCATCGACGACGACCGTGGCGCTGGCGGTGTCGGTGGGCATGGCGACCTCCTGGTGGTTTCGGGACCGTCAGACGGCGGCGGCGAGTCGGACGAGGGTGTCCATCTCCTCGTCGAACGCGTCGACCAGGCCGGAGGGTTCGGTGACGACACCGGCATCCGCCTTGAAGCCGACCCGCACGACGCCGTCGTAGCTGAAGATGCACACGCCCAGGGTGTGCCGGCCCGAGCCGGGTACCCACCCGAGGATGCTCGTGATGCGGGTCCCGGCGAGGTAGCGCCCGGTCATCGGGCCGGCGACGTTGGTCGTGACGCCGATGGCCTTGGCGGCGAAGAAGTCGATGGCCTGCTTGGCGATCTCGGTGTTCGTGCGGCCGATGGCGTTGATCAGGCCGAAGGTGAGCACGGCCTCGGGCGAGTGCTTGATCGTGTCCATCCGCGACTTGGCCTCGGCCAGCCGTTGGAGGGGTGCCAGCCGGCCCGTGGGCAGCGGGAGCATCACGAGGGCGAACTTGTTGCCCAGCTCACGGGGCAGGGGCTCGCGCAGGTCGCGCAGGTTGACCGGAACCATCGTCGTGAGGTCTTCGGGGTCGCCGCCGTGCGTGTCCACGTAGGTGGCGATGGCCCCGGACACCGCGCCGATGAGGATGTCGTTGACGGTGGCCCCGGTCGCCCGACCGACGAGCTTGACGTCCACGAGGGACCGCGGCCGCGACCAGACCGCCCGCTTGGCGATGCCCGGGTCGCCGCTGACGGGGGACTGCGGCTCGTGCGAGAGGAGGAGCTTGTCGGCGATCTGCGCGGTCTGTCGCGCAACCGTCATGGCCTCGATGGCGTGTGCCGGGTTGAGGGCCGCGGGGATCTCGCCGAACAGGTGCAAGGCCGAGCGCACCCCCGAGGCGACGTCGCGCGTCAGACGGCCGGGTAGGTCGAGCAGCCCACCCGCGTGGCGCGGCGGCGAGGCCGCGACCGGTGGTGACTGCCCGGCATCCTCGAGGTCCCCGGTCTCGGTCTCGTCGGTGAGGGACAGCAGCACCTGGGCCAGGGCGATGCCGTCGGCCAGCGCGTGGTGGAAGCGGGCCACGACGACGGCACCGTCCTCGTGCCCGTCGACGAGGTAGACGTCCCACAGGGGCCGGTCGCGAGGCAGCGGCTCGGCCATCCTCGCCTCGATGAACGCCTGCACGGCGGCGTCGTCGGCGGGTGCGGGCAGCTCGACGTGGTGCAGGTGCGCAGCGAGGGCGAAGTC
>Ga0208822_1001772_pt1 | contig 14427 bp, 23 predicted proteins | sample AD_STIC08_MetaG_FD_184435 | JGI IMG/M metagenome (GOLD analysis project Ga0208822, IMG submission 184435) | Active sludge microbial communities of municipal wastewater-treating anaerobic digesters from USA - AD_STIC08_MetaG (SPAdes) (version 2) | ecosystem: Engineered > Bioreactor > Anaerobic >...
GTCTTCTTCATTAACTCTAAACAATCACCTTGTTGGATAAAAACTGTGTCAGAAAGTTTCAATAAATCCTCCTTAATTTACCCCATGAAACGGGCAATTCATGTACTCATTTTTTTCGTAATCCGTCACTTTTTGCATTAAATTGACGATTTACGAAAATTTAAGGCGCATGAAATCAAACTTTCGTGTGGTTAGATCCGACCTTGTAACACCGACATGTCCGGCATTGGCTTATTAGCAAAGACTTTGTTCGCTGCAACATTTTTCAATGCTGAAGCATATCGCTCGGTTGTAGTGATCTGCTTGTGCCGCGACATAGTTTTGATGGTATAGAAATTTTCTCCAGCAAGAATTGCATTGCAAATCATACTACGCCGCAAAGAGTGAGGAGTAAGCAGACTGACCTTTTCTGGGTCAATTCCCGCCTTTCTTGCAAGAGATTTAATCATGCCATAACTGCTCCCTGCATTTTTTACTTGGTGCTTTCCTACTAACGATACAATCAAATATTCAGAATCATCTTTACGATTTTTCAAATATTCATCAACCAAATATTTGACCATGGGAGTCATTTCTAGTTCTTCAAATGTGCCACCTTTACCACGAATAGTCAACATATTATCTCGGACATCATCTTTACGAAGATTTACAATTTCACTTCTTCGTAAGCCCATATCTGCCATCAATGCAACACGCAATTTTTTGTCAATGTTTTTTGCTTGTTTCAAAATAGCAAACAATTCATCGCTTGTAAGAAATGTTTGTTCTTTTGATTTACGCTTACGATCATATTCTAAATCGCCAGTAGAAGCAGATTCTTTAGCAAAATGAATTTTCTTTGGGTAGTTGTGACCACATAACTCATGTTCTTCTAGCCAGGTTGAAAAAGATTGCAAAGAACGAAGATGCTGGTTATAAGAAGAATTCTTAATATCCATGGAGGATAGCCATTCTTCAAAATCTGCAAGTTTTAAACTATTCCAATCACCTAAATCCTCAATATGATAATAATTCAGGAGTTTAGTAATACAAGTGCGATAAGACCTTCTAGTATGCTCTGAATTGATTCTTTTATTTTGTAAAAACTGGTCAAATTCTTTCATAGTATTATCTCCTTTCTACAAGTATATTATCATACTTTTCTTTCCTTGTCAAGAGGCAATTTCTTGCAAATCCAAATATGCTTGTTCCTTTGTGGTAATCTCAGAGATAGTTTCTTCAGTAAAACTACACGCCATCAAAAAAGATTTAAATGCAACCAAATAATCTTCAATTCCGTCGCCATTCAATGATATTTTTGCACTACAAAATTGTGGGCAAAATCCATCATCATCTTCTAATTCAAATTTTATTGTTTTCATTTTTGTAATTCGATTCCATAATGACTAATCAATTCGAGAAAAGAAATAGAATCATTATCAAAATAATCAGTCACCCAATTATCATCTGTAACATATAAAATCTTTTTGACACGTTGATATAATTCTTCTCGTTCTTCTTGTAAATGATCGGAAATATTTTTCAGAAATACAATTTCTTCATAGTCTCGTTTGGTAATAGTTTTCATTTTTACTCCACACAATATTTATGATATGGCGCATCATGGATGAACACCGCTTTACGCAAATCCACCGGCTTATAGCAAGCATAGCACGTACCCATAAAACAATCATCAGCCAATAATTTTTCTTGTAATTCTTCTTCTGTTGCGCAGTTATATTCCTTTAACATGTTTTCAATATCGCCCCTAGTTGGTTCAGTGTGTTTTTTACTCATAATATTTCTCCTTTGTTGATATTGATAATTTTTATTGCATTTCTAAGCACATGAATTAGTGCTTTCATGCATTTTCTAATTCTGGATCTTTTTCTGGCTCATCTATAAAAAATGTTGTTATCTCATACTTGTATTTTCCGCCACGAAAAAATTCTTCATCTTCGCCCCATTTTTTAGCACGTTCTTTATTTGTGAAAACAGCACATACATAGGAGTGTTTTTCTCTATCCCCTCCTCTATACATCGTTACAACATAGACTTTCATATATTCTCCTTAGAACATGAAATATTAGTTTTATTGGGTAACTTCCAATAATCTGTTTTTAGTAACTTCGCAATATTTTTCTTCTAATTCAATCCCATAACATTTACGATTTAATTTTTTAGATGCCACAAGAGTTGTTCCAGAGCCACAAGTAAAGTCTAAGATTGTGTCGCCTTCATTAGTGTAAGAACCAACTATCCATTCCATCAATTCTAATGGTTTTTGTGTAGGATGTAAGCTAGTTCCTAACCCTTTTCTATTGTCTGGGAAATATCTTCTAATAGTTGTCGGAGTTCTAGTGGTTTTGTTTTCAAAAGGAATTCTTGTTAATAATCCTTTTGCTCCTAATTCGCTATTTTTCTTTTGTGTTCTTTTGTCTGAGTACGGTTCAAATCCTTCATCGTCAATTCTATTATATCTTATTTTCCCTTCATTAAAAATTGCAATATTTTCATGGATTGTAATGGGCTTATTGTTTGCTTGAGCGAAATCTGTACCTGCATTCTTATCCCAAATAATTTCATATCTAAATATTTTTTCATTGCTGCAAACAAGATTAGAAAAGAATGGTTGCCTGCCAAATAAAATTATAGAAGAATTAATATCTTTTCTAAGATTTAATAAACATTCCCACATTTTGTCAAAAGGAATAACAGTATCCCACTTACACGCCGTAGTACCATATGGAGGATCAGTTATAACGGCATCGAATTTCAGCCCTTTTTCTGCCATTTTAGTCATTACTTCAAGACAATCGCCTTGTGCAACTACACAGTTTGAATCTTTATAATATAATTTCAATATTGTCTCCTTTTCAACCCCATGAAACTCGCAATTCATGTACCTTAACAGCAACAAAGCGTTCTTGGCTGATGACACATTGTACAAATGTTGCCGGTTCTTTTATCTTCTGCAACATATGCATCTAGACACTCTTGGCATAAATGCGGAACAAACAGTCCTACTAATTTTCCTGGTTCAACAATTTTACCACAATGACCGCAATAGTGTGCCCATTCTTTTCCGTTGGTGTATCCTCCGCAATTTTCGCATATAGCAATTGCATCGGGCATAAACTTTGGGGGAGAAGCATAAATGTCATAAACACCATGATATTGTTCTCCGTAATTAGTAATGCTTTTAATACAACTAGGTGTTTCACATCTGATATTTTTATTAATTGCCATAAATACTCCTTATTTTCTCAAACCGCATGAAACTACAAATTTATGGGGTTATCCTTTTATAGAATTGATAACCGCTTTATAATCTTTAACTTCATAGTGTCTGCTTCTAACAATGCCTTCTAATGCTTCAGCAAAACTAATAATATAATTCTCTCTTTTTTCAATCGTAATATACTTATCTAATTCCCTAGATTTACTTGTGGCATGAAGAAATTTTCCATAAGTAGTCACCGTATATCCTAATTTCTCTAAATGATTTTTTATTTTTTGCATTTATTATTCCTTTTCACCGCATGAAACATTACTTTCATGCGGCACTTTCAATTCGGCAATTGCATCTTTGAGTTCTTGAATACTTCTTGGCTGTAGCGCAATATCAAATAATAGATATTCTTTCCCTAAAATTGCTTTCCATAATCTTTTGAAATAATTTTCAATTTTACTTCCTTGTTTTGCTGAAAATGCGGACTCGCTACATCCGATCCATACTCCATCATCATCTCTCCATTGTGATATTGTAATAGCGCAGCATTGGTCGTCACACTCAATTAATATTCTTTTCTCATATTCGTTTTTATTTGAAAATATCATTTTACCTACTAATCCCACCATTCTTGATGATAATCTCGCATTGTGTCAAATAATTGATGCTCGTACTCTTTTTCTTTTTCGTTTACAGCATTAACCATGTCATTAAATTCTTTCTTTTTTTCTTCTGACCATGGGTCATTAATGTGCTCAATCCAATTTTCTAAATCTTGCGGATATTTACTATAAAAAGTATCATGCAATTCAGTTTCAAAATCTCTGGAAACCAACTGGTTACAAGCGTCTAACGCTAAATTGATTTTATCTAACATTTCTGCATACGTTTCTGGCAAAATAATATTTGCAGTCTCAAAATATTTTTTCATCTTTGATAGTTTATATTGAATAATCTCTAATAGGTATGCACTATCCCATTCAAAATTATTCCATAAAACTTTTGACCATTTTAATATATTGATTAAATTGGGCGGTATTCGTTTTATTTCTTTAATAAAATCTTTGAGTCTCATTTATCCTCCTACCGCATGAAAGAACTGCTTTATGGGGTAAAATCACCCCTTGTTAGAAATATTTTCTAACTGACTATAAATCGTAGTCTCTATCCCATTGCTAAAAGCGTTTGGGAATGCATTGTTTTCATATATCCATCTTATCATATTTTTATAGTCTTGTCAAGTGTTTTCTACCACCAAATTGTGATTTCATACGAGTTTCTTTTTACACAATATTTCATTGTGCAAGCAATCTGCTGGTTATTATAGTACGATGTAATATAAGATACTACATCGTACTCGGTATCGACAATTTGAGTTTCTACAATTAAGCAAGATTTTCCTTGCTTAATTGTATCTTCTCGCATTGAATCTAAAAATATTATTGCATCAGGCACATTACGAATCATTCTCGTCTCTGTCTGGCATGTTGATAATTTCTTGATATACTGCTAAAAGTTTATCAATATTTTTTTCATATGTTTGAGATAATGCATATTCATAATTTGTGGTCTCTGCAATCTTTTTATATTTATCATAATTTTCAATATAATCGCATAATGCGGATTTCCAATTTTCTACACTATTATCTACGAGTTTGCCATATTCTCCCATTTCTTCATAGGTTTCAAAGTTAGTTGCAATCCATGGAACTTTCATGATCATATATTCGAGAACTTTGATTCTCGATCTTCGACGGTCAAAATTTGATGAAAGCGGAGCAAGACCAATACTAATGCTTTTTTGTAATGCCGCCCATTGGTCTTCTGGAACAAAGGGCTGATAGATTTTCTTTGATTCAGGTAGATTTACTTTATCAAAAACACGTTTATCTCCACCGCATAAAATTCTTACATTATCATATTTTCTTGCTACATAAGTTAGTGCTGGCAGGATTCCACTATCTGTGAAAGATGACACATGAGATAAAGATCCACACCATCCAATTGTAATTCCGTCATATGGTAACAGTGGTTCAACGTTTTGCGGATAACGATCTAAATCTAAATAATTATAAATTCTAAACGATTTTGTATATTTTGACCAGTCTTCAGCAAGCAATCTAGATGGGCCAATGTATGCTTTTGCTAATCTCACGCCTCTACGAAGTTGTGTAACGTTTGAAGGAACGATTTTTGCATTGACAATTTCGCCTTTTTCGTTTTTAGTTTGAACAATGCTATCGTGCCAAAAATTATACGAGGCATTTAAAGGCTCTATGCGTGTGTAGTCGTCATCAAAAATAATAGCCACATTTTTATTAGCTAAAAACAATCGCATTTCTTGTAAAAGCGCATTGCCAAATAAGTTTCTTTCGATAAGAATCAAATCTGCTTTGTTGCACGAGTCAACTACTTCTTGCGTACCGTTATTGAAATCGTTAATGTGAAATGTGTCAGCCGAATGAACGCCTGAATATTTTTTATTAATGTATTTTGCAGGCATTAAAATATTGAAAAGTGAGCAGTTCAAACTGTCAGGCGTATCCGAAAAAATCATTGAGAGATGCATTAATTATCTGTTTCTCCTTTAATAAAATAGTTATAAATTTTTATAATTTTGTTTTTAAAATCATCAACGGAAAGTTCCATTTTCATCAAATTACATCTGCTACAACATGGAACAACGTTGCCGATAACATACCCAATTTTATTATCCAATCTATCTATGCCATTATACACATAATTCCCAGAATTACATCTAGACTTTATTATTGAACTGGGTGGTTCACCGCAATAAAAACAATTTTGTTTAGTCAGTACTTTAATTTGATCATATTCTAATTCAAAGCACAACGCCCTATCCGTTGCCCCTCTTTTGTATGTGGTAATTAGTTTTCTAAAAGAGGCTTCTCCTTCTGGCAAAAGACATGCGATCCTTGTTCTTTCCCTTTTGTAACATCCGCAAGAAAGTGACGCACCTGATTTTAATAATTTTGCCGCTACTATTCTTTCGGTTCCACAATCGCATTGACATAGCCATTTTCCTCCACGGCTTCCATCTTTTCTTACACGCTGAAGAGATATAACCGTCCATCTCCCGAACCTTTTTCCAGTTAAATCGTCTATTCTATCTAAAATGGCTTTTAATCTTGAGCACCCACAAGATCTTATGTTTTTTGTTTTCGCTCTTAATCTTTTGCCACCGATAATAATTTTCTTACCACAATCGCAAACACAGTTCCAATAAATATCACCTCTTTTATTTTCATTCGTCACTCGTGATAAAACAGTCAGCATACCAAATTTTTGTCCTACTAAATCTTGTTTTTTATGTTTTAAACATCCGCAAGATTTAGTATATCCTTTTATCAAACTGGACGCTTCAATTTCTACAATGTTTCCACATTCACATTGGCATTTCCACATTCTTTTTCCGTTTTTGTCTCTTCCTCCTTCTTCTAATACATATAATAAATTAAACTTTTTACCATCTAATCTCTCATATAATTGGCATCCACACGATTTTGGAGGATGTTTTCCACGAAGTCTAGATGCAGGGTATATAACTTCATTACCACATTCGCATCTACACAACCAGTAAATACTCATATCATAATGATATTCTGGCCTTTCAATAGGAAATAAAATTTCTAATTTATTGATTTTTTGTCCAGTTAAATCATTATATCGACCAGATAATTTTTCTAATTTTTTATACTTTAATGTCATAATCCATAATCTTCTGGGTTAATTCCAACTTTTTTCAATGTATTATTCTGAATTTCAGTTACTTTCTGAATATCGTCTGCTGTGTGCCTCCATCTTTTATAAACCTTAATCCAATCACGAGAAAAATCACGGTTGCCCGTCATTTGTCCGCCAGGTTCATTTCTATAGCTACATTCTGCGTCAACTAGTTCTAAATTATGAAAATAATTTTTTCTACTAAGTGCAGTCCAAAAATCCATGTCTTCCGAACTTTGAAGAGTTTCATCTAGCCAATAACCTGTTTCTTCCCAACATTTTCTCGAGAATAAAGGATTACAACAAGGACTTACATTCATATAAAGGATCTGGTCTCCATGAGTATATCCTGAGTTCCAGTACAGTTCCTGACGAAAAAGTTGATAATACTTTCGATTATCTTGAACAACTGGATTGTAAATATTCCTCAAAGATCTTGTATAAACAATATCGGCATTTAATTTTTTTATATTCCACATCCTAAATTCTAATGCTAGTGGCATATACTGATCGTCGGAATCAAGAAAACTTATATATGAACCATGTGAACTTCTAAGTGCCGTGTTTCTGGCTGCCGGTAAACCTTTGTTGGTATTATGCTCTGTATATACGATATTCAAATCTTGATATTGAGATAAAATATCATCAATAGGTTCCCCACCATCTCGGCAAATGCATACCTCAATGTTCTCTTTTCCATACGTTTGATTTCTCAAAGAATCAAGAGTTAATGGTATCCATTCCTTTCTTCCGTAGCAGGGAACTATCACAGAAATTAAATCATTCATCTTTCCTCACAAACCTAATCCTATTTGGTATTTCATGGCATCCTCTATTCTTATACTCATCAAATTGACCGGCATCAATCCTTCCACCTTTTTCATAAATCAATCTAAAAGTTTCAGGGTCACGATTTGCATTTCTATTAGGATGGCTCGATTGAACAATATTTAATGGACAAGAAAAAACTACCGATTTTTTGAACATTAATAGATTAGGCTTATTCTCAATATATGCGTTTGCCATACACGATTCTAAATAGTTGGGCGAACTATACTTGCAATCTTCTAATATTTCTAAAACATCGTTTTTGGCGAATACAGATGATGACAACTCTAGCGGATAGGCGAAGTCATACTGCGCAGTTTGCCAATTAAATTTTAAAATATTATCAGAGATTTTATCACAATGAGGAACATCTTGTTGGCAATTATATGGAAAACAATGGTCTGTTTGTAAAGATAATCTTAAACTAAACCCTAGCGTATCACCTATATTATTGGTCATATAACCTAATATTTGTGTTAATGAATAATCTCTAGTCACAATGCTGTCGTCTACGAAAAATTGTAACCATGAAATGTCGCTTTCATGTACCAAGGCTAAAAGGTCATCTTTGAAATCTTTTTCAGCTATAAAATTGACTTGTGGGAATTCTGACATTAAAGTTTGATAAGAATATTCGTGATCTGGATCGCTTCGATACAGAACATAAATATCAGAAACTTCTAGGATATCTTTGCAATGGCGAAATAGACTTGTTAGCAACAAGTGCAATTGCATACTCCTATTCCTACTAAAGATAATTGTTCTACATTGTTTTTTCATTTTTATATACCAAATTCTCCCAATATCTTTTTAGTGGCAGGTCGTATGACATTTCTTGGTGCTCAATATCCGAATAATCAGTCCTTTGGATACAAACAATCGGAATAGTAATATAGCATGGAACTTGCCTAACAATATTAGTATATGCCACATCAATAAAAGTTTTATTTTTTTCTACAAAATCCAGAATTTGATCAATATGTTTCTTATTTATTCCATACGCGTGCGTGCTTTGCGCCCAAGTTAGTCGCGCCAAATGATTTGTCTCTTGATAGCAAGGAGATAATAAATTTGCCCCTAAATAAAATAGCCACCAATCATCTAACGCATATAGTTCATCTAACGCTTTTTCTATCGTGTCTTTTTCATACTCATAAAAGAAAGCGTCATCTTCTAATACTAAAACAGATTTATTTTCTTTTTTTGCTTGTTTTAATATTTCTAAATGAGAAAGATAACATCCTCTTACTGGATTTTCATTTTGGACAGCCTCAAATCTTTGTGGATAAAAATTAATTTTGTAAAACTCATTTTGCATTTGCTCCCAACGGTCAGGACGAGATTTTAAGTTGATGCAATATGATAATTCAAAAAAATTATCTAACTTCATTGCGCCTCCATAATAATGTAATAATCCATCTTACCACAATATGTCCTATTTGTCAAGGGGCAATTTATAAATATAGTCAATATATTCATCCATATGGTCTACCAAATATTGAGGATGTGTATTTAATGAAATTTCAATTGGTAAAATTTCAAAATTCTGTCTGAAAAACGGATCTTGCAAAGTATCTATGTTGTTTTGAATATTATTGATAATAGGAGGGATATTCATTTCAACATGCCCATAACTTCCGATTTTATATTTAATATTTTCTGCTCCTCCTAAAAATGAAAAGTGGTAGCCCGCATTGTCTATGTATTCCTTCTTAAAATTTTGATTTAAATGAAAGTAGCTATTCCAATCTCTAAAAACATCAAAAGAATGTTGTTTCAATAACCTATAGGTAGAATATTTGCTTCCTCGCCATGTAAGACTATTTTTACCTATTTCTTTCCATTCAGTATTTAGATAATAGTAAAAACATCTTTGCATACAGATATACAACGTATCGTCTTTAATTTTAGAGAAATCAATGGCGCTTGGTTCCCAAATTTCATCAGCATCCGAATAGAAGATAATATCCTCATCGTTGGCTACACCTTCTAATGCTTTCATAGCCCCGTTTTTATGTTCTCTATCCCTATCCCATTGATCCCATCCTTGTTTTTCTTCGTCATAAACATGATGGATAATTTTGTGTGAAAACTTTGCAAATTTATCACGATTTTCATAAAAATAGAGAGGTTTTTCCTTGCCGGAGAAGGTTAAAGGACTCTCATTGATAACGAAAAAATCCACTGAATCATTCAATATATTCATGCGCAAATCTAAAAGCATAATTTCATTAAAACAGGTAGTCACATCATAAACTTTTGCCATTATTGCTCCTTTAATTTGAATAAGAAATCTTGATGATTTGGGGCCAAAAGTTCATCATCAATCAGATTGAAATCTGAAATATTGCCTATACATTCATATCCCTTAGATTCCATAAATGGGAATATCTCATCTTCTCCCGCATTCCACTCAATTAAAAACCATTTTGGAGACCAAGTTTCAAAATCGAGGCCGTGTAAAATTTCTAATTCGTAGCCCTCCGTATCCAGACTGAAGAAGTCTACTTTTTCGATTTCAAAATATGATAGCAATTGAGTAATAGTATATGCAGGAACTTCCACTACTGAATTTTGTTGATTATTCAATCGTGTTCCACCAACACTATTCATGGGATGCCCAAAGAAATCACCAGTAATTGTATCGCCTTTATAATCGTTTGAAACTAACGCTCCATGAATAATAATGTTTTTCTCATTATCTCTATTTTGTAAACAAGCATTATATGCATTTGGAGATGGTTCAATAAGTATACCTGTCCAACCAAACTCTTTTTCTAGTCGTAATGAGTTGCTCTGGAATAATCCGTCTGAACTTCCACATTCAATGTATATTCCATCTCTAAAATTAATATATTTTAAAATTTCATCAGCTACAATTTTCGGCAATTTAATCCTCCTTCAAATTTTTAACAATATCTTCCCATGGAACAAATGGGGATGGTTCGAGGCCAACGTGCATGGCTTTCCCTGGTAGGGGGTTCACCAAAACCCTGCCTATTTGATCTATAATTTCCCTAAAGAATGCAAAATCATAAGGGTGAGGGAAATGAGGTTGATTATATTTTGCTATAATAGGGTAATCTTCTCTCAGCGTTGCAACCAAAGAAGCAAACGTGCATGTCGTAGCGTTGGATTTTTTAAAATGGATTGTTTCTCCTAATAAAACTTTAGTGTCCTCTCCGCCTTCATAGATTAGTGGATTATTACCGCCTTCATCTGCGTTTAAATATTTGTCCATGCTATCATATAGCGATACATAATCACCCAATCTAATTCCTTCAAAAATATATTGTCTTGCATCGGGAGTATGCAGATAATCATCTTCACAACTGTAGACAATATCATTTTCTTTTAACTCGCTAGTTGCCCTATCAATCAGATACATAAAACTTCTAGTATTGCCCAATGCTGTAATATCCACATCTCCTACGCCTTTTTTCTTGATAAATTCAATAGTATCATTATTGCAATTATCGCAAATTACATGTAAATTTTCTGTGCCAAATGCATCTAAAAAATTATTGAAACATTTTCGCCTTGTAACTGTTTCAAGATATGTACCTCCTAGTTCTGTCCGACCAAGAGGATTACCCTTATCACTAATACGATAAAAAACATGCAAATTATTCAATGATATTCCCTTCTCTATCCATAAAATTAAAACATCCCCAACTTCTCATATCCGAATTTGCCCACTCTTCATTATCCCCGAAATTGTGATTCGCCCAAAGATAAGGTGCAATAGCAAATGGATTATTCTTGTTTAGCCAGATAGGAAAAATATTAAATCCAGAATTTGCAACAATAGCATTTTTACAATTATTAATAGCCCACCAATCAGTTTGACAAGAAAAATGCATAACAGGAACATTGAAGAAATTTCGATAAAATTCGGGATCTTCTGTTAGAACAAGAAATTTCATCTTAGGATTTTTGTCCAACATTAATTTCATTGCCTTATCCCAATAATTATAAGTTAAAAATAAGGATGGTACAGAACGATATTCTCCACCTCGCGCAGATAAAAGGCATAAATCATCGTCTAATTCAATTCCTGCATTATTTAATAATAATTTTGATAATTCTACAATATCATCTTTTACTTCTAACCATTTTGCACATTTTTCTTTTTGAAGATATTTTGCATCCTGTCCACAGTAAATTACTAATTTAGTATCTTCAGGAACATCGAAAATATCGGGCTGAAAAGGATGATAATTATACCCATCATGCATCTCTCTTTTTTCTTCCCAAACATATTTTGTTCCTTCTGGTAATTCACCAAAAGGAGTATGATTTTCTAAGCCATAATCAATATCTTTGAAAAACGTCATCTGCTCTATGCCACCAAAATAATCGTGGCTAGTTACTTTATTGATACCATATTGATAATTATTTCTTTCTGCAACAGTGCGACAAATACAATATCTTACAATATGGTCGCTTATGTTCCCGCTGAGTGAAGTGGACAACAAATTACACCAACCTTTTTAGAATTATTTCTTTTTGATAATAGCCAATTCGCCAATAATATCAACAGATTCTATTTCTGAACATGTTTTTCGCATATCATCTGTATCAATATAATAACAATAAGGAATTTTCTTATCTTTTATTGTTTGTAACCATTGTAAAGTAGATGACCTAATATCATCAAATTCTCTAAACTCTCGCATATAACAAACTGCTAAATCCTCAATAAAATATAATCCACCAGATTCTAGATACTTCCATAAATATTTAAATGATTCTTGCTGATGCCATGATCTGTGGCTACCGTCATCTATTACCACATCCAATGAAATGTCTTTGAAATTACTATCAATCAATTCTTTATCAGATTGATTCCCAACAATTATTTTGATTCTATCACTTTCCATATCTTCTTTTTTAACAGTACAAGCAATATCGGAAAAATCATCTATGCCATAAATCGTGCTATTGGGAAAATATTCTTCCCACATTTTATGGCTACTTCCTTCTCTTACTCCAATCTCCAAAATATTATTTTTAGATAATCTTTTATGCTTTAAATATTGCTCATATATCGGAGTGTAACCATGGTATATATTTTGTCCTGCATCATTTGTACGTTTATCTGTGTCATATTTTCTAGCAAGTAAATCTAATTCATTATCCATTTTTATTCATCCTAGATTTTATTAATGTTGTAGAAATATCAGCATATCGTGGTAAATAACATAACGCAATTTTATTTTCACTTAGCCATTTTGCATCAAATTTCATTTGTTGACAATAATCTTTTTCTAACCAATCCATGCCAATAACAACAGCATTTGGTTTCTGTTGTAAAATGGTTACTTTAGAATCTGCTCCACCGATATTGGGCACAATCTCATCAATAGATAAAATATTATTTAGATAATCTTTTCTCTCTGCATAAGAAAATAACGGTCGCTTACCCTTAAATTCTTCTACAAACTCATCAGTATTCAATGCTACAATCAATTGACTATTGGGAAAATAAAATTTACATTCTTCAAAAAAGATAGCGTGTCCAATATGCGGAACATCAAATGTCCCTCCTGTATAAATTTTCATTTTCTTTCCTCATATGCGTTTGTAAAAATATAATAAGCCATTCGTTCAATCATAAAAGATTCTGTCATATTGTATTCTGTAAGTTCTTCTGATAATTCTTTCCAAAACTCTTTAGAATAATATAAAATATTTTCTTTTGGAACTAAAAATTGCGTTCCTGGGGCGAATCTGCACCAATCTACGTGATTGTATTTTGGGAAATATTTATTCAACATGTTATCTAACGATGTATATTTGCAGTGTTTACCGTGAGCAGAGATATACCAAGAGTTATTTATCTCTTTAAATCCGCCTTCTGGTGTTCGTTGCTCCCAACTATTATTAGGAACTATGCCATTATATTCCAAAGATGTAAATTCATCATTGTTTATTAGGCTATAAAATACTGATTCAGGGCAGTGGTCAAAAGGGTGCGCCTGAATAATTCCTAAAATATCAGGAAGATTATCATAATTATTATAAATATAAGATAACATTGTGGCTTCATGCCCGCAAGTACTTTCAAGAATTTTATACGGATATGGAAAATTTTCTAGCCAATCAGTATTTTCTTTATAATGCGATATGATAAATAATTTATTCATTTATTTAATTCTCCCATATAGACTCAATTTCTTCTTGCGAAATATTATTTAATGTGGCTTTCCAACCAAAAAACTCTAATGCGGCTTGATTATACGCAAGAGCAGCCTCAATTTCTGTTTCAAACGACCCTAAATAATATGAATCGTATTTATAATGAATGTTAGCTCTCCAAGATTCTTTATTTTTATTACTATTCTTTGAGACTCCCGCGTATTTGCTTGTTGGTTTTCCAAAAACATTTTTCACTCCCTGCCGACTTTTTATTCTGTCTGGAAAATTACTTTTCGGAATTGATTGTTCTTTTCCTATCAAATATTCTTCCAATTGTTCCTTTGTCGTATTGGTTTTACCATATTTTGCATGAAATTCTCTATGGTGTTTCCTACACAAAACTATACCATTGTCAATATCCCATCTCGAATCTTTATTTGTAAAGTAGCTTTCGATATGATGAGTATTTAAGTCTTGGGAAGACCCACATTTTACGCATTGAT
>Ga0208822_1001776_pt1 | contig 14397 bp, 10 predicted proteins | sample AD_STIC08_MetaG_FD_184435 | JGI IMG/M metagenome (GOLD analysis project Ga0208822, IMG submission 184435) | Active sludge microbial communities of municipal wastewater-treating anaerobic digesters from USA - AD_STIC08_MetaG (SPAdes) (version 2) | ecosystem: Engineered > Bioreactor > Anaerobic >...
CCTGCGCGATGCCGCGGCGGTCCGCGCGGCCGCGCGCGGCGTGCGCCATGTTTTCCACATCGGTGCGCTGGCCTCCGTGCAGGCATCGGTGGATGATCCCGCCACCACGCACGAGATCAACGTCACCGGTACCCTGAACGTGCTGCTGGCCGCGCGGGAGGCCGGCGTGGAGCGCGTGGTGTTTTCATCTTCCGCTTCCGTCTATGGCGACTCTCCCGAAATGCCCAAGCGCGAAGCCATGCCGCCCGCCCCGCTCACGGGCTACGCGCTCTCCAAACTGGCCGGCGAACACTATGGCCGCATTTTTCACGGGCTCTACGGACTTTCCTTTTTTGCGCTGCGCTACTTCAACGTGTTCGGCCCACGGCAGGATCCTGCCTCGCACTACGCGGCGGTCATCCCGCTCTTCATGTGCGCGTATGCCGCCGGGCGCCAGCCCACCATCTTCGGCGATGGCTCCCAAACCCGCGACTTCACGTTTGTCGAAGACATTGTGCAGGCCAATCTGGCCTGCCTCACCGCGCCGGCGGATGCCGCTGGTCGGGTGTATAACGTCGCCTACGGCGAACGGATTTCCATTCTGGATTTGGCCCGCGAAATTGCCGCGCTGGCCGGGCAGCCCTGCGCCCCGCAATTCGCTCCGGCACGCCCGGGCGATATCCATGACTCGCAAGCTGATTCCACGCTGGCGCGCCAAGTCCTTGGCTGGCAACCGGCTCACACGTTTACCGCCGGCTTGCGCGCCACATTTGACTGGTTTGTCCAGCATCAGAAGTAGCGATTTTCCGGCGCGCACCGGCGCCGAAAAAATGTTCCGGAACGCTTGCAAAAAATCTTGCGCGGTGGTACATTCAAGATGTCGAGAGCGGATGTTCTTTGGTAGCTGCAAAACGTGAACAAGGATTTTTCCCTGCCTTGCACGACAGGGGCCTAATTCTCCTACCCAACACCATTGAAAACGGGAGCTGGTGTTCGTTTGTGGACGGCGCGTCCGATCCCCGGAATTTCCGGCAAGCAAGCGACAGGTTCCCACCTTATGTACATAAGGTCAGGAGATTCGTCCCACCGGCAAGGCGGGGATTTTTTTGTCCTCAACCCCCCGCCGAGGGACCTGGTCACAAAAACCGATTCCGGTTGGGCTCCCGACAGGAAGGTCTCGTCCCTCAACCATTCTCGCCCGACAAAAACCCGGCAAAATCAGATAATTGTTGGGTGTTCCAAGGCGGAACTCCCCTCAGGTCTGCTGGCGCAGGACCGATTCGGCAATTTCTTGCACCTGCTCGGGGGTGAGCACGGGTGGCTCAAAACAGCGGTCGTTGATGAAGCGGATGGCGTCGCGGATCAGGAATGCACGGTTTTCGCCGTTGGCGATGTGCAGTTCCACCGAGGGGTGGGTGAAGACTGCCATGGCATAGACGTGGTCGTCCGGCACGCGCTTGGCCAGCAGGGTGATGAACATCCGCCGCTGCCGTTCGCACTGCTGAACGGGGCTTTTGACGCGTCGCGTGAGGCCGTTGGTGCGGCGCTGGGTCCAGGTGGCGGCATCGGCCTCGCCGCTCAAAATGCCCGCCCAATACTTGGATTCCATGACGTAGATGCCGGAGGGCGCGATAATGAGGTGATCAATTTGCCCGCGCTCGTGGGCGATGCGCAAGTCGAGATCGTTGAGGATGACATGATCATCGGCAAGCTGCTCGGCGAGGCGCTCGGCCATTTTTTGTTCGCCGCGCCGGCCGCCTTCGATGTTGCGGATTTCTTTTTCGATTTCGCGCAGGCGCATTTCATAGCCGGCGCCGAGCATGATGACTACGCCGGCCACTACCACGCCCGCAAAGCTGCCGCCGCGGATGGTGGTCAACAGCCCCCACACCACGATGGCCAGCACGATGCTCCAGGCAATAATGCGGGTGATCTGGCGGAACTCCAGCTCGCGCCGGATGGCGTCCTGCCGGCGGCGCAGGCTGCTTTCATTGCGGAGAATCTTGGCCACGGGCGAGGCCCGGCGCTCAAGCGCCGGTCGTATGCTGGTTGAGGCCGCGGGCGAGCTTTTCAACTTCGGCGTTGGAAAGCACCGGCTTCTCGAAGCAGAAGTCGTTGATGAACGTCACCGCCTGTTCGGGGGTGAGGACGCGGCGGGCAGCGTTGGTGACTTGAATATCCGCGTCGGGATTCGCCAGGACCACCAGCGGGAACACGCGTTCCCAAATCAGGTTGGTTCCCTTGAGCCAGTTGCACAGGATGCGGCGCCCGCGTAATGTGCGGCTGACGGGATTGCGAGCGGGGCGCACTTTGCCGTCCGGCGTGCGGATTTTCCATGTGTGGACCTGCTTGCCGGTGTCGCCCACGATGGTGCCGTCCCAGTTCAGGATATCAATGACGAACATCCCGGAGGGCGCGACCACCAGGTGATCAATCCAGCATTTTTCGCGGCCGACAATCAGGTGCAGGTCGTTGAGCACAAAGTGATCGTTGGCGAGTTTTTCATCAAGCAGTTGGGCAAACTTTTCCTTCACGCCGCGGAGGTCGGCAGTGTCGGCAAGATCGCTGATTTGTTCGCGCCGGCGAGCTTCATGGCCCAAGGCCAGAAAAACGAGCACGCCGGCAATGAACAGCACGAAGTTGGCGGCCGCAATTCCCATCTGGCGCAGAGCCAGGCCGATCAAGGCAAAAAGGATGGCGCCGCCCCACTCGATGACGCGAATACGCTTGAGCCACGTCAGCTCGCGCTCGATGGCCGCTTGGCGGGTGCGGAGATTGGTTTCGTTGGTGAGGGTCTGAGCCATGGCGTCCTCCGGGGCTGGGTGGCGTAAAATCCGGGTTAGTCGGCGGGGTGGGCGGTCACGGCATCCGTGGTCTTTTCGCCGAGGGCCATGCTGCGGCGGCGCTCGGTGATGCGGACGTTGACCGTCTCGCCGATGGTGGTGGCGCCTTTGACGGACACGACTAATCCGGCCACGCGCGCCACGCCTTCGGTTTCGGGATTCTTTTCGGAAGCCTCGCTGATGGTAGCACTGATCACCGCGCCGGGCACGATGAACGCCGTGGCGTCATCCGCGGGCGGCACGTAGGGCCGGGGGGGAGGGGGGGGCGCGCTTGGGGCGGCGGCAGGCAGGGGTTCGGTGCCCGCCGGCTTGCCGGTCAGTTCCGCAAACGCCATGCGCTCGCGCCGGGCTGTGATGCGGACGTTGACACGTTCGCCGATGGTGGTGGCGCCATCCACAAAAACCACGAGGCCGGCCACTTTGGCCACGCCTTCCTGGCCGGGACGCTGCTGCGAGGCTTCGGTAATGACCACATCCATTTCGGCGCCGGCAATCACGTGGCCGGCGGGGTCGCCGGCCTTGGGGGTGAATGCGCGCCGCAGGATATCGCCGGTGGTGCCTTGCGAGGCCAGCGGGGCTGCGCCGGCCGGTTTGCCAGTGGGTTCCGCAAATGCAGACTTGGGCCGGCGCTCCACAATCCGGACATTGACACGTTCGCCGATGGCGGTGACGCCCTTCACAAACACAACTAGCCCGCCGATTCGCGCCACGCCTTCGGTGTCGGGATTCTTTTCGGAGGCCTCGGTGATCTGCACATCCATTTCCGCGCCGACCACAACGGGGTCGCCGGGCGGCGGCACATAAGCCGGGCGGTCCGGCGTGGCCGCGGGCAGCGGCTCCGTGCCGGCGGGTTTACCGGTCAGCATGGCAAACGCCATTTTTTCGCGACGCTCGGTAATGCGCACATTGACGCGCTCGCCGATTTGCGTGGCGCCACGCACAAAGACCACAAGGCCGCTGACTTTTGCCACGCCCTCGGTGTCAGGATTGCGTTCGGAGGCTTCGGTAATGACCACATCCATCTCCGCGCCGGGCATCACATGCGCGGCGGAATCGCCGGGCTGGGGCACAAAGGCGGGGCGCAGCACCTTGGGCGGCAGGGCCACCTCGGAGAGCACCTTTACCATGATGGCATCCACGGCGCGGTCGCGCACGCGGGTCACATCCACAATGGCTGTTTGGCCGCGGCGGGCGCCGGGAATGAATGTGGCGCGACCGCCGATTTTGGCAATGCCGGAGGAGCGGTCATCGCTCTCGTCATCCACAAATACCTTATAGCGGTAGCCCACGCGGGGCAGCACGGGCTGGTCGGTCACGGTGGCATCGAGAATGGCGCCGGTGTTGACGTCAAGGCCGGGCTGGCCATCGGTGACCACCACGGTGACGCGGGCGTTGTCGTGCGGCTTGCGCATGACCAAGGCAATGATGATGGCGAGCAAAATCCCGACGATCGGCAGCGTGATGAGCATGACCATGCGCAGGGGGCTCTGGGGGGTGGCGGGGGTGTTCATGAAGCTTCCTTTTTTGTGCGTTATTGCCGAAAGAGAATAGGTGCGACCATCCGCTTTGACAAGGAAAAGAGCGCCGCGAATCAGTTGAGAAACCCACGGGGATGAAGTAGATTAACCTGATGATTTGATAAAACCGTTTTACCCCGCGGAGTCGCCGGGGGCGCACGGTTGTCGCGCGCGCGAACGATTTGGAAAGGATTGTGTTGGCACATGTTGGCGGTTGAACAAAAGCAGTGGCTACGGGAACGGATCGTCCCCGCGGAAATCGAGAAATACCTGCCCGCGGATGGGCAGGATTTCATCAACGATGCCGACATTGAGCGCCTCTTGGTCATCACCGGCGAGCCGGAGGCCGGCGCGGTGCGCGAAATCATCGCCAAGGCGTTGGCGGTGCAAACGCTGAGCCAGGCCGAATTGGCCACGCTGATGCGCGTGCGCGATCCGGAGCTGTGGGCGGAAATGCGCACGGCGGCCGGGGCCGTCAAACGCAAGGTTTATGACAACCGCATCGTGACTTTTGCTCCGCTCTACATGAGCAGCAAGTGCGTCAATGACTGCGTCTATTGCGGTCTGCGCCGCTCCAACCCGGCCGTGGAACGCCGCGTGCTGAACATGGCGGAAGTACGTGCTGAAACCGAAGCGCTGGCCGGCAAACTCGGGCACAAGCGGTTGATCGTGGTCTATGGTGAGCATCCGGAATCGGGCGTGGACTACATCGCGGAGAGCATTCGCACGGTGTATTCGGTGCGGGTGTCCACGCGCCGCGGCATGGGCCAAATCCGCCGCGTGAACGTGAACGCTGCGCCGATGAGCGTGGCCGAGCTGAAGGTGCTGCACGAATGCGGGCTGGGAACCTTCCAAGTGTTTCAAGAAACTTATGACCGCCGCGCCTACGCGCGCCTGCATCCCGCCGGCACGATCAAGAGCGATTTCCGGTGGCGCCTCTACGCCATGCACCGCGCCCAGGAGGCGGGCATTGACGACAACGGCATCGGCGCGCTTTACGGCCTGACCGATTGGCGCTTCGAGTTGCTGGGCCAGTTGGCGCACGCCATCGAGATGGAGCGGTTCTGCGGCATTGGCCCGCATACGCTTTCATTTCCGCGGCTGGAGCCGGCGGTCAACACGCCGTTCAATGAGCAATCGCCGTGGCGAGTGAGCGACGACGATTTTGAGCGTATCGTGGTGCTGGCGCGGCTGGCCGTGCCCTACGCCGGCCTCATCATCACCGCGCGGGAAACACCAGCCATGCGCCGCCGCCTGCTGCCGCTGGGGGTCACCCAAATGGACGCGGCTTCCAACATCGGCGTGGGCGCCTATGCCGACGGCCAGGAAAAACAAAAAGGCGAGCGCCAGCAATTCCTGTTGGGCGATCCGCGCGGCCTCGATGAAGTCGTGCGCGAGTGGGCCCACGCCGGGCACATCACCAGCTTCTGCACCGCGGGCTACCGCTGCGGGCGCACCGGCAAGTGTATCATGGACCTGTTGCGCACCGGCGTGGAAGGCAAGTTTTGCAAGCTCAATGCCATCCTGACCTTCAAGGAATGGCTCGATGACTTCGCCACGCCCGAAACGCAGGCCGTTGGTGAAGCCCTGCTGGCGCGCGAGTTGGAAGAGGTGCGCCAGCAGCAGCCGCGCGCGTGGCCGGCATTTTGGGCCAACTATCAGCGCACCGTCGCCGGCGAGCGCGATTTGTACTTCTAAGGTGGACAGCCCCCGCCGCCCAGTGGCAGGATTACTCGTTTGTGAGGAATAACCCGTGACCATTCGTTTGTCGCCCAATCATCGGCTCAAGCCGTTGTTCGAACAGCACCACGTGGCCTGGCTCAGTGAGGAGGCCGCCGAGCGGCAGGATATTCGCCCGCTGCACATCGGCATCCTCAACATCATGCCGCGCGCCGAGGACTATGAGTTCAATCTGCTCGCCCCGATGGGCCGTAGCATTTTGCAGATCATTCCCATCTGGATCCGGCTGCGCAACCATTCCTATACCAGCTCCGACCAAGACCACTTGGACAAAAACTACCTGCCCTTCGATTGGGCGCAATCCGTGGCTGCGCTCGACGGCCTGATCGTCACCGGCGCGCCGGTGGAAGAGCTGCCGTGGGAACAGGTGACCTATTGGCCGGAGCTCTGCGGTATTTTTGATGCCGCTATGCGCGGCGGCACCTGCCTGCTTGGCATTTGCTGGGGCGGGCTGGCTCTGGCCAAATATCTCGGCATCGAAAAAATGAAGTATCCGCAAAAAATCTTCGGGGTCTATCCCACGCGCAATCTGGTGCCGGACCATCCCATCATGGGCGGGCTCGATGACGTCTTCTGGTGCCCGCAAAGCCGCCATTCCGGCGTGGCCGATGACGTGCTCGAAGCCGCCGCCGCCGCCGGCAAGGTGCGGCTACTGGCCCACGCCGACAAGGGCGGCTACACGATTTTCGAGACCCCCGACCACCAAGTGATCATGCACCTCGGCCATCAGGAATATAATTCCAGCCGGCTGCTGGCCGAAGCACAGCGCGACCGCCTTAAGGCCCGCGCCGATGTCGGCCCGCTCGAAAATCTGGATGAGCAAAATCCCATCAATAACTGGCGCGCCAACCGCAACGAGTTTTTCAATTCCTGGATCAAGCATGTGTATCTGACCACGCCCTATGACAAGGGCGCCGACCCCGCCAAGGCAACCAACGAAATCGTGGTCGGCAAGCAGGAGCCGCCCGCGCCATGAGGGTGGCAGTCCTCGGCGATGGGGGGTGGGGGACGGCGCTTGCTCTGACTTTGGTTCGCAACGGCCATTCGCCGACGGTTTGGGGGCCCAATGCGGAGTATCTCGACACCGTGCGCCAGACCCGCGCCAACCCCAAGTTCCTGCCCGGCGTGCCTCTGCCCGAAAGCGTGAGCTGGACCGCCGATCCGGCCACGGCCCTAGCCGGCGCCGAAGCCGTCATGCTGGTGGTGCCCTCGCAATATGTGCGCGCCACGCTAACGCGTTTTGCACCGGCTTATCACGCCGCTGGTTCGCCGCCGGTGGTCAGCGCCACCAAGGGGTTTGCCGAAGACACGCGCGAACGCATTAGCGCGCTGTTGACTTCCCTCTGGGGCGTGGCGCAGCCCGCCGTGCTTTCCGGGCCGAGCATCGCCCCCGAAACCGCGCGCGGCGTGCCCACCGCGGTCACCGTGGCGTGCGCGGATTCCGCCGTGGCGGCGCGCTTCCAGGAATTGCTCACCGGCCTGACCTTCCGCGTATATACCAGCGACGATGTCTGCGGAGTGGAAGTCGGCGGCGCGTTGAAGAACGTCATCGCCATTGCTGCCGGCGTGTGCGACGGCCTCGGCTTCGGCCATAACGCCAAAGCCGCGCTCATCACCCGCGGTCTCGCCGAAATGACGCGCTTCGGTGTGGACCTCGGCGCGCACCCGCAAACCTTCCAAGGCTTGAGCGGTATCGGCGATTTGCTCGTCACCTGCATGAGCCCGCAAAGCCGCAATCGCGGCGTGGGCGAACGCTTGGGCCGCGGCGAAACGCTGGCGGATATTTTGCGCGGCATGGAGCAGGTGGCCGAGGGCGTCTGGACCAGCGGCACCGCCTTGGCTCTCGCCCGCCAACTTGGCGTGGCGGTACCCGTCATGGAACAGGTGGATGCCATCTTGCACCACGGCAAGCGGCCCAAGGAGGCCGTGGTGGAACTGATGAGCCGCGATCCGCGCGCAGAGCGCGATTGACCAGTCATGCCGCCCGCCGTGCCATATTCCCTGCTGTTGGTGGATGATCACGCCATCGTGCGCCAGGGCCTCGCCGCCCTGCTTACGCGCGAGAGCGATTTCACTATCGTCGGCGAAGCCGGCACCTATGCCGATGGCCTCGCCGCCGTGCTGGCGCTGCAACCAGCCGGCGTGGTGTTGGATCTTTCGCTGCGCGACCAAAGCGGGCTCGATTGGATCCGCGAGGCGCGCGCCAAGGGTTACACCGGCAAGATTCTGGTGCTCTCCATGCACGACGAAGACCTCTACGCCGACAAAGCCCTGCGCGCCGGCGCCCAAGGCTACGTCATGAAAGACCAGGCCGAGGAAACGCTGGTGGCCGCGCTGCGGACAGTACTGGCCGGTGGCACGCACCTGAGCCCCGCTGCCGCCGCCCTGCTGGCCGGCTCGGCGGAAAGCGCCGGCAAGGCGGCCGATGGCTTCGGCGCGCTCACCGCCCGTGAAAGCGAAATCCTCGCCTCCATGGGCAGCGGCCTCACTACGCGCGATATCGCCGAAAAGTTTGGCCTCAGCGGCCGCACGGTGGAAGTCCACCGCGGCAACATCAAGCGCAAGCTCGGCTGCCATTCCCTTGCGGAAATGATGGTCAAGGCCGCCGAATTCCGCCGCGCGCAGGATGCCGCCCTCCAGCCGCCCGCGCTCTAACCCGCCGCCGCCACCAGCCGCCACGCCCATCCGGGCAAGCGCCTTACTTTTTCTTTTTCTGGTGGTTGGGCCAGGAATGGCGCGGTGCCGAGGCGGATTTGCATTGAGTTCACGTAGCCTGAATGGCGCCAGCGGCATATTGCCCGGCCAACTCCAGAAGGCGGTGGCATCCGGCAAAGGCTTTTTCCAGTCGCTGCTAAAAAAGCCAGAAGCACGGGTGCCACTCGGCACCGGCGAGGCCTTTCAACCCTTGCCGCAAGTTCGCGGCGGCACCGCCAAACTGGCCTTGAGCTGATCGCCAGCGGTTCCCGCGACTCGCTTGCGGATTCCTCGACAATCAATTTGGCGTGTCCGCCATTTTTCCGAACAAAACTGAATGAAAAACGAACAATATACTGTTTGACATGGTTGCCCATTAGGATTGAACTGGCGACAGTTTCAACGGAGGCGGATATGAAAAGCTTCGCATGGTGGCTTGGGATTGGGTTGGTTGCGGGGCATGCGGCCATGGCCTGGGCGTTCCCAAGCTGGATGGGGGTTTATGGCAGCTTTTCCACCCACAATGGCTCGAATCCGGGTGTCTATACCATTCTGATGAATCAGGACTATTACGGGCTTCATGCGGAGGTCGGCATTGGCATCAGCAACCACTGGACGACCCAGGCAATGACCTATATGGGCAATGCCGACGGCAACTCGCTGTGGCAGGTTCATCCGGGTGTCGCGTTGCCCGCCGGCGCCGCCGTGGAGTATTACTTTCATGGCTGGGACGACTGGGGTGGCCATATCTACGCGAACAACAATGGTTCCAACTACAGTTTCAGCGCCAGCCCGGCGGAACTGGAATGGATCGGAGCGACGGAACACACGCCCGCCTCTCCCGCCGCCGGACAAGACATCCGAATATGGACGCAGACCTGGCCGCCAGGCGCCGGGCAAAGCGGGTTCGTTTTGTATGCGGCAGATTCGCAGTGGTCGGGCGCCGGGCTGAGCAAGACAGCCACCACCAACCAGAATGATCTTTGGAGCGGCATCTTGGGGCGGTTTCTGCCGGGGGTGGAATTGGAATATGTGGTGGGAGTGGAAGACGGCGCTGAAACCACCCACTATGACAACAATGCAGGCAGTAATTATTCCGTATCGGTCTCGACCGGCGCCCCCATCACGTATCTGGGTGGCGCCTACCATTGGCCGCTCAATGGCGTATTGAGTTCGTCTGACAGCCTGTGGCTCAACCTGTTTGTCGCTCCGTCGCAAACCCTGGTGAACGCTGCGGCCGAATACAGCGTGAATGGTTGGATTTGGGAACGCGCCCGGCTGGACTTCTGGCAGATGGACGGCACCAACGAATGGTGGCACATCGAACTCGGCCAGATGCCGCCGGCCAGCACGGTGTGGTACGCCTTTGACGCGCAAGACGGCGCGGGCGCTTCGCACATCCGCCCGACCAACGGCCTGCCCTATTCCGCCACCGTCGCCGGCAGCTCCACGGACAGCGATGCCGACGGCCTGCCGGACGATTGGGAATCCTTCTGGTTCGGGGGGCTGACCCACACGACCGCCAGCGACAACCCGGATGGCGACGGCCTGCCGGACATGCCGATGGACAACTGGATGGAATATGTCATGGGCACGGACCCCGCCGTCTCCAATGCCATCGAAGAAATCGCGGTGTTATGGAAACCCTCCCTCCCGCTGCAAGGCGGCGCGTTGATGATCTCGGCCGCATCGGAAGCCTTCGCCGGGCTGGGGTTGTCCGGCATCACGGCCCACTTCTCCGATGGCGGCAGCGCCACGCTTTACGCAGTGACCGGCGGCCGGTTCCAAGGCGCCGCCCTGCTTTCGGAAACCAGCACGGTCTGCAAAATCACCTCCCTGTCCGGCGGGGGACAGACCGACGACAACCGCGGAATCGGCTGGACCATCCCCATCCAACCGCTTGGCGGCGGGGAACCCGCCGACTCGGACGGCGACGGCATGCCCGATGCCTGGGAACTGGCCAACGGGTTGAATCCCTTCGCCAACGATGCCGATGGCGATGCGGACGGGGACGGAATCTCCAACCTGCAGGAGTATCTGCATGGACTGAACCCGCAGGTGGCCGATCCCTGGCCGGAAATCGTGCTCTTGTGGCCGCAGGACGGGCAGGAAATCTAAGGAGGGTGCAATGAAACAAGTAGCCGTGGGTTTGGTATGGCTGGCACTGGGAGTCGCTTGGGCGAATGCGGGATATGAAAGCATATCCCCGCCCGGAGAGCGAGGCCGGCAACGCATGACAACAAGCGAAACCGCATCCGGGATCGTCAATCGCGCCGCCTGGACCGGTGGGATCGTGCTGGCTGATGGCACGGAAATCAAGTTGGAAAACGCGGGCGGTCATTTCCTGCCGGTCAGGCTGGAGTCCGGCATTCAATGCCGGATGTGGGTTGCGGGACCGGGATTGGTTCCCGGTCGCTCCGTGGTTCTGTTCACCAGGTGCGGCGGGTTCATCAATGGCAGCGTGAAAGATGACGTGACGGTAGGGGCAGACGGCTGCCTCCGTTTCGACTATCAAAACGGCGTGTTCGGGTCGCAGCCCATCCAAGCCACTCTGATGGGCAATACCGCCACTCTACTGACAGTCAACGCGACAAAGAACAGCCAGGACCCGCCGGAAGAGGAAGCCCATGAAACCAAATAAGAAATTCCTGTTCTGGGCGTTGGTGATGGGGTTGTTGGTGGCCATGATGGCCATGCCGGCATTTGGTGAAGAAGAGGATTGCGACAACGAAGACCCGCCGGAGTGCGATCCTTGTGAAGAAGAATGCGACGACAGCGATGGCACCAACCGGTTTGAAGTGTATTCCGGCAACGTCAAGCGCTCGGTGTCGGATTTGAAAATGGCGGTTCAGGTCGGCGAACACCCGCTGGTGTTTTCCCGCATGCATTCGAGCCGCTCCGTCTGGGCGGTGCAAGTCCGATCAGACTTCGTTTTCGGACGGGCGGGAAACTGGCGGCATAGCCATCAGTGGACCATTCTGGACGATGGTGAGTTCAATGGGTGTCAGGGATTGCAGGTCATCGCCCCCAATGGCCGGGTCAACTACTATCATAAAAAAACAACGAATGACTGTTCATGACCTATCTGCCGGGCACTCACTCCCGGATTTGGCCGGACGGCTCGACCAACTTCTATCTCTATCATCTGGATGGAACCAAATACCACATTACCCAAGGCGGCGGTGTGTCCAACAAAACGTTCCGGATGGAAGGCTTTTGGGATGCCTATTCCAACTGGTATGGGTATGCCTACGGGGAAGACGGATATCTGGTCCGCGTGACAGGACCCAACACCAACCAGTATCTGGAGCTGGAATATCGCGACCTGGAAGGTGCCGTTGCCCCGGGCTGGGTTCGCTTCAGCTATACGAATGAGCAAGCCGCCGAAGTGCTGATCGCCGGCACATGGAATGATTGGACGGGCACCCAAACCCCCATGCAGACCAACAGTAGCGGCATCTGGGAAGCCGACCTGGAACTGGGCGAAGGCTTCTATGAATACAAATTCGCGGTGAGAAACCAAGGCGGCGGAGCGTGGCAACTGGTCGCGGATCCGGACAACCCGCTGGTGGTCGGCCCCGACTCCAATTCCCTGGCGGTGGTCAGCGCCGAACGAATCATCGCGCGCGTGTCGGCCGGGGACGGCCGCAGCGTGGAGTATGTCTATGACTGGGACTGGAACAATGGGCAGAAGGTGTTGGCCATGCGCCTGCGCGAGGCGCAATACGGCACCGGCGAGTCCGCCCTGTACGACTATTATCCCGCCGCGCACGACCAGTACCGCGGCATGCTGTTGAAATCGGCGGACGATCCCCATGTCGCCGGAGCCGCCCGCGCCATCTTTTATACCTACCACACCAACCGGCTCTATTCCGGACAAATTCACGAAGAGCGGCTTCTTTCCAGCGGTCAGCTGGTGGCGCGGCTCGAATACGACCCCACCAACCACCTGCGCCGAACGGTCGTGAAGGCCGATGGCTCCACCAACGAATATCTGTTCGTGTCGGGCGGGGCGAACACGGAGCAAAAAACCGACGCCGCCGGACAGACCATCCGGCGCATTCACTTTGGCGGAAACGGCATGTTGCAGGCCCGGGTGGACCCGATGGGGCGCACCTCTGTCTACACCCGCACCTGGCATTTCGGCGCGGTGTTGTCGGTCTCCAACGCCTGCGGTTGCCGGGGAGATCGCGTCAATACCTATACCGACAACACCTATCCATTCTACTTGGCATCCACGGCGGATGCCGAGGGAAACACCACCATGTATCAGCGGGATTCCGCGCATCGGCCCATAGCCGTCTATCATCCCGACGGGACCAGCGAATACTTCGAGTATAACGCGCACGGACAAGCCACCGTGGAAAAGCGGCGCGACGGCACCACCTGGACCAACGCCTATGACCTTCGCGGCAGGCGAACCAGCACAACGGGGCCGGGCGGAGCCTGCACGGGCTATGGATATGACGAACACGACCGTGTTTCATCCGAAACCAATGCCCTGGGGCTGGTCACCACAACGGAATACAACTGGGCAGGCAAACCAACACGAAAGGTGTATCCCGATTCAACAGAGGAAGTCTGGCAGTACGACCGCTACGGCAGCGTCACGCAGGCCGTCAGCCGGTCCGGCGGAATCACGGTCTATGAGTACGACGAGCGCGGCAATCAAATTCGCGTGACCGACCCCGTCGGCGCCGTGACCGAAACCACCTACGATCTCGATGGAAGGAAGGTTCTGGAAACCAGTCCAAGCGGCCTGGTCGTCAGCAACACCTATGATGTCCTTGGCAGACGGATTCGGCGCACCTATTCCAGCGACAACACCTTCGAAGCCTGGACCTATGTGTATGACGGTGTCAGCACCCACACCAACCGGCTCGGATATGGCACGACGAACGCCTATAATGCTGATGGCCAACTCGCCAGCGTCACCGATACCCGGGGCAACACAACCCACTACACCTATGATCAGCTCGGGCGCAGAGTCGCCATCCAAAATGCCTTGGGCCAGACCACAACCCAGACCCTTGACCCGTCCGGACGATTTACCTCCACCACCGATGATGAAGGTCTGGTAGTGACCAATACCTACAACGCCAACGGTCAATGGATTCGCTCCGTCCAGCGCGGCGGCACCACCAACGATTATGCCTATGATACCGCCGGTCGCCGGACCCATGTCGTGCTGAACGGCGCGACGGTTTCGAGTACGGCGTATGATGCCATCGGACGCACCGTTTGGACCCGCAACGCCGACGGCGTGGTGGTGAGTAACGCCTACGACTCCGCCGGGCGGCTGTATCGCGTTTATATGCCCGACGGCACCTTCACCGAGAATGTCTATTCCAATGGATGGCTATGGAAGACGATTGATCGCGCCGGACGGACAAACATAACGGAACGCGATGCCGTAGGGCGTTTGCTCCAAACCATTGATCCTTCCGGCGGAACTGTCCAATATCGCCATGACCCATCCGGAAACCTCACCAACTTGGTGGACCAGGCCGGCAATAACACATATTGGAGTTATGATGTTGAAAACCGGCAGACCCGCAAGACGTATGCCGACAGCACCCACTGGGATTACACCTATGACGCGGAGGGACGGTTAACAAGTCGCA
>Ga0208822_1001777_pt1 | contig 14396 bp, 16 predicted proteins | sample AD_STIC08_MetaG_FD_184435 | JGI IMG/M metagenome (GOLD analysis project Ga0208822, IMG submission 184435) | Active sludge microbial communities of municipal wastewater-treating anaerobic digesters from USA - AD_STIC08_MetaG (SPAdes) (version 2) | ecosystem: Engineered > Bioreactor > Anaerobic >...
CCGCCCGCTCGGAATCCACGAGGGTCCCGAACACTTCGGCGGATCCCCCGTCGTATCGCAACACCCCGGCGATCGCTTTCATCACACTGCTCTTGCCCGCACCATCCGGTCCGATGAGGCCGTAGATTTCACCTCTCTTCACGGTGAGGTCCAGGCGGTCGACCGCAAGATGCTGCTTGTAACACTTGACGAAGCCGGACACACGGACAACCACCTCCGGTGACGATGCAGCGGGCTTCGTCATCGAGGTTTCGACCAGGCCACGTCGTCCTTCCAGCGGATCACCGCGTCCGCCGGCAGACCCGGCGTCAGCCGATGGTCAGGATTCTCGGTGAGATAGAGCCGAACGGCATAGATCAGCTTGACCCGTTCGTCCGGAGTCTGGACTTCTTTCGGCGTGAATTCCGCTTTCGAAGCGATGTACCGGACCGTCGCCTCGAACGACCGGTCGGAAAACGCGTCCGTATGGATGCGGGCGGGCAAATCGAGGCGGACTTTACCGATTTGGAGTTCCGGAACATAGACCTGCAGGTAGAGGCGGTCGAGATCCACCAATTCGAGCAGGGGCGCGCCGGTTGCCACGACCTCTCCGACGTCCACCATCCGAGTGGTCACCGTGCCGTTCGTCGGAGCCACGATCGTCAGATCGTCGAGTATGCTACGGGCCTCCGCGAACGTCGCATCTGCTTGGTCGCGTTGCCGTTCGAGCGCCGCGACCTCCGCTTCTTTCGATCGTATTCGTCCCCACCCCAATTCGGCCTGCGCGAGTTCCTTGCTTGCTTGGTCAAGGGCGGCTTTCGCCACGGCAATCTCCGTGACAGCCACCTTCCAGCGCGCCTCAGCCTGATCCACCTGCTGCTGCGACACCGCCTGCTCGGGAAGCAGGGCTCGGATGCGGTCGGTGTCCCGGCGGGCTTCATATTCGACCGCCTGTGCCTTCCGGATGACGGCGCGCATGCTTGCGACTTTGGCGGCCACTGCTTCGATGCTCAGAGGCACTTCGAGGTTCAGGACCGCAAGCGCGGTATGGGCCGCTTCCACCTGCGCCATCATGCTGTCCACCAGCCGTGCCGCCTGATCGACCTTCGCTCTCGTTTGGGCGTCGTCCAGCCGAATCAGCACGTGGCCTTTGTGAACCTGGCTCCCTTCGCGCGCCGCCAGGTCTACGATGCGCCCGGGAAACTTGCTGGAAACGGTGACGTGGTCTCCTTCAATCCGCCCATTGGCCTGGATCAGTCCCTCCGGGAGGCCGTCCTGCCACACCAGCCGATCGAGGATCACGTATCCGGCGATCAGCACCGACGCAAGGACGGCCGCCGCAATGGTCGAGGTCCGAAGGGTCACGACTCAGTGGTCTCCGTACCGGTCCATCCACTTGCGAAGGTGCTCCACGGCTTCGGCCTTCTGTTCAGGCCGCAAGGTCGCATGCCATTCCGCCAATTTGGGCAACACGCGCTGCATCAGGCGGGTCTGTCCCGCCTGGTGCTGATCAAACAGCCGGGCCAGCTTGGCCTGATCCAGCCGGTCACTCTGGACCTGAGCGATGACCTCTTCCATGGTCGCCTTGCGCTCCTTCTCCGACTCCGCGCGTACGGCCATCGCTTCGTCCTTCACGGCGGCCAGCTTGGCCTTCTGTTGTTCATCCAGGTCCAGATGTTTAGCGATCTTGCCCGTCATCCAGTCGGCTCGCTCCGTCGGCGTATGGTGTCGGTGACAACCGGCACCGACAAGCGCCCCGGCAATGACCAACGTCCCGATCGCCACCCTGACCGTGCTCTGCATCTTCATGCTGCCCTCCTTGGTGATTGGCGTGATATACGAGCGACTCTTCCCCTCACATTGAATCAGGAGTCGGAGGGGACATGGTAGGGACCCCCACCATTATTCTCTAGGGCGAGAGAGGCCCAGCTTCTTGATTTTCGAGGTGAGTGTCGTACGCTTCAGGCCCAAGCGAGCGGCCGCCCCATCCGGTCCGCCGATGACCCAATGCGTGTCGCGCAAGACGCGCAGGACCTGCTCGCGTTCCGCATCCTGCAGCGTAGGGGTAGGCGCCGGAGCCTGCCGCGCCTCAATTTTGAGTTCCAAGAGCGGCACCTGCAAGTGGGTTCCCTGGGTCAGAATCACCGCGCGCTCGACCAGATTCTCCAGTTCCCGGATGTTTCCCGGCCAGTGATAGCGGGACAGAGCCTCCAACGACGGCCCGGGAATCGTTTCGATGTGCTTCTTCATGCGGGCAGCATAATGCTGCGTGAAATAGCGCACGAGCACCGGAATATCCTCTCGACGCTCGCGAAGCGGCGGCAGGGTAATCGGAAACACGTTCAGCCGGTAGTATAAATCGCTTCGGAACTCATGGTCTTCCACCATTTTGGCCAGATCCCGGTTCGTGGCCGCGATCAGCCTGATATCCACGTGGATGGTGCGTGTGCTGCCGAGCCGCTCGAATTCCTGTTCCTGGAGGACACGGAGCAGCTTGGACTGCAGCTCCAACGGGATTTCTCCCACCTCATCCAGAAAGATCGTCCCGCCATGCGCCAATTCGAATCGGCCGACTTTCTGGGCGATGGCCCCGGTGAAGGCACCCCGTTCATGTCCGAACAGCTCACTTTCCAGCAACCCGGTCGGAATCGCGGCACAGTTGAGCTTCACGAAGGTCCGCTGGCTACGGCCGCTGAGCCGGTGAATCGCCCTGGCAATCAGTTCTTTCCCTGTACCGGTTTCACCCTGAATCAACACGGTCGCCTGGGTCGGCGCCACGATCTCGACTTGCCCCAGAACCTGCTTCAGCGCGCGACTGTCGCCGATGATGTCGTCGAACTTGTGCTCAAGGCGAATTTCTTCTTCCAGATACAACTTCTCTTCGGTCAGTCGATCTTTGAGTTCGGTGATCTCCTGATAGGCCAGGGCATTGTCCACCGCGAGGGCGATCTGTCCGGCCACCTGACTCAGAAACTCGACGTCCTGTTCGCCGAACGCCTGCTCCTGCCGACTGGCCAGATTGAGGCAGCCGATCACGCGGTCTTGCGACAACAGGGGCAAGGAGCACATGGAGTGGAAGCCTTTCATGACCAGGAGCTGAGGCACGGCGTGCGAAAATGCCGTCAGGTCCGGCCGATTGTTGGCGACCGCGGGGCGCCTCCGCTCCAACGCCAGGCCGGCCAGAGAACCGGCAACATCGGACACCGCCCCCTCGGTCAACGCGCCCTGGTTTTCAGGAAAATCCAAGGCGTGGAGGCGGACGCGGCCGTTCTTGCCGTCGCACAGAATCAGGCTGGCATACTCTTGCGGCACCATCTCGCGCAGACAGAGACTCACTGCGCTGAATACCTCCCGCAGATCGAGTTTGGACACCATCGTATTGGTCATGCGAAGCAGCAGACTGAATCGATCCCGCTGCCGTTCCACATCTTGCCTGGCCGCCGCCGCCGCTTCGCGGTTCAGCACATTTTCCACGGCCACCGCCACCTGCCGACCGATCTGTTGCATCAGTGCAAGATCAGAGACTCTGTACGCATCTTTCTTCAGACTTGAAAATGCCAACGCGCCCAATTGGCGAACGGCGGAGGTCAAGGGCACCAGACAGCAGGACTGCACGCCATCCTCGCGCATCAACGCGATGAGTTTCGGCCACCGATGTTCTTCGGCCAGATCGCTCAGGATCACCGGCTGCTGGGTCTGCCACACCAGACCGGCCGGCGTGTCGGCGGGATGGGATTCCTGACCGCCGATAATGTCGGCCGGGACGTTCGCTCGCAACACATGAAGCCGCATCATGTCGCGTTGCGCATCGTAGAGGGAGAGGCCGACAAAGTTGACGGGCACGAGCAGCGGCAGCAGGCGGGCGAGATCCTGCACCAACCCCTGCAAGTCAGCATGGCTCGCAATGGCTTCCACCACCTGCAGCAGAGCGCCATATCGCTCACTGTTTCCTTGCATCGCCTGTGGGGTTGGTAGGGATGGCCGGTCGTTCATGAGTCGTAACCTAGTATGACCCCGACCGGCACAGTACGCAACGGCACCGGGGAGTACTCTCGCCTCCGCTCTTCCGAGACGGAAACTCCCGGAGCAGCGAGCAATGCCATCGTCCTCGTCACCTCATGCTCACCATCGAACCTCTTGCCGGTCCTTAATGCCCGCCTCCTCCGATGTCGGCCCGGTGCATGTCGATGACCGTTCCCGCTTCATTCAGTTCAACAGTGACCAATTCGCCTTCTTCCATTCCCTTTGTCTTCTGTCCTTCTTCCGCCAGCGGAAACACTTGCTCGCCGGCAGGCGTTTGCAGCTTGATCTGCTTTTTCATCCGACCGACGTGGATGAGTTTACCGGTCACCTGTCGATGCGCTCCTTCCTTCCCTTTGAGGTGCATGTCAACGATGTAGTTGTTCTCATCCAACACAACGATCACGTCATCCCCCGCTTTGAACGGCTCCTGCCCGTGACGCCGCGCCATATTTTCATTGAGCTGATGTATCGCACCGTTCGGTGTCGTCACCACGAGCGCACCGGCTTTTTTCGTCACGACGCTGGTGAATTCCGTGTGGCCGCGCGCAAGATGCTCCGCCCCGATCGCCGCATGGGCGACAGGTGAGGCAATGGAGAGCGCGGCCAGTACCGTCGCCAATGCGAGACATCGAAACGTCTGACGATTCATGATGGTCTCCCTGCGGTCTCGAACATGGTGTCTTGCTGTTATGACCCGAGACGCACGATCGGCTTGATCGTGATGCCCTTCTCGCTGTCTTCCGCCGCCTGATTGATCTGATCGAGGGGGTAAAATTTCACCAGTTTGTCGAACGGGAAACGCCCCTGCTGGTAGAGTTCGACGAGGCTTGGAATAAACAGATCCGGCACGCTATCACCTTCGATGATGCCGATAATCCGCTTGCCGGTCGTCATGACTCCGTTCACATCGAAACTGGCTTCGGTGCCCAACGCGGGAGCGCCGACGATGCCGCACACACCTTTGATCGCCAAGGCGTCGATGGCCTGGCGCAGGACTGCCGGCCGCCCGCTCGATTCGAGCGTGAAATCGGCGCCGCCGCCGGTGATCTTGCGCACGGCCTCGACAGGATCGGTCTCGCGGCTGTTCACCGTATGGGTGGCTCCGAGCTCCTTGGCCAGTGCAAGCCGCGATGGGACAACATCGGCGGCAATGATGGTGGTCGCACCGGCCACACGCGCGGCCATCACAGCGCTCAAGCCGACGGCTCCGCCGCCGAACGCGGCGAAGCTGCTGCCTGGCCTGACCTTCAAGGCGTTCATGACGGCGCCCGCACCGGTTTGGATGCCGCAGCCGAGAGGACCGAGTAATTCAAGCGGCGCAGCGGCCGGGACCTTGACGACGTTGCGCTCGTGGGCGAGCGCATAGGTGCCGAACGAGGACTGCCCGAAGAAATGATCGTGCACCGCTCCCTGCTTGTCTTGCGTCGCGGTGCTGCCGTCCTCACGGGCGCCCCCGAAGTTCAACGGGTAAAAATTCTCGCAATAGGTCAAGTCGCCGTTCAGGCAGGGCTTGCAGTGACCGCACCACATGTAGGTCAACACGACATGGTCACCCGGTGCGATTTTTTTGACGCTGCTGCCGACCCGTTCCACGATACCGGCCCCTTCATGGCCAAGGACAACCGGTAACGGCACGGTGTAGAGCTGATCGCGCGCGACCATGTCGGTGTGACACATGCCGGTCGCAACGATCCGAATCAAGGCCTCGTCGGGACGCGGCTCTTCAAGAGTGAGCGTCTCGACCTGGAACGGCCCGCCCTTTTTGCGGACCACCGCCGCTGTGATCTCTCGGGTCTGTATCCTGGGTATGTTGGTCATCTGTTACTCCTTCATGCGCGATCGTCATCGCATCGACTGAACAGAACGAGTCGCCGGGCTATCGAATGCCGGATTTGCCCGGCGCAAGAATCCCATTGGGATCGAGCGCCTTCTTGAGCGTCTTATGGACGTGGCGTTGCACCGGACCATAGGTGTGCGCGACCTTATCCATGAAGGCCGTGTTGACCCGGTAGGTGCCGTAACCTTCATTTGAAAACTCTGTCAGCAACTCATCGAAACACTGGTAGGCGGCCTTCGTCATGGCCGGATCCGTTTTGTCATAGAGCACATCCACGATGTGGTGCATGTCCCGCATGCCGACGATGAACTCGCCGGAATAATCCAGTCCGTACTTCCCCAGAATACGTTTGGTCATGGCCATCTGCTTGAGCGTCTCGCTCCCGCGCGCCTGCGAGACCGGTGCGAACCACATGGAGCCGCCGCCGCCGCGCCAGTTGTAGAGCGAGAATTCCTTGAGGGTCATGTCGCCGCGCATCAACGCCGCGCGATACTGGAAGGCCGGATCGTCGCCCGCCTCTTCCTCCGTGAGGATTTTCGCCTTGCCGGATTTGCTGAACGCGTCCGTCACGATCTTCCAATTCACGTCGATCTGTTCCTGCGTGCCGTACAGCGCCGCGTAGACGTTCCAGACTCCCAGCTTGTGGTCCTTCATGATCTGCCGCACCGCTTCGTCAGTGATCGCCCCGGGCCCGGTCACATAGTCGCTTCGCTTGGCCTTCGTCGGCGCTTCATAGAGCGCATGGGCGATCACGATCGCATTGGGGATGACGCCGCTGATGCGAAGCGGCCTGATGGTCTCGACGATTTCCACGATATCGTCTTCGTTCTCGTACTGAATGACGAACGGCTTGAAGGCCGGAGGGGCGGGCATCAGCCAGAATCCGAACTTAGTGACGATGCCATAATTGGATTGGGTGAAGATCCCGTCGAGGTACGGACCGTAACCCCACTTGAAGACCTGCCAGGTATTGGACTTCGGCAACGAGCCCATCCCGGTGCGCAGCACCTCACCATTGGCCAGAACCACCTCCATACCGCAGGCAAAGAGGAAATGTTCTCCGTAGGGCGTATACCCGACGCCGCGATCCAACGTATTGCCGGTCGGTCCGGCAATGGCGGAAGGGGCGGGACAGGAGAGCCACAGCGGGTACTTATGTTCCTGGATGTAATCGTAGAGCTGTTTGTAGGTGACGCCGGCCTCGACGAGGGCGAAACAGAGATCCGGATCGACTTCAAGGATGCGGTTCATCCGTTTCAGATCGAGCACCACCTGGCCCCGCTCGGCCGGTGCGGCAGAACCATAACCAAAGTTCCGACCGGTCGAGATCATCCAGATCGGTACTTTGTATGTATTGCAAATGCCGACGATCTTCTGGATTTGCTCAACCGTCGTAGCCAGGAGCGCGGCGGACGGAGTATGGTCCGCATCGGGAACCGGCATCATGGTCTTGATGTAAGGGGCGAGCTGTTCCGCCGTCACGAGGACGGAGTCTTGACCTACTATACGACGGAATTCCGCGATCGCCGCCGCAAAAGACTTCTCGGAGACGCTTTTCGGTAACGCGATAAATTTGCTGGCCATGCTGTTCCTCCTGTCCGCCTAAATATCCATCACGAATGAGACGAATCGTTGTGTGGGTGGCAACGAATGGGGATTGAATGCCCGATGGACGAACGCGCGGCTTGAGCAGGACTCCGGAATCGACTGGATCCCGAGAGCCGACGCCGCCACGGCATAACCCACGGATTCCACCCACTGTGGAGACTGCCGCGAGACCACCTCGCGTTGGGAGACGTGCGATGGGATGGGCGTCCATCCCTCAACTCCGGCCAGGCCCAACTGTGCACATCCTTCCAAGAGCGACAGTCCCGAACAGTGGAGATGAATCGCGTCGGACCCGGCAGACCGATAGGAGGAAAATCCCGATGCAGACCAATTGGTCAGCTTGCTCGCGGCCGATGATCCGTCGAGGAAGCTTTCTGTAATCGAAAAACTTTCACCCGCACCGATCAGTCGTGTAGCCAGGACACCACCCGCGCCCTGAGCAGATGAGGCCGCAAGCCACGTATGTCGAAGCGGACAGGCGTCATCCTTCGCAGAGGCATGAGAACCGACCGACAGCAGCCGGCCTCCGGCTGTCCGACCGAGTTCCTGAAAGACCGCCGCACTCGCATCGTCCATGACGGCGACCCAGCGCGCGCCTTTCGTCTGTTCGAGCAATGACACCAGCTTGCCGGGATCGGACAGGAGCCCGCCGTCTACCTGTCGCGTCTCCAGCCCGTCGTATCCCACTTCCTGACAGGCCGCGCGGACACCGTTCGCAAACCGTTCGTCTACGTAGTTGTCTCCCAGGAAGAGCAGACACCGCTTGGCGGTTCTGTTCGGTTCCTCCGCAAACGTCCAGGCAGGTGTCCCGAGTGCCAGCAGGGCTCCTCCCGCCAATAGACCTTTCATGAGGTTGCGTCGATCAATATCCATGGCGTGAGCCCTCCCTACTGGTTGGCTGCAGCGTTCGAAACATACTCGGCCACCTTCGCCAGCGACTCGTCGTCGATTTCCGCCGCGCGGAATGACGGCATGGCCCGGTTGCCGTGTCGGACGATGAAGGTGATGTAGGCGGGAGCAAGGCCACGGCCGCGAATGGTTGGGCCGACCTTGGCCTCATGACAAAACGCGCAGACCTTCGCACAGACTTCGGCCCCGTCTTTCCACCGAAACCCAGACTCGGGAGTCTCTTGAGATGTGGCCCCTGCGATGCGTACCACATTCCCGAGCAACACGAATGCTGTCAGGATCAAGGCCGGCACGGTCCATACTGCTTTTAACGCTTGCATGGCATCTCCTCCCTATCCAATCCGACCTCTACTTTTCCGCAAGCCACGGGGTGCTCCCCCGAACTTCTTGGTAGCAATCGTGCTGCATATCCTAAGCCAATCAACAGGCGACGGCGGGAAGATCACGCAAAGGCCCATGGCCGATTCGATGAATGGCCCGTGCCTCAGCGGCACCTGGCGTGCACGTCACAGTTCAGACCGGGACGATCCAGAACGAAACGCTCTTTGGGGCGGCGGATCGGCAGGCGGGGACATCGTTGTCTGCGTTTCAGAGGCAGGCAGACAACGACGGGATGAAAGCTTCCTGAGTCAGTAGCCCGCGAATTTTTCAGTGCGAATGTCGCTGTCGTCGATGCCGGCGCCTTTCAACATCGTGCGCAACGCGCCGACCATACCCGGCGGGCCGACCACGTAGTAGATCGGCTTCTCCATGTTCACGAGATGTTTGGAGAGCAGAGCCGCGTTGAGATACCCCGTCTCGCCCTGCCAGGGACGGGAAGATTTCGTTGGTTCGGTCATGGTGCCCACAAAGCGATAGTGAGGATTCTTGTCCTGCAAGGCTTGCAGCTCATCCAGGAACGGCGCATCCTCCGGTCGCCGGTTGGAGTAGAAGAGCACCATGGGGTGCGGCGACCGTTGCATCGCCGCCTGCACCGCCATGCTGCGGAAGGGTGTGATCCCGATCCCGCCGGCCAGAAACACGGCGGGGCGGGTCTGGTCGGCATGCAGCACCAATTTTCCGAACGGCCCTTCCATCCGGACGGTTGAGCCGAGCGGCATACGCTGCAGTTCGCGCTTGAAGGCGGTATCGCGGAGCCGGGTGGCCACCATCAGGGTCGATTCCTGCGGTGCGCTCGCGATGGAAAAGGCCCTGGTGTTGCCCGCCGCATCGGTCTCAGAGGGCTGGGGCAGCGTCAGGTCGACAAACTGACCCGGCGTGAAGGCAAACTGCGTCGGCTTGTCGAAGTAGAACGCCATCGTCCCTTCCGCCACCAGCCGCCGCTCTGTCAGCGTGATCGAATACCCGTTCTCGCTCGCCGCCTCACCCATGATTCACCTCTTGTGTCACACGCTGCACGCCGGTCAACCGGGAACTCAGAGCGATTTGTGCGTCCCGTCGCAAAACGGAGGATTCTTGGTGTGCTTACACTGGCACAAGGCCACGGTTTTCTTTTCGGTTGTCGTGAACTCCATGGGCGTGAAACTGGTTCCCTTGTGAGACCCATCACAAAACGGTTGCTTCTTCGAGCGCCCGCACCGGCACCAATAGTACGTGCCTGCTTCCAACTCCAACACGGCCGGCTGCTTCGCTGCAATGACTGGTTCTTCCATGCTCTACCCTCCTGTTTAACCGAATGATTTCACTTCCGCACACATTCTTGCCCCGCCGGGCTCCGATCACTTACACGCATCAGAGGCAAATCTCCTGCCATCTCCAGCAGGCGAAGGGCTCGCTCTGCCACTTGCCGGCACAACGAGTATCGGCACCGTTGAGAAGAAATGCGCCAGCTTCCACCTGCGTCCTGCCGCAGAAAGGGACACAGGTGATCCAGCCCGGCAGGTCTTGGCCAGGCCTAGCAAGCTGCGGAAACACTCGATTGTTGCGCAAGACGTTATGATCAACTCGTGCGCCGTTTCGGTATCAGAATCACCCGCAGGATGCGCAAAATGGCCGTCCAGCAAGGCCGCAGCGAGCGAAGAAGCGAATCGTACTCGTGCGGTACGGTGAGCCGCGAAGCGATGCGAGAACGCCGCTGGCGGTCTTTTTCCGCATCCTGCTAGAGCGACAGCGGCTTGATGGGCGCAAGGACGGCCGACGGATTGTTTTTCCACAAGGCTTCGTCCGCGTCCACGTACAGCTCGACCTCATTGCCGTCCGGATCCCGCAAGTACAAACTCTGACTCACCGTGTGGTCGCTCATCCCGTCGATGGAGACGCCGGCGGATTCCAACTCCCGCTTCGCCGCCCTCAGCTCATCGAGGCTGTCGCCGACTTTGATGCCGATATGATAGAGGCCTCGACGTCGCCCGGATGGAGGACCCGGCGCATCGCCCACTTGAATCAGCAGCAGCTCATGGTGCGTGCGGCCGGATGTGAGCGCCGCCGCAGCGCCATTGAAAATTCTCCCCACTTCCTGGAATCCAAGCAGATCGCGATAAAATGTCAGCGACCGTCCAAGATCTTTCACGTAGAACACCACATGGCCGAGGTAGTGCGCTTTCATGTGATCGACTCCTTCCCGGGCGACGATGTCCGGAGCAGCGCCCTGACTGCCGCATGCGCCAGCACCACATCCGGCTCGCGCTGCAACGCGTCGTAATAATGCCGGCCGAATCCATTCCCTTCTTCGGACGGCGTCAACATGGTCCGCACCGAGTCGATTGCCAGGGTCATCTCCGTCCGGTCCCCGATCTCCTCTTCCTCGGACAGCTCATCGATCTTCACCATCAATTGAGACAGCGGGCGCAACCAGGCGAACCACGCGTCACCCAATACAAGCTGAAAGAACGCACCATTCGTCTCGATCCGTCCATGCACCCGCTCATAGGAGACCCGTTCGCTGTCCAGCAACGCCTTGTGCAGACGCAGCAATGACCGCGACAGATTGCCCAGGTGCGCGCGCATGTGATCCTCACCTGCCATGATCTTGCCTCCTTGCGAATCCGCCCCGCTTATCCCGTCGGTTCACTATCCAGTTGGTGCGCCTTGCGGCCACCCCGGGTGAGCGGATGCATCGCCAGCTGCCCCTCCACCATGAGCCGCGCCATCTCCGCCGCGCGGGCGACGAGCGACTGAGCCCCCTCACGCAACTCCCGGCTGTTCTGCACCTCGCTGTTGTTCCGCTCCATGTCCTCTGCGCTCCATCCGCGCGAATGGGCGATAAACGGAAACTGCGGGAACTGGCAACCGACTTCCGCAAAGAAGGTCATCAGTTGACCGGCGACACCCTGGACATTGTCCTGTCCACCCATGATGATGAACGCGGCGACTTTATTTTTGAGCAGGTGCCGGTTGGCGATCGTCTCCTGATTCTGAATGCAGTTCATCCGTTCGACCATTTTGTAATAGAGACTGCTGGCTCCGCCCCATCGGATCGGGGTGGATACCAGAATCACATCCGCCCAATGCACCACGGCTTCGTACACCCGGTCCATTTGATCGGTCGGATCCATCTGCGTAATCGAACAGGGCCAGGTGCAGGCTTCCGCCGACTTGGAATAAAACCCTTCACAGGCCCGGAACGAGAGGTCCCGTAGCTTGATCAGTTGCGTGTCGAGCTGCAGGTGTTCGCGCGCATACGCGAGTGCCTCCTCCAGCAGGGCATCGGAGGCGCTGAAGCGCGGCTGGTCCGCCGTCATCGCCGTCGTGGCGATGCCCAGTACACGAATGGGACCGTCGGCTCGAACGATCGGGCGCGCCAGCGGGTGCGATTGTTTCCGGAGCTTCTGTCTCTTCGTGACCGGAGTCAGATCGACAAAGACGCGTCCATCCTCTACCTTCACGGCATAGGTCGCAACCTGATCACCTTCATATCCAGGCTCGCCCCGGCCGGTGCGATGGTGAAACTTCCAGTAATGCCAGGGACAGACGACGTAGTCGCCGTCGAGCCGTCCCTCACCCAGCGGCCCGCCGATATGATTGCAGACCCCTGAAATCGCCGCGAACCGGCCGTCCTTATAACTCAATGCGAGCGTTGTCTGGCCGCAGACGATCTGCTGGAGGGGGCGCTGCTTGAGTTCATCGACCGAACCGATCTCAGTCCATGTCGCATCCGGCATGTCGAGTTCCTTCAGGCGTCAGCCACACATCCGTTTGTCACAAGCGCTTCTCTTCCAGATCGTACACATCGAAATACACGTAGACGGGGCGGTGACTCGGCACATATTTCGGGATGTAGTCTTCCATATAGGCTTGCACCTGCGGGGCCATCTCGGAAAGACGCAGGTCCCGCATCTTGTTGTTCCACTGAATGATTGCCTGCTGGTCCTGTACCTTGCTCTGAGCCTTGAGCCAGGCGGCCAGTTCCTCATCGTTCGCCCCGGTGGCTACGACCTCCTTGAATTGCTCCGGCGTAATGCCCGTGAACGAGAACAACAGGCCGGCCAACGAGCAGGGCCAATAGTTATAGTCCCCGTTGATGCCCAGGAGAAACGCCCGGCATTTATCCGCGCAACGCGCGCCGATGACATAACCTCCCAGCATTTCCCGCGGGCTGCGAGGATAGGTCTTGGTGAGATCTTTCGCAAGCGTTCGGACCTTCTCTAGATCAGGCATTCTGTCACTCCCTTCCTTGTCGAACACGCGAGGGCTTGGAGAATGTGATTCCCGCCTTCTGGACCTCCTGATAGGGGAGGAGCCAGACCAGGGACTCGTCCGATAGATCACCGACCTGAATGCGGTTCCCCCAGGGGTCACGGAAATCGCAGCGGAAATGCGGCTCCATCCTCAGCTTGTACTTCCTGGTGAGCTTGCGCCGGACTTCTTTGATCTGCTCCGCATCACGCACCATCAACCCGAAATGCTTCACGCGATCCGGCTGCAGTTGCTCGACTTCAAAAATCGCCATGAATTGATGTTCGCCCAGTTTGCACCAGGCCGCGCCTTCTCCACCGCGCAACATCTTGAGTCCGAACACGTCTGAATAAAACTTCACGGCCTTCTTGGCGTCGGTGACTTCTATGACGATGTGGTTGCATCCATACACTTGAACCGGCATCGCAGGACCTCCTTACCCCGTAACCTGTTTGATCGCAGAGACGAACGTCTCCACCGGCTGGGCACCGGAGAGCGCAGCCTTTCCATTCAGCACGAAATAGGGAACCCCTCTGATGCCCAGCTGATGGCCGTGGGCCTCCTCCTGCCGCACGGCATCGACGCCCTCCTGAGCGTGCAGCAGACGGACGACTGCTTCTCCATCCAATCCGGCCCGGACGGCGAGGGAGACCAGTATCTCAGGTTGCCCGATATTCAGTCCCTCCGTGAAGTACCCGTGGAACAGTTCTTCAACCACCTCATCCTGACGGCCCTGTTGCTGAGCGAACCGGATCAGTCGATGGGCATCGAACGTGTTCGGTGTTCGCGCAATCCGGTCGAACACGAACTCGATGCCCACACTCGTTCCCACTGCTGCCACGCGATCCTGGATCGCCTTCATTTCGCCGGGCCCGCCGAACTTCGCTTCGAGATACACCCGGCGATCCATGCCGGCCTTGGGCATGGTCGGATTGAGCTGAAACGGGCGCCAGAATACGCGCGCCGTCGCCTGCACCTGGACCGATTCCAGCGCCTGTTCCAGCCGCCGTTTGCCGATGTAACACCAGGGGCACACCACGTCCGAATACACATCGACCGTGAGCGCCTGACCGGTCATGACAAATGCCCCATCTTTCCCGCCTGGTAGTCATGCACGGCCTGAATAATTTCGTCGCGCGTGTTCATCACGAACGGACCGTACCGGGCGATCGGCTCGGCAATCGGTTCGCCGCTCAGCACGAGGATGGTTGCATCCTGCTTCGCCTCCACAACGACCCGCTCTCCTCGCTGACCGAACAGCGCGATTTCCACTTCCTGTACCGTCTGCGACCCGTTCATTACGACCTCTCCGTGCAGCACGAACAGGGACGAATTATATCCCTCGGGCAAGTTGAGTTCAGTCCGGTGGCCCGCCTTCAACCGCAGGTCGTAGAGGTGGACCGGACTGAAGGTCTTTGCCGGACCC
>Ga0208822_1001788_pt1 | contig 14358 bp, 14 predicted proteins | sample AD_STIC08_MetaG_FD_184435 | JGI IMG/M metagenome (GOLD analysis project Ga0208822, IMG submission 184435) | Active sludge microbial communities of municipal wastewater-treating anaerobic digesters from USA - AD_STIC08_MetaG (SPAdes) (version 2) | ecosystem: Engineered > Bioreactor > Anaerobic >...
GCAAGAAGCTTGATGCCTCGTCTGCCAGGAGTCCGCGCCGCGGCTCGGCCATTGCCCCGCTGAGCACGTCCACTCGACGCTCCGCGAAACCTTGCGCCCACCCGGACAGCAGCACACGTAACCGCTCAACGGGACCGGAATCCTTGGCCGAGGCAACCTGCTCGCCTAGCACCTGAGTCAGCCAACGCTCGTCAACGACCGTTCTCTCCTGCACAAGGTCAGCATGCCCTGCAAGATCCGCCCTCACCGCAGGTACCGGCGCCGGATGAATCAATCGCAGCTGCGACCGCGGATCTTTCATGCACCTACTCGTCGTCGGGCCACGCCTCGCCGGGTGGCCAGGGGTCCGGTAGTCCGAAGAGCTGGTCCGCCCTGGTTGGGGCTAGGAGCTCGACCAACGTGCTTTCTGCAAGGCTCAGCGTGTCGCCTGGCAACCCAATGACGTCTGGAAGCTTGTGGACCGGGTTGGGGTGGAGCCACAAGGTCGTCTCTGCTCGCTGCACGTAGTACGGCATGAGCTGATTCACGAGGAGAACGCCAGAGACGTTGCGGTTGCCCCACTCTGGAGGCGTGCCGAAGTAGCCATCCGGCTGCCGGACTTCGCGGGTCGCCATCGAGCCGTCGGGCGCCTCGCCGATGTGCACGGCGACGTGCCCGTACATGGCGTTGCCGCTGTGCCATCGGTCCCTGTCGTGGATGTAGGTGCCGACCGCAATGATGAAGGGCGCCCCGAGGTCCCCGTACTCGTGGTGCTTCGTCGCCAGTGCCTTCTTAATCGCCGGTGCGTCATCAATGAAGTCGACGCCCGTATGTCCGTAGACACCAATTGTCCGGTCGTTCGGCCTCGTCCCTCTGGCCTCGGGCTTCTTGGGAACCGCCCTGAACGTGACGGCCCAGCCTTCGTGCTCCCATCGACGCGTCGGCGCCGCGTCCAGGTCCCACGGGGCATTGGGGTCGAGCTGCCCGAGCCAGCGCCGGAGGTCCTTACGAAGACGGGCCGAGGCGGGTGGTGAGGTGCCCTCTTTGAGGTCGTCCAGCCACAGCATGAAGTTGGGGTCGCCCACCCGATTCACCGTGTCGAACAGTACGGCTCGGCGCTGCGCCGCCGCCTTCTCGGCTGGAGTCGCGCCGGGCGCTATGGCCTCGATGAAGAACCGGAGGTCGTCGCGCTCTGCCAGGAAGTCGGGGTGGCGACTGGTGCACTGGACCTCGGGATGGATTGTGACGGTGTATCCGGCCCTGATAAGGCTCTCGTGCAGGTAGAGCTCAAGGAACGCGCTGCGGAACTGCTCGTCGTCGCGGGATCGGAATCGCTGGCGCAGGTCGTTGTACTCCTGCTCGCTTGGTATGCGGTCGAGCCACTCCTGCATGAGGGCACGAGGGTGCTCCCAGTAGTCACCCGCGATGCGGTTGAGGAACTGGAAACTCGACTCCTGATGGGTTGAGGGTGCGGCATTGGTCCGTTGGAAGTCGTCGAACAGTGGTTGGCGCGATTCCCCCATGGCGGACAGCGTGCCAGCACCCGCCGACAGTCACGGACTCTTCGGGCCTACGGTCGTCGACACGCTGCGCCGCCGCGCCGTTGCGTCTTTGTGGGCGAACAGGCGGCGCTGAGACGCATCTCCTCGAGCGGAGCAGCCGGTGATGCTCGCGAGACTCTAGAGGTCCAACAGCAGCGCCAGTGTCTCGCGGACCTCGTTGAGGGCTACCGGGCCGACGTTGCCAGTGCGGTCGTGAATCCGCGTCGTGGCCACCGATCGCACGTGCTGGCATTGCGCCGAGGAACGCGCCACAAGTCGGTTGTCCTCATCGGGGTCGATTAAAACCTCGGTGCTGCTGTCGCGCTGTGTCCGGGTCAACGGCACGACCTGGACGACGTTGGGTCCGCCCCGCAGAACCCGGGCAGCCGTCACCACGATCGCCGGGCGACGGAGTCCGGCCTCGCTTCCCGCGGGCATACCAAGGTCAAGTTCGACGACGTCACCCGGCGTCAGCATCGAGCCACGCTGTCTCGTCCTCGGTGAGCTCTGGTGCAAGGTCTCGTGCCATCGCGTCCTGGCGCAACGCGCGGATGGCATTGCTCACCGTCTCATCAATGGTTTCGTGGCGTGCGGCTGCCAAGCGCGCCACCCGGGCATGAGTGTCCCTGCTGATGCGGATCGTCGTTGTTTCGGCCACAGCACCACCGTATCTGTCTGTAGACGGATACGTCTACAGACGCTTCAAGGCTACGCAGGGGCGGGCACGGTCAGGCAGCCGCAAGTCAATCGCCCAACGGCCGGATCAGGCGGCGAAGTGGGGCAGATGTAGCGGCACGCGTACTCAAGCGCGCCCCCGGTACGCTCATCCCCATGCCGCCCCGTGACCCCGGCGCACGAGCGCCGCGAGATCCGCAGGGCAACGCGCCCCTACGCCTCAAGATGCGACGCGGCGAACCTCTCACCCCCGACGAGCAGAAGGCCTGGGACGACAGCCTGCGCGTCCTGACCCGCCTTGGGAACGCCAAGGCCCGCAAGCGTCGAGCGGCTGCCCTTCCCCAGGTCAAGGAGTACGACTCGAAGTCCGGGGCCTCCGGGCGATCCACGGGCTCTTCCGTCACACAGGGTCCCGCGGGTGGCATTGCCCGCGTGGTCCGCGGCGGCCTCCCCAGCCTTGGCAAAGCCAGGTGAACTCAGAGGCGCCTCGGCCCAGCGAGGACGCATCCCACCAAGGCGAGCGCCCGGGACGACCGCGGCGCCGCGCTCCTCTGGCGGCTACTTGAGACGCACTCAGGCTCCCCACCCCCAGCGCGGGCAGGGGTGCCCGTGCGAGACCTGGCAACCTCGGAGGTCAGGTTGCTAGTCGCTCAGCTTCTTTAGCACGGCCTGGGTGACGGGCACACCAGAGCCGTCTGCGACCGGAAAGGACAGCTCCTGCGTGTCGACGTTCCACGTCGCGAGCGCCGAAGCGAACTCCGCCACGCCCACCGCTGGTTCCGTCTCGTCAACCAGGTTGCGCTCGCGGTAGCTGACCAGGGCGGTGGCTGCCAGCGCCTTGGGGATGTCCGCCAACTCGGTGAAGTAGTTGTCGTCGAGCGCGTTGTCGAAGCCGTGCACCTTCAGCGTGCCGTCCTTGAATGACCACTTACCGACGGTGTTGCCCATCCCGGACGTCTTGCCCCGGTACTCGATCGCCCAGGTGCCGTCTTTGTTGACGGTGATCGTCATCGGCGCGTAGGTCGTGTTCTCATCCGTGACCACGGGGGCGTCCATCGTCCACTTGCCGACCAGGAAGGCCGAGATCGCCTGCCCGAGCACCGACTTGGCGGCCACGGTCTGCTCGCCGGAACCACCCGATTCACCCGAGCCGCCGGAGCAGGCGGCTGCCAGGGCGGCCGTGGCACCGATCAGGCCGAACTTCATCGCGTCGCGTCGACCCAAGAACGAAACCGCCATCCGCACATCAGCCAGTGACCCCATGTCGGCGAGACTAGGGCAAGCGCCGGACCTGATCTGCGGATTCGCCAAGTCCGCTTCGGAGAGTCCAGTCACAGTAGGCGTGGCCACCTGCTGGTGGACGGTGCCCGGGTGGCGGATGGGCGGCAGCGCCTGGCTGGAGGCAACCATCATCCAGTGGCTCGCCCGCGCGAGTCAGCCGAGCGGGGCTTGCGGCTTCTCGAGGTGCGAGCGGACTAGCTCGACCAGTTGGCGCCTGGATGCTTGGTCAGCAGCGGCGCTGAGACGCATCTCCTCGAGCGGAGCAGCCGGTGATGCTCGCGAGACTCTAGAGGTCCAACAGCAGCGCCAGTGTCTCGCGGACCTCGTTGAGGGCTACCGGGCCGACGTTGCCAGTGCGGTCGTGAATCCGCGTCGTGGCCACCGATCGCACGTGCTGGCATTGCGCCGAGGAACGCGCCACAAGTCGGTTGTCCTCATCGGGGTCGATTAAAACCTCGGTGCTGCTGTCGCGCTGTGTCCGGGTCAACGGCACGACCTGGACGACGTTGGGTCCGCCCCGCAGAACCCGGGCAGCCGTCACCACGATCGCCGGGCGACGGAGTCCGGCCTCGCTTCCCGCGGGCATACCAAGGTCAAGTTCGACGACGTCACCCGGCGTCAGCATCGAGCCACGCTGTCTCGTCCTCGGTGAGCTCTGGTGCAAGGTCTCGTGCCATCGCGTCCTGGCGCAACGCGCGGATGGCATTGCTCACCGTCTCATCAATGGTTTCGTGGCGTGCGGCTGCCAAGCGCGCCACCCGGGCATGAGTGTCCCTGCTGATGCGGATCGTCGTTGTTTCGGCCACAGCACCACCGTATCTGTCTGTAGACGGATACGTCTACAGACGCTTCAAGGCTACGCAGGGGCGGGCACGGTCAGGCAGCCGCAAGTCAATCGCCCAACGGCCGGATCAGGCGGCGATGTGACGCACAGCGACCCCGTCCTTCCAACCCGGGTCCGGACGTGGCTATCTGCGAATGCGCGTGGTTGCCGGGAACGACAGGTCTCTCAGTGGCAGTCAGCACCTGACAGTGGCATCCCACCAGTGGGGGCCCGGCCCGCGGTGGCACGCGAAGAGTCCTAGATGGCCGGCCTTGAGGCCAAACCCGTTCGCCCATTGGGAGTAATCCGCTTGGTTGGGCGCTCCGTCTCGTAGGGTCACTCCTTATGGCCACTGCTATGGAGCGTGCGATCGACGCACTGTCGGACCCGGGGGTTTCGACCGCCGATGCTCTGCGCCGCCTACTTGTAGTCGCGCGCCGGATCGGGGCAGTAGACCTTGCGACGTGGATCAAGCGTGAGCTGGACGGGTATAGCGACCAAGAGGAGGTCCCTGAGTACAGGGATGGAAGCGGGCTGCCTATCGCTATTCGCTTCGATGGGTACGGTGGCGCTTCTTCCACGCGCCGGATGTCGGCGCAGGACTTGCCTTCCGAGCTGAACATGGTGTTGGACACATTCACAATGTCTATGCCTCTTGCGGAGCTCGAAGCGCTCGCAGGTGGCGGCGGTGATGGTGATCCTCAGAGGCAGCTCCCGAACGTGTGGCTTCATAGGTATCGGGAACTGGCGGCCGAGAATCGCGTTCCGCATATGCCCATGTTCACGGCCAATCACGCAGCCGTTGTGGTGCCCCGCACCTACCTCCGGGGGCTGCTTGATCGCATCAAGACTGTGGCCCTCGATCTGGCCCTGGACATTGAGGACGTGTCGCCGGAAGCGGGTGATCGTGGTGGACCCACAGTCGAGTCGGAGCCAGCGCTGCGCACGGCCGTCGCGTCACACATGACGATGATCTTCGCTCATGACTCGACTGTTGCGATTGCGTCAGGTTCTGGCGCGGTCGCCCTGCAGGTCCAAGTTGGCGACATCGCGGGGCTACTGGCGGCCGCACGGACGATCCTCGATGAGCGTGGACTGCGGGAGTTCGAGACTGCTCTGCGTGAAGATGGCGACGAACCTGGGCCAGCGACTCGTAGCTTTCTCGACCGTGTTCGTTCAGGCACGTTCACGGTCGCGAGCGGGCTTGCGGTTAATGGAGCTTACGACGGCCTTGTAGCGCTCCTAGCCCAGGTGTTCCCGGGCTTCTCGTGACGTCCAGTCCGCGGCCTGGATGGGACGCCGGAGGACCGGAACCAGGGGATCGTCACGCATCAAGGCGGTTCGGGCCATCCGCTGATCCCGCGACGAGGGCGTTCGGCAAGCGGCGGTGAGACGCACACACTGCCGTCAGTCCAAGCATCTTGTGGTTTGACCTACGTCTCGAAGAGGGGCTTTCGAGACGCGGCGGAACCGCATGGATGAACGGGCTCTTCGAACTTGACCGGGCACGGGTGCCCTGCGTGGTGACGCGGTAGGGCCCGTGACCTCGGTGATCATGGCTGTTGTCAAGGCAGTTCATGGTCACGAAGGTGAGGTCACGGGCTTGGTTCAGCGTACGCAATTTCAGGCGGTCCAGAACGACACGAGCGGGCAGGACGCGACGCTGCTCCTCGGGCTCGAGGGGTTGGCGGTGGTCACGGTCGAGCTCGACGACGACGGTGCCCGGGTGGTGCACGTGGTCACTGATGACGAGAGCGCGGCGGGCTGCCCCTCGTGTGGAGTGTTGTCGACTTCGGTGAAGGGTCACGCGGTGACCAGGCCCAGGGATGTGCCGTACGGGCAGGCGCCGTTGCGGCTGGTTTGGCACAAGCGGCGGTGGCGCTGCCGGGAGGCGGCGTGCCCTCGGGGGTCGTTCACCGAGGCGCTGCCCGCGGTCCCGCCCAGGGCCAGGGTGACGACCCGGCTGCGGGCCGAGTGCGGGGCCGGGATCGCGACTCGGTTCTCCTGCGTGAAAGCCGGCGCGGGGCTAAGTGGGCGATCAGGAGCGCGCACAGTGGGCGAACAGGCGGCCGAAGTGACTCACCTTCGGACCGGGCGCCGACGTCGATGGCAATGGCTCGCGCCAGGGACTCAGCGGGATTCCTAACGCCGGTGCTCCGGCGCCCATGCGCGCGAGCATGCGGTCTCTGGCGCGCGAATCGCCGTCATGTCGCCAGACAGGTATGCGCTCCTGGGCCCGCGTTCGCCCTGTGCCGGGGCGGTCCCACCAGTAGGCGATGCAGCGGGGCCTACGACAAGAGCGCCTTGAGACCGGCCACTCGCATCAGCACCGTGTCGTACCACTCGAGGACCGTCCAGTCGTCGGAAGCGAAGCTCTCGAGGAAGCCCTGTCGGGAGTCCAGCGGAGTTGGTCCGCCTTGACGGATGGCATCCCGGAATGGGTGCCAAAGTTCGCGACCGGGCACGGCGCGAAACGTGACGCTCTCGACGTTCAGCTTGTCGGCGTTCGTGGTGGCCCGGGGGTTCGGCTGCACCTGGACGTTCGTTGCCTCGTACCCGGCGGTCAACCACGCTGCGCGTTGGCGCTGTGTGCCGATGCCTGCGGGTCGCCCATCCTTGCCGGGACGGGGATTGCTCCACCACCCTCGTTGATGCTTCGCGGTGCGCGGCAGCTGCCGTCTCGATCCTCCGGCGAATGCCGTCTCGAGCTCTCCGATCGACATCTTGAACCTCAGTCGTGTCTGCTGGTCGAAGTAGTCAAACAGGGCGCGGTACCGACTGCCCGCCTTCGGCGGGTGACCAAAGGGCGCTATACGGAGACGGTGGATCTCCTCAGGGCGCTGGGTGCTGACCTCCTGGAAGAGCCGGTCACGGAAGTCGCGCAAGCGCCCCTCGAGAACCAGGTCGCGGGTCAACCCCGCGGCGTCCATGCGCCAGCCGGGTCCGGCACCACTCAGGCTGGGAATCTCGAGATCGCCGGCCCGTAGCTCTGCGTCGCCGTAGGACAGTCTCAGAACCTGCGCGATGTCGATGACCTCGTCCATGGCGAGGACGGGCCCGTCTCCGTGCAGCAACTCCCTCAGGAGGGCGTATGAGTATCCTTGGCGGAGACCCAGCACCCCGAGGGCGGCCCCCAACTCGATGGGTTTCCCGTGGATCAGCGGCGCCGAGCATCGACTCCAGCGAAGGGCAAGGGCCGCCAAGTTGATTTGGATGTGCCGGTAGAGCTGGTAGGGGGTACGCGCGATCAGCTCATCAGCCGATTCAATCGGCATCTCGAAGGGGCGTGGCCAAGTCAACGCCACCAAATTGCGTCGCTTCCTGACGTCAAGCCGGGCGGCGATGTCGAAGGCCTCGGAGTCCAAGCTCTTCAGAAACTCGCGGCCAGTGATCTCGGCCCGGACGAACTCCTCGATCTCGTCCCGGGAGATGAAGAAGGCCACCGTTGCCCAGGAGGCAGCCTCGTCTCGACCCGCGGCGTCAGCGACACGCAGAGCTCGCAGAGCCGACACGTAGAGGCCGAAGCTGTACGGATCATCCGCCCAGTCCAGCGCGTGGCTACTCGTACTGGCGCGCTGCCGCACCGACTCCATAACCATGTCCCTGGCCAGCCCTGTCATGTGCGACACGGTAGGTCATTTGGGCTCAGAACTCACTTTTGTGTAGAAAAGTGACTTTGGCGCATCGGAGTGCTTGAGTCGTCGCCGACACCACGAGTGGAGGAGAAGGGTCATGACCGCGAGCACAAACCGCTACGCCCGAAGTGCGGGTCTCGTCGACCTTGAGAACCTGACCGTCGTCGACGGTGCTCGCTGCCGGCCAGCCGAGGCCTCGAGGACCATCGACGTGATCTCGGACGTCACCCGCGGCATGCCCGTTCGGGCCGCGATGGCCGATCCGTTCCTGCGTGACTACCTGTCGTCGTTGTCGGCCGCCAGCTGGGGTATCGAACTGGTGGCCCGGGGACCGGACGCCGCCGACCTCGTGCTGCTGGATCGGGGCCGGGAGTTCGTCGCGGCGGGGTACACCGACCTGATCGTGGCCAGCGGGGACCACGCCTTCGTCGAGCTGGCCGACCTGGCCCGCCTGCACGTGCTGAGCCTGCCCGGGAAGTTGAGCTTCCGGCTCCGGCGGCGCGCCCACTCCGTGATCTTCATCCACCCCGAAGCCCAGACCACAATCCCCTCACGCCTCGTCGCCTGACGAGGCACAGCAAGTCACCACCACCCAAAGGAAACGCAATGAGCGACCACACAATTGACCGTGACACGCCGATGGCCCGGCTTCGTGAACTGGCGATGGACCAGCGCCGCGAGGTCGCGCCACTCCCGGCTCGACTCGCAGAAGCACAGCGCCGCCACGCGCGCGCGCAGCAGAGCGGGTGGGATGTCTCCGACGTGGTGGTCACCAAGGACGGCCGGATCGCCTTGCTCCAGGAGGATCACACCCAGGTGGTCAGCCGTGTCACGACCCAGATATTCGCCGCAACCATGGAGCGGCAGGAGGCCGAACGGGTACACCGGCACCTGCCGGCGAACACGAGGCGGTTCGGTGACGGCTGGGCCTACACGGTGACCAACGAGTTCGGCGACGTCTTCGATCTCTACCTCTACTGGGACCGGTACACCCACAGCCACCGGGTGCGGCTCCTGGCACCTGCCATCGAGGAACTGGGAGACGGCCATCGCCACCACATCTACGGCGACGGGCACATTTGTCTGTCGGACCACCCCGGCGGCGGACAGAAGTACATCAACAACGCCTACGCGGAGAGCGTGCAGTGGTGCAACGGCGTCGGTGCTGTCCTGCGGGGCCACCCCTGGCCGTGGGGTGAGTGAGGTGCTGCACCTCGTCTTCGACCGTGACCAGGTCCCGCTCCTCGAGAGCGAGCTGGTGTCCCCGCCACCCGAGCGCCTCGTGCATCTAGTCGGCCGGCAGATGCTGCCCGGCACCTACCGGGTCCACGCACTCGTCCACGACGAGCACGCCCAGGCCGGTGCGACGCACTGCCGACCCTCCGCGGACGCCGAGCTCGCCATCCGCGAGACAGAGGCCGCCAGCGGCGGCTGGTACATCGGGATTCTGCACTCCCATCCGGTGGGCTTTCCGGAACCGTCAGGGCAGGACGAGCAGGCCGCATGGGACTCCCTGGCGCTCAACCCGCACCTGGAGGCCTTCTTCGTCGGCGTGACCACCTCGACCCGCCACGGTGCATTACCCGAGCATCGCACCGCGATCGGCGCGGGCCAGCTGTCGGTTCATGCCGCCCACCGACCCAGCGGGCAGTTCGAGGCGGTCCGTTGCACGGTCGGCACGGCCGACTTCCTCGACATGCTGGCTGCCCGGATGCCACGGGAGACGGTCGCTTCCCTGGTGCCTCGCAAGGTTGCGGTCTTTGGTGCGGGCAGCCTCGGTTCGACGATCGCGGAGACGATGGTCCGCAACGGGGTGAGCGCCTTCCACCTCGTCGACCCTGACCGGGTGGAGGCTGTCAACCTCAGCCGGAGCATCTACACCACAGCCGATATCGGGTGTCTCAAGGTCGATGCGCTTGCTGACCGGCTTCACCAGGTCAACCCCCTCGCGGTTACCCGGACTCTGAGCAGCGCCGTGGACGACGGCACCGCCAGCGACGGCGCGGCGATCTGCGCATGGGCCGACCTGGTCATCGCCGTGACCGACGACCCTCGCGCCCAGGTCATCCTCGACGTGCTCGCCCACGAAGCCGACACGCCGGCTGTCTTTGCTGGCGTCATGCCCGGCGGGCACAGTGGCGAAATCGTCATCACCCTGCCCGGCCTGACCACCTGCTATCGCTGCTCCGCCGGGAACCTCCGGCTGAACGCCTTTCGCGGTGACATGGACTACGACAGCGGCAGGATCAAGGGAGCCGTGGCGCTCGGAGCTGACGTGGCGGTCGTCGCTGCCGCGGCCGCGAAGACTGCACTGAGCCTGCTGGGCCTCCTCCACGGCAGCGACGACAATCTCTGGAAGCCCGTGCTCGAAGGCCGCAACATGGTGCACATCGGCCTTGCGCCACAAGCCCTCGGCCACGTCGAAGTCCTCGACCAGCTCCCACACCAGCACCTGTTCCAGTCGGTCTGGATGCTCACCGAGCCCTCTGAGGACTGCGACCACTGCCGGCCGCAACACAATCGCACCGCGCCTGGTACGGCCGCTGACATTCAGGGTGATGGAGCGCTCCCGCAACGGGGGTAGCAGCTGCTGGCAGCAACGGGCTCAGCGGCCAGCCCCACCACGTAGGCGGCGTGGCTTCTGCGGAGCCTCAGGAGCCGCTGCGACCCCTCGCCGCGGCTTCTGTAGGTAGGCGCCCCTTTGACTGACGGGACTCGGCCCTAATGGGGCCACGACGGAGCCCCAATTGGGCGAAGTGGGGCGCCCTCAGTGGGCTACTAGATCATTGTCGGTAGGGCCGGTGTCTGGCCAGACTCGGTCCAGGTGCTCGGCGGTGACGCTCTCCAGTGGGCTGCCCACCAGCTGCATCGGTGTGGCTCATCAGCGGTTTGCTGCCCGCCGGGCACCGTGACGAGGCGTGGCTCAAGAAGGGACTGCCCTGCTCGTAGTAGCACTGCCCACCTCGCCGACCACATCGGAAACGAGGACAGGCGGGAGCAAGAGCATGCAACAGGTCATCATCGAGGTTGATCCCCACAAGCTGTCAGCGACGATCGAGGTCGTCGACGATCACGAACGGCGCCTGGGCGAGGGCCGGTTCACCACCGACCGGGCCGGGTACGCGGCGATGCGCACCTATGTGAAGGCGTGGCCGCAGCGGGTGTGGGCGGTCGAGGGCGCGAACGGCACCGGACGACCCGTGGCGCAGCGACTCCTGGAATCGGGTGAGGACGTGCTTGACGTTCCGGCCAAGCTCGCCGCCCGGGTCCGGCTCTTCGACACCGGGCACAACCGCAAGACCGACGCCCACGACGCGCACTCCATCGCGATGGTCGCGGTACGCACCCAAGGCCTGCGGGTGCTGCACGTCGACGGCGAACTGCAGGCGTTGCGGATGCTGGTGGACCGGCGTGAGGCGCTGAGCCGGCGCCGGGTCCAGACCGTCGACCGGTTGCAGGCCCTACTGGCTGAGCTGCTGCCCGGGCAGGCGAAGAAGGACATCACCACCGGCCAGGCCAAGACGATGCTCGCCACGGTGCGCCCGCGCGACCTCGCCGGGAAGACCCGACGCCGGATCGCCGCCGAGGAGCTCGCCGAGCTCGTCGCCGTCGAGGCCAAGCAGAAGAAGGCCACCGCCGAGCTCAAAGCGATGGTCACCGCCGGCGGCTCACACTTGATGGACCTATACGGCGTCGGCCCGGTCGTCGCCGCCAGGGTCCTGGCCGACGTCGGCGACGTCGCCCGCTTCGCCGACCGCAACCGCTTCGCGTCGTGGAACGGGACCGCCCCGTTGGACGCGTCCTCCGGGGAGAACAACAGGCACCGGCTGTCCCGGGCCGGCAACCGGCGGGTCAACCACATGATCCACATCGCTGCGGTCACCCAGCTCCGCCTGCCCACCGACGGTCGGGTCTACTACCGGCGCAAGCGCGCCGAGGGCAAGAAGCCGATGGAGGCGATGCGGTGCCTGAAGCGCCGCATCTCCGACGCGATCTACCGACAGCTGGTCGCCGACGCCATGGCCACCACGCCAAGGGTGAACGCGGGCCCGGGAGGGCACTGCGGGGCGTCACTTGTATCCAGCGCGGCCGGCTTCAACCCGCACACCGGCACTTCGGATCAGCCACTTCCCGGACCCGCAATACCGACGCTACCCGCGAACACGGTCCTTGCGAACCCCCCTGCCGGGGCCGGCTCCCCAGCCCAGGCGCCGACGTGCCGGAGCCGTCAAGGTGGAGCGCCCCACCGGACGAACGACCTTGACGGCGACAAGCGCCGGCGCACACTCCAAAGAGCCGATCCCGGCCCCTTGACGACAGAAGGGCGCCGATGAGACGCGGTCCTTCGATGCGAGAATTGTCGGCTGGGGCGGATGCCGGTCAGGCGGCGGTGACGGGGGCGACGTCACCAGCATCGCGCGCCATCACGTCACCTGTGGCCCCCTGCGCAACGGCGGCCCGCCCGACCACGAACACGTAGGCGAAGAAGAGCGCCTCGGCGACCACCCCGATCAGGATGCGCGCCCAGGTGGGCAATCCCGACGGCGTGACGAAACCCTCGATGGCACCGCTCACGAACAGCACGACGACGAGCCCGAGTGAGATCGCGATGGCCGTTCGCCCCTCCTTCGCGAAGGAGGCGAGCCGGCTCATCGGGCCGGGATCAACCCATGACCAGAACAGCCGCAACCCGACCCCGGCCGCCACGAACACAGCCGTCAGCTCGAGCAGCCCGTGCGGCAGGATCAGGCCGAAGAACAGGGCACCGCGGTCGTTGCTGATCATCAGGGCGGCAGCCACCCCGACAGAGACGACGTTCGAGCCCAGCACGTAGAGCACGGGCAGCCCGAGCACCCCGAGCGCGATGCACAGTGCCGCGACCCGGGCGTTGTTGAACCACACGAGCGTGCCGAACTCGGCGTGCGGGTACTCGGAGTAGTAGTTCTCGAAGTCGGTGCCGACGTACGCCTCGATCTCCGCAGGCGTCAGCTGATTGCTCCACACCTGCGGGTTGTCGATGGCCCACCACGCCACGAACGCGGCCAGCGCGACGCTTGCCAGGGTCGTGGTGAGCCACCACCAGCGCGTGCGGTACAGCGCCGCCGGGAACGTGTGGGTGAAGAACGCCAACAGGTCCGACCAGGTCGAGGTGCGCGCTCCGGCCGAGGCGACCCGGGCCCGGGCCAGCACGGAGGACAGGTAGCTGACGACCGACGGGTCGGGGCTGGCGGACCGCACGACCGACAGGTGGGTCGACACCCGCTGGTAGAGGTCGAGCAGCTCATCGGCCTCGGCCCCGGTGAGACGCCGGCGACCGGACAGCTCCTCGAGGCGCTTCCACTGGGGCTGGTGCACCATGAGGTAGGCGTCGAGATCCACCCGTGAAGACTAACTGCCGGGGCCCGGCGGCGCCGGTCGGGTTAGCATCGGCAGGTGAGCGATCCGGGGAGCTACCGCAGCTACGCCGGGGACGACATGATCACCGGCGAAGGCGTGGCCGTCGAGGTGCCGGTCGCGAGCGTCGCCGCCCGCATGGCGTCCGGGGCCATCGACGTCTTCGTCACGCTCGTGGTCCTCATCGCCGGGGTGTTCGCGATCGGTTTCGTCGCGGGCGGTGTGTCGGATGCCGTGCTCGGGGTCCTGTTCATCGGGCTCAGCGTCCTGGCCTTCATCGTCCTCCCGACGGCGGTCGAGACCCTGTCCCGTGGACGCAGCCTCGGGCGGATGGCTCTCGGGTTGCGCACCCTGCGCGACGACGGCGGCCCGACGACCTTCCGGCACGCCCTCGTCCGTGGCCTCGTGGGCTACGTCGAGATCTACCTGTTGTTGGGTGTCCCAGCCGTCATCGCGTCGATGGTGCACCCGCGCGCCAAGCGGCTCGGCGACATGGCTGCCGGCACCATCGTCATCTCCCAGCGGGCGGCGCTGCGCCTGACCCCTCCCCCGCCGATGCCGCCGGCCCTGATGCCCTGGGCCCTGTCGGCAGACATCGCCGCCCTGCCCTCCGGCCTGACCGTCGCCATTCGGCAGTTCCTGGCCCGGGCACCGGGTCTGTCACCGGCCTCGCGCCACACCCTCGGGGTCGACCTGTTGGCCTCGACCCTGGCCTACGTCGCGCCCCAACCGCCGCCCGGGTTCCATCCCGAGGTGGTCCTGTCGGCCATCGTCGCCGAACGGCGTCGCCGCGACCTCGACCGCCTCTGGCGCGAGGAGCAGCTGCGCGGCCGCGTCCTGCCGGCAGACCCCCTCACCCGCTAACTCCGCGACTTATTGCACTGCAGCCACCTGCCGGGGGTCCCCGGTAGGTGGCTGCAGTGCAATAAGTCGGTCAGGCGCGAGCGCCCAGGGCGGCGTAGCCGGGCTTGACGACGTGCTCGATGATCTGCAGCCGCTCGTCGAACGGCAGGAACGCCGACTTCATCGC
>Ga0208822_1001801_pt1 | contig 14268 bp, 17 predicted proteins | sample AD_STIC08_MetaG_FD_184435 | JGI IMG/M metagenome (GOLD analysis project Ga0208822, IMG submission 184435) | Active sludge microbial communities of municipal wastewater-treating anaerobic digesters from USA - AD_STIC08_MetaG (SPAdes) (version 2) | ecosystem: Engineered > Bioreactor > Anaerobic >...
CTGGCCTGCGGCCAGGTTCGGCTATGCTTGAAATGTTAGGCGAAAGACTTTGCCCCCCTCTTCTGTGTTTTAGGCCGGCCATCCGTGGCCGGTTTTTCTATATAATAACATCAGATTAATGATACTTATAGTCCGTTGACTTATAAGTATCATTAATGATAAGTATAATTATGGATATACTAAAAGAATTTGGAAATAATTTAAAAAAAATCAGGCTTCAGAAAGGTATATCACAAGAGCAATTAGCCTTTATTTCTGATTTAGATAGAACTTATATAGGTGGCGTCGAAAGAGGCGAAAGAAATGTAAGTTTAAAAAATATTTCGAAAATTGCTATTGCACTTGAAGTTAACATAACAGAATTATTTGAGGATTTATGAATACAGAAATTGAATATGTTATAAAACTGCGAGAAAAATTTGAAAATTCATTAAACAGGTTAGTTCAAGATTTAGGGAATTTAAAAATTGGAAAAAATGGCCAGTATCCTTATGGTTGGAGAAAAGCAGCAAAAGGAAGAACTGTGTGGAGACTTGTTGAAGAATTGATATCTCAAAATTTAGAAAAAAATTATGAAAAATATGATTTAACAAATATGAATCCATCAGTTTCCGAAGTAAGTGTATATGACTTTTCATGTACTGTTAAAGGTTTTGATGAAGAAATATTTGTAAACATTAAAGGTTCCAATAAAGATGTAAGAACAAATAAAGATGATATATCAAAAGCGGAAAAACTATTAGAATTTTATGGAGAAAATAAAAACAAGAAATTATTTGTTGCTACATTTTTAATGGAATTTCTTGACTCTATGGAAATTTCATTAGAACGCTGTATTCTTATGCCAATAGCTTGGCTACCTGATATTTATATAAACCCAAGTAACAATGGTAATTTGCAATCCTCAAAGTATAAAGATATTGAAGCTTCAATAAAAAGAACTAATGCTGATTTTTTAATTGAATTTCAAAAAGCTAATGCTATTGCATTACAAAAAAGAAGAACTAAAATAAAGAAATAAAAATCATACTGCCTTCAATAAATTATGTGTGAAATAATTTATTTCATTAGTTATACCCTCTTCAAGATTTAAATAATCAAAAATAATCTTATCTATCTTATTTATATATTCTTGTGTCTCATTCCTTTTAACTTTTTTCTCAAATGCATCTTTTGATATTTGAGACAATTTATCTTTTATTAAATTGCTAAAGGGAGGCACAGGAATTCTGGAAACATATCCTGAAGTAATCATATTTGATCTAATTAGACATGAACGTACAATATATGAAACAAGTGAACTGTTTAAATAACTGAGTAACCACCAAATATCGGAATTTTTACATATTATATTTGCATTTACACCATAAGTACTATTGGGTGGTAAATAACATGCACCGAAAGAAACGCCCATGGAAGAGCATGTTATGCCTTCTTGAAATAGTAGTTTTTTATTTCTTACCATGAAATTCTTTACTTGTTTATCAATTTCTAAGAAATTATCTGGCAAATAACCATCTGGTGTTGTATAAAACCTTCTTGTCCCAGGATTTTTATAAAATGGGATAGAGTAGTTTCCTTTTTTTTCTTTACTAATATATTTAGCATCATTACCAGTTGATATTCCTGTTACACAATTAAAAATTTCACCTATTCTTGGGTATTCAAATAAACTTTTAATTTTTTTAGGACATCCAATGATAAATTCATTAAAATCGATTTCATTTTTTAAAATAATATCATCAACTGACATTTCGAGAAAATCTTTATTTTCTAAAATATTCTTCAAGTTATTTCTATCCGTAGGTCTATTGCTTACATAGACAGTCCCTTGATTCTTTTTCCCTTTTTGTAAAATCATAATACATGTTCTTACATCTGCTTTTTGATCCCAAAATAAATCTGTTGGGCACAATATTAGATAATGAATTGAACACTGATTTACTATCTTATTTCTGAGGCCTTCATGCATTTTTGCAGTAAGAAATGAATCTAATGTTATTATTCCAATAAGAGCATCGTCATGAGCACAATCAATTAAAGCAGATAAAAACATTGAGTACATATTGTGTGTACCGACATCATCAAATAACCCATTAAGTCTTTTTTTATTTTCTCTTATATAATCAATCTCATGGCAATTATAAGGCGGGTTTACAATATAATAATCATATTTTAAATCAATTTTTTGATTTAAAATAATATTAGATTTTAAATCACAATAATAGTTTATAAAATCAATTTGCTGGAAGTTTGATAAATTATAATTTCCGTAGTCGTAAACATCAAATGAATCAATTTTTTTACCAATTTTATGAAATTTATTCAACAATTCCTCTTTTCCAACCGCAGGATCGAGTACAAATTTACCTTCTGGTTTTATATTTAACATTATATCCGTCATAAAATTAGCTATATAGTCAGGTGTTGAATAATATCCAAAATCACGTCTATCATAACCATCACAAGAAATAACATTTTTTTCACTTCTGCCCATATTTACTCCTTAAAATATAAATTACATGTTGACTATAAGTATCAGCTTAACATTTGTCAAGTATTTTTTCTATTTTACTAATAATAATTGACATAATAATACTTTCAATCATTATTTTAGCCTCGGCCGTCCTTGGCCTCGGCAACTGATTGCTGTGATGGGGGGCAAAGTCCTTCGCCTAACACGGCGTAATGCGCTGCGCTCACTGCGTTCGCTTGGCCTTCGGCACATTCGGCTTCGCCGAACGTCATATACGCCCAGAACGTTGTACGAAACTGCGAAATCTTGTGACGCGCCGTCCTGGCGCGTTTCTGGAATTATTGGTTTTTGTCATTACTATTTCTTCATTTATCTGTTGACATTAGATTTATTTGATGGTACATTGTACTCATGAAAGTTCTTGTTGATGCCAATATTTTCTTAGCTGTAATTCTTAATGAACCGGAAAAATCTATAATCATTAAGATTACAAAGAATGCCGAATTGATATCCCCCTCCGTTTTGCCTTACGAGATCGGCAATGCATTATCTGCGATGAATAAACAAAAGAAACTTTCACAAGATGCAATTTGCCAGTGTTATCAAATCTATAAACAGATTCCGGTCAGATTAATTGAGATCGATATCGCCAATGCTCTCACAATCGCTCTTAGCTACAATATTTATGCCTATGATGCTTATTATCTTGAGTTAGCTAAACGGCTTAAACTTGTCATATTGTCTCTTGATCAAAAACTCATTGAAGTCGCTCACCAAATGAATCTGACGTGTATTGAGGCCAAATGAAAATATATAATTATTCTGAAGCCAGACAGAATTTCGCCACTATTTTAAACACTTCTCAAAAAGAAGAAGTTATAATCGCACGCAAAGACGGATCCAAGTTTAAGATAGTTCCTATTTTAGATGAAGAACCAAAATCTCCTTTTGATGTGAAAGGAATCAATTCAAATATAAAGACCAAGGAAATCATTGATATTGTGAGAAATCTTAGAGAAAGATCATAAGAATTATTTCTTCTATAATCTGCGTAAGTTAATGGAAGCATTTATGTTAGCAAAAGAATTATTGACTTCCGTGAAATAATATCATAAATGTGATTTAAGGTCTTAGCGCTGGCATAATTTAAGGAATTATTGATCCACACTCGCTTTTCGCACTTCCATGTGCTCAAAGCGGGTTAATATTTCCTTTTTTTGCAGCTTCGTACAACAGAAGAGTGTCTGCTCCGCTCCGTGCTCACTTCGTTGCGCGCGGTGCTCGGCGCTCGCGCCATTTTCAAATTGAGGTTATGAAGCTTACATTTGCGACGGCGCTCGGCAAATTTGCGGCGATACGGCCGCCGCAAACTTCAGACACTCTCGAACGTTATGTGAAACGGCCCAAAAAAACTTTGCCGCGTACGTCCTTGTACGCGGCTTGTGTGAATCAACTTATTCTGTTTATTAAAACCTATTCTTCAAATATCTGATTAATTCTATTTTTCCATTCATCTTCATAAATAACTTGAAAAATGAATTCATGGTCAGCAAATTTATCAAATAATTCTGCCCATGGTTTCTTTGCACCTAAATCATTACATAATTGAAAAACACTTTTCTTATATTCTGTATCTTCATTCTTTAAATGAAGGCCTTTAGTTTCCAGCACATAAACACTGCCATAAGTATTCTGTTTTGAATCTTTAACTTTGGATGTCACAAAATCAGGATATATTTTATTCTTCCTCCAACCCTGAATATGATAATCTGCTTTAGATATATTCCTGTACCACCATAATAATTTTTCTTGATTATCCAGATAAAGGGCAACATACTTCTCTAATTCGTTTATACCTTCCTCTGGCACATAATCAAATAAGCTTAATTGTAATTCAGTACCATCTGAACGATTTAATCTTTTATTACTTCTAACAGTAATTCGAGAAGGTAAAGCAAAACCACCTTTTTCAGCAATAAGAAAGAATTGCAAATAACCATCAGTTATTAGATTTTTAAATATTTTCTCTGATAATTTATCTTTTTCTTTGAGAATTATTTTTCTTAGTTCTTCAATTATAAATATTATATTTGTAGCCACTAAATCTTTATCAAATTTTTTCAACAAAAGTTTTAATGCCTTTATTCCTTTCTCATATGCTATCCATGGATTTGGTATTATATCTGTTAATTGTTTAACCAGAAAAACTTCATCTATTTCACCTGGAGCCTTTCTTGTTATCCGTTGATGCTCTTCAAGTAATTTCTCACTTTCAGAAGAAAGTCCATATGTTATTTCTTGTTCTTTTTCTTCTAAACTTGATAATGTTATATTTTCAATGTCACTAATTTTTATTTCATTCCAATCTATATTGCCTAAAATATCTCTATCAAAATTTAAGTCTCTCCATGAATCATCTTCTTGTATAATGAATTTTGGAAGATATATTTTCCCTTCAAATTTTTTAAATTGCTTTCTATATGTTAATTTCCTTTCTTTTAAAACATCAACATTATCGCCATCTGAATCAAGAGATACTCTACCAGAAATATCACCCAATCCTTCTTTTTCAAGGCCATCCTTAATATTTGCGACAAGTTCAACTGCATTTTGTCTAAAACAAAAAACATACGATTCATCAAGTTCTTTAACTTTTGTCTTTTGTGCATAAGGCTGTCTTAGAATTCTGCCTATCAGTTGTGTAATACTTAATTGAGAACCGGGATTTGTTAAAATAGTTAAAACATACGCAAATGAACAGTCCCATCCTTCCTGCAATGCCTGTTTGGTAATAATATATCTAACAGGGCATTCATTACTTAATAAATCAATTCCTTCAATATCATCCTTTTCACTACTTTTAATAGCAATTTGTTCTTCAGGTGTACTACAATTCTTTATTAGATATTCTTTAACATCTTCTGCATGTATATATCTGCCACCTCTCTGGTCTTTCCCTGTTCTTTCTACCTGTATCAAATTAATTGGTCTAATGTAAACACCAGTATTTTTTTCAAACGTTTTTGCCTTTTTCTCCAGGTTATTTCTTAAATCAAGAGAGGCAAGCATTGTATCTTTCCAGTCCAAACTTGTTTTATTTATTAAATGAATATCAAGTTTAATCATCTCTTCTTCATTTAATTCTGTTCCATAAATTTCTACAAGTTTGTTCGCATTTTGTGGTGGTGTTGCAGATAATTCAAGTACCATTGAAGGGTTGAAATTCCTTATTGTACTTCTTGCTCCTTCACTATAAGCTTTATGTCCTTCATCAATAATAATTAATGGTTTTAGAATTTTTAATGTATTGCCAAGAGATGTTTTTATAAGCGTTTCAAAAACGCCACCTTCATCACTAAACCTGTCTAAATTTGGTATATTTCTTAAAATTTCTTCATTCTCTTTATAGGCATCTTCTGGCGGGAAAAAATCAGTAAAGTTACCTGAGTCCTGAAAAACTTTAAGTGTTTCTTTATTTTGTCTATTGCTTGATTGAAGCATAAGAAGCATTATTACAAGATTTTCTTCTACATCCAATCTATTAAAATAATCCATTTTTTCTTTAATAACAGTTCTTCCACCACTGGAAATATCAAGCATTTGCCGATAAGGGTGTTCTCTATTTCTTAAATTTACTAATGTCTGCCTGTAAATTTGTGTTGTCGGAACAATCCACAATATCAGACCAGTTTGTTTTTTCAGATATTTTTTATTTATTAAATCTATTGCATGGCATGCCAGGAAGGTTTTACCACCGCCTGTTGGTACTTTAATATAAAATTCTGGTATTAACTCATTAATACCATTTCTATGTGAATGATGAGTTGAACCTATAGCCTGTTGCCAGGCTTTTAAAGTAAAATCATATCCACTTGCAATTTCGGGGTCAAATTCTAATGCCTGGTAATACTTCTCTTTATATTCATTGAGTGAATCGAGATAAGTATTTAGTGAATTAAGAACCTTTTTCTGATATTCTTTTAATTCCATGGCTAACCCTTAATTCTATATATTTCAAAGGGTAATTGACAAAACTCTATTTTTAAATCCCGCAGTGAATGTTCATCGAGATATTTTGTAGGGGCAAAAACCAGTTTCTTCTTATTTGATTTTCCTTTACTTATAGACTCAGCCTTTTCTAATGTTAATGCCGTATTTTTAAGATATTCTATATCTGGTTTGTAAAATAAATAGACATCATAATCTTTTGTTGAACCTATATAATTTTTCGATTCATCGATTTTACCTGAATCAAACTCTTCTCCAGTTGAAGTATAAAAAACATAGCGGGCAAGTTCCTCATAAGACGGCATATTTTTTCCCTGTAATATGCTTTCCATTTCTATTGGCTCTCCAAGTTCGAAATAGCTGAATGAACCCCCTAAGCCGTTTTTAAGGTTTTCATCTTTTGATTTCTTTACACCTTTAATAACTCTTCTTACTCTTTCTGCTGTTATTTTATTTGCATAATCTTCCATTTCAACCAGAATGAACTTTCGATTACCACCATCCTCATTATTTAGTTTTAATACTGCATGTGCTGTTGTTCCTGTGCCTGCAAATGAATCGAGTATTATATCATCTTTATCAGTCGATACTTGTATCAATTCATACAATAACGAAACTGGTTTGGGGTAATCAAAAGGGTAATTAATACCAAAATCTTTGTACTCAGATTGGTCAGATTTGAATTCGTTTTCTATTAAAGATCTTAACTTTCTACCTTGACCAATTCTTTGTTTAAATTGCACACTCCATGAACCATCTTTTTTCTTTAAAAATTTCACCTCACCATCTTCTAAATCCTTTTTAAAAGTTTCCTCTGCTCTAAACCAATTGCCACTAAGAATTGTTCCATCTGGCGCTTTAATTTTATAAGGTTTGGTTGCAGTCGATGAGCGTTCCATTGTGTCCCAAAAGTATTTACCTTTCTCATCTTCTTCCTTATATCTCTTTACATATTCAGGGTCGTGAGGTATAAACAACTTAGGTAAATATTCTTTATTTTTTGCATAAGCAATAACATAATCATGTTCAATTGCAAAATCTGAGGCAGCACTGCCTCCACCAACTTTAGTTCTTCTTGGGAGTTTACCCATGAAATTATTTTCAGAAAATACTTCATCCATTAATATTCTGAGATGAGCTTCTTCGTTATCATCAATACTTGCAAATATAACACCTTCTTCATTTAATAATTCTCTTAATATTTTAAGTCGGGGCATCATCATACATAACCATTTTTCATGCCTACACAAATCATCCTTATCTACAACCTTTCCTAACCATTCCTTAATTAAAGGACTATTTACATTATCATTATAAACCCATTTCTCATTTCCTGTATTATATGGCGGGTCAATATATATGCATTTAATTTTTCCAGCATATGTGGGTAGCAATGCCTTTAAAGCAGCGAGATTATCACCATGAATAATAAGGTTATCATGCAAACTGACATTATCCGTCATACTGTATTCTTTTTTGGGAATTAGTTGATGATATTTTACAGCTAAATGATGGTTTTGTACAAAAGACTTCCCTTTAAAATTTATTGTTGGCATACTTAACAGTCCTATTTATTATGATAATATCAGAAGAAATATTATTATGTCTCTTTTTTTAGTCAAGCATTAAAAATAACTTGACTCCTTGCCCTCGCCATCGTGGCTCGGGCAGAGGAAACTGGTTGCTTTTGGGCCGCTTCACATAACACGGCGTCATGCGCGGCGCTCCCTGCGGTCGCTTGGGCTTCGCCACATTTTCACCTCCGCTACGCTACGGTGAAAACGTCGCATACGCCGGGAACGTTGTACGCAATGGCAACAAAACTTTGGCCGGGCGTCCGTGCCCGGCATAGTAAAAAATGATTTTTGCTTGTAAAACAAGTAATCTTTTGATTACTGTTATAAAAAACTTGGAGGTCTAACATGCCGACTTTAGAAGAAGTAAAAAAAATGGTTAAAGATTTAGGAAAGGACGTTGATACTTTCGGGACAAAGAAAGAAATAAACCATCTCCCCGAAATTTTAGCAAATGATGAAAAAATATTATATTTAACATCCGGGTTTTTAAATGGCAATACGTGGTTAATCACCTGCACCAATAAACGTGTTATCTTTCTTGATAAAGGAATGATTTATGGCTTGAAGCAACTTGAAACCCCCTTAGAAAAAATTAATTCAATTCAACAGAAAACAGGCATGATGTTTGGAGAAATTGCCATCTGGGACGGTTCAAGTAAGATGGAAATTAGTCAAATTATGAAAAAAACAGTAAAACCTTTTGTAGAAGCTGTAAATAAAGCTATTGATGCCATTAAAAAAGGCGGCTCTACGGGTGGTTCTTCAGCAGCAATCGACCCTGCGGCACAATTAGAAAAATTTGCTGACTTAAAAAATAAAGGTATTATTACAGAAGAAGAGTTTCAAGCAAAGAAAAAGGAATTACTTAATCTCTGAAGGATAATTTATGAATGAAACACTTTGGGTGATTGCAATAATTGCCGGAATTATTGCACTGATTTTTTTATGGTTTTTCTTTGGTGTATTATTAAAAATACTGTTATTATGGTTACCATCATTTTTAATAATGGCAGCATGTATAACACTTGGAATAATTATTGGCGGAGTAATATCCGCCATAATTATTATTTTTGGATTAGGGGCAGCATATGCTGCATATGAGAAGTGGGAAGATAGCAATCTGTATACACGGTTAGAAAAAAAACTAAGTACGATATTTCATTTTGAATAATAATATAAATTGGAGAAACATCAGTGAGTAATATAAGGAATTATGATGTATTAATCGATGAAATCATCAACAAAATTAATTCACAAAATACATCAAAAAATAACGGTAAATTTAAAGTATTATTTTCTAATGATTCAAAAAATCATACGATTGAATCATTAGATTTTAGTGATTCGTTTGATTTAATAAAAACAAAATGGATTGAAAGTAAAACCGAATTTAATAATCTTATTGCAGAAGGTCATACTATAATATTATTTTATATAGATTTTCCAAAAAATTCTTTTGTAGCTCTTTACAAAGGGTATTCAGAAACTGATATATCACAATTACATGATCTTTCAGTTTTTATAACAAGGAATTATTAAAGTAGTTATTATATACTTTCTCCTGCTTTTCGCCGTCCTGGCTCAAAGCAGAGATAACTTTTTCTATTGTTGCCACTGCGTACAACACGGCGTTATGCGCTGCGCTCACTACGTTCGCTTGGGCTTCGCCACATTTTCACCTCCGCTGCGCTACGGTGAAAACGTCGCATACGCCGGGAACGTTGTACGCAATGGCAAAAAAAACTTTTAGCCGGGCGTCCATGCCCGGCTTAGTGTTTAATTATTCATTTATATGGATATTTTGAACAAAATATTCAATATGTTTATTATATACTTTTGAAAAACGCATCAATTCTATTACATCCACCCTTTTTTCGCCAGATTCACATTTTGAGACATAAGATTGGGGTTGATTTAAGATTTCCGCAACTTGTAACTGGGTCAAGCCACTCTCTTTTCTTGCCTTCTTCAAATTCATCAAAAAATTTTGAGATTCATAGTTTTTCACTTGTCATAGGATAAATCCTATTTTAGAATATCCTAAATTGGAATATTTTTGCACATAACTATCCAATAATATAAATAAGACCATCTTCTAAAACTTATGAGGAGTGCTGTTGGATACTTTATTTAATATTTTTAACATCATTTGCCACCAGAGACCGGAACGCTCATTTTTTATTTTTGGTTTTCAATTCTTTTTGTGTGCGAGATGTACAGGAATATATTTGTTTTTAATAATATTCCTGTTCGTTAATAATGCATATTCATACAAAATTCTCTTTATCTGTTTATTTTTTGCATTAGCAATTAACAACATTACTGCTATAGAAATATTTGATAAAAACATAACCCGCTTCTTTCTGGGTTCACTCATTGGTATCCCAGCAGCTCTTATTTTAAAAAAATCATTCAAAATACTGATCAGCGAAGGAGAAAACTTATGATTCAAAAAAAGATTCAAGCTGGATTTGCATTCGTTACTGTTCTTTTAGTTTTAATAGGCCTATCAATAGCCTGTGGTGGTAGTAGTGAGCCTGCTAAAAAAGGGAAAATTGGTGAAAAGATATCTACAGAGAAATTTGATATTGTTGTTTCATCAGTTAATACCAGAAATTCTGTCGGTGGTGAATTTTTTAGAGAAAAAGCAGGTCAAGGCGCAGTATTTGTAGTCGTAAACTTTAACTATAAAAACATATCGAAAGAACCTATAGGTACTTTTAGTATGCCAAGTATCAAAATAGTTGATCCTAATAATGTATCGTATGATTCGGCTACTGGCGCTTCTGGAGCATATGCTACTGAAATCAATCTTGATAAAAAAATAGCAAGCGATTTGAACCCTGGAATAACTCAAAAAGACGCGGACGTCTTTGAAGTTTCAAAAGAAAATTGGGACAAAGCGGGATGGAAACTTATTATCAAAGCTGATGATGATGTTGAAATTACGATTAAATAAAGTCCAAAATTATTAAACATAGGAGTGTGCAATGGCTAAAAAAAGAGGTACATCAATTGTTCCAATGCTTATGGGTATTATAGGTGCTGTCCTGCAATTGCCTGGTGCATTATGCGCGGGTGCATGTGCTGCCGGTCTTTCAAGTGGTTCCTCATCATCAACGGAAGCAGGCAATACATTTTTGGGTATCGGTTTGGTTGCTGCATTAATTGGTTTTGTTTGTGGCCTTTTCGGTAAAAAAAATCCAGTTATTGCTGGTGCAGGTCTTTTGATTGCGGCAGTTTTAACAGGAATTACACTTGTTACATTTAACTTTTTTTCACTCATAGCCTTAATCCTTTTCCTTATTGGTGGTATTATGGCATTTGCTCAAAAAAAAGAAGAAGTTCAAGCCTGATATCATACATAAAATGTTGTTTAGGCAGGTTTAAAGTTAACCTGTCTAAACATTATTAAATATGACAGAATTACATCCTTTAATTAACTTCGGTAAATTTCCTATCTTTGGCATTATGGTCGCTATTGGTTTTATTAGCTCTGTAGCTTTATATATTTATAATTCAAAAAAAATTAATGACGACCGATATAAAAAAGAAGATCTGATTATATTGTTGGGAATATCATTTCTTATAGGGTTAGCTACATCAAATATCAGCAATTGGTTTTTATATCCCGAATATCAAGCTTTTACATTAATAGAAAAAATTAAGTTCTCCGGATATACTTTTTATTTTGGTCTCATAGGATTTTTTCTTTCAATATTCATTTTTTTAAAATTATTTAATTTTCGGAATAGTGAATATTTGAATGAAATTGTACCATCAATTACATTGTTTCATGCAATTGGTCGTACTGGATGCTTGTTAGGCGGTTGTTGTTATGGAAAAATCTGTGAGATTACTGTATTCTCATTAACAATTGATCGATTTCCTGTGCGAGAAATTGAAATTTTAGTTTTAATATTATTAACAATTCTGTTTCAGATAAAAATCAAGAAACGACGAATATATTTATATTTAACAGTGTATCCATTAGCTAGATTTTTCATTGAATATATGCGTGGTGATAATCGAGGCTACCTGTTTATCGAATTTTTATCTCCATCCCAAATAATATCATTGATAATTATTGGTATTATACTTACTATTTTATTTTTGGAAATATTAAAAAATGAATTTGAATAAAATTATAAGACAATTTATTGCTTGCCTTCGTCCCTCCATGGACTTCGGCAGAATAAACTTTTAGTAATTTTGCCACTGCGTACAACAAAGCTTATGCGCTCCACTCGCTGTCGCTCGTTCGGGCTTCGCCACATCGCGCAAAAGGCCGCGCGACGTCGCATAAGCAAGACGTTATGTGCAATTTTGAGCGCTTATTAATTTTGAATAATTATCTAAGAATTTTTGATTACTCCCTCTATCTATAGTTTACAGGGAATAAATATATCGATGGATTAAAAATGTGGCCAGACGTTGAAATACGAATAAAACCTAAATATCTGCAAAATATCCATTTTTCAATATTCCTTTTTATAGTGATTATTTCATTTGGAATATATGGAATATTAAGTCCAAGGAACCCATGGGATATTAGATTAGCAGCATCATTAGGAAGTTTTATCTTTTTAATAATCTTTTTTATATATCTCAACCATTTTTACAAGAATTGTGTATTTCTTACAATGACGCCTGAAAAACTAATAGGATATAATCATTTCAATCAATATAAAGGAGAAATTATTTGGAATGATATTGTGGAAATGTACTCAACAGGAGGAACGTATTACATAGTTATCAAGGATCTACATGGAAAAGAGTTAAAAACTGGGGCACCTCTTGCTGATTTTAAATCTATTATTTACAAAGACGAAACTGGTCATGAAATAGTTGAGCATACTGACTTTCACAACTATGAAATCGTTATAAATGAAATCATTCATCGTTCTTTTAATTGCAAAAGAATAGATTTTAGAACTATCAAGAATAAATTTCCAAGAATAAATATTTACGAAAAAGGATTATAAATTATCAAGGAATCAATTTCACTTGCATTTCTTTAATGTTAGCATAAAATATGATTTAAAGGTTTAATAGATAACAAATATTTATTGAATGAAAAGAGCGCTCAAAACTGCACATAACAAAGCATAACCGCTCCGCTCCTCGGCGCGAGTTAGCCGCGCCTGCGGTGCTCGGCCTCGCGCTTATCCCGCCAGCCGCGGCGCGGTTTGGGGGAAGTTAAAACGCGCCTTGCTAGCGGGGCGCTTCGGCAACCCGCTACGCGGGTTCGGCTATGCTTGAAATGTTAGTCGAAATTGGCGCGCTTAATTCTATGATAAAGGGAAAAGTGGAAATGCATATGATTTTTAGAAACATAATAATTTTATTAATAGTTTTATCTACTTATCCACTTTATGCTAAAATAAATTTATCTCTAATCCAGGAAGGTGATATTATATTTCAGGAATCACTTTCTGAGCAAGCAAAAGCCATCAAGTTGGCAACTCATTCAAGATATACTCATGCAGGTATAATATTTAAATATAATAATCAATTTAAAGTCCTTGAAGCTGTTCAACCTGTAAAAATTACAAATTTAAATACTTTCATAAATAGAGGGGTTGACCATCATTTTGTTATTAAAAGATTAAATAATCATAAAACTTTATTGAATAGATCTAACATTAATCGAATGAAAAAAATTGGAAACTTATATATTGGAAAGAACTATGATATCTATTTTGAATGGAATGACAATAGAATATACTGTACCGAATTAATCTGGAAAATATATAAAAAAGCATTAAATATTGAAGTAGGCAAACTTGAAAAACTAAAAGACTTTGATTTATCTGATCCATATGTTAAAAAGATCATGAAAAAACGATATGGAAATAAAATTCCATATAATGAATTTGTAATTTCACCTGATTCCATGTTTAAGGCTGATAACTTAATTGAAGTAATAAAAGAATAAAAATGAGCGCGCCAACTTCGACTAACAAACCATAACCGCTCCGCTCCTCGCTCGCTAAGGCTCGCTGCGGTGCTCGGCCTCGCGCTTATCCCGCCAGCTGCGGCGCGGTTTTGGGGAAGTTAAAGCGCGCCTTGCTGGCGGGGCGCTCGGCAACCTGGCTTCGCCAGGTTCGGCTATGCTTGAAATGTTGTGCGAAATTTACCGTCTAAATTATATTCAAATATGAATAAAAATAGTATTAATATTATTGAATCTGAGCAATTAAGAGG
>Ga0208822_1001802_pt1 | contig 14260 bp, 22 predicted proteins | sample AD_STIC08_MetaG_FD_184435 | JGI IMG/M metagenome (GOLD analysis project Ga0208822, IMG submission 184435) | Active sludge microbial communities of municipal wastewater-treating anaerobic digesters from USA - AD_STIC08_MetaG (SPAdes) (version 2) | ecosystem: Engineered > Bioreactor > Anaerobic >...
TTATGAGTTACGCCAGAGTGATGTCCGAAGCGGCCAGTTCCCATTCTTCCTTGGAGCCGTTCACTTCAACTTCCACCACCACTACATCCCCCGAGGCTGAGGCCACGATACCGCTCATTTCCTCACCCTCGTATTCGAAGGTTACCTTAGCTCCCTTCTTCGGACCCTTACTGCTGGCCGCGGGTGCTGAAGGAGCAGCTTCACGCAGGAAGTCAGTAATACGGGGCTTCTGCTTACCCTGGTAGGTTTCATTGGCCACAACGCACATGACCTTGTTACCCTTGTAGGAACCCAGGTTCAGGCCGAACTTGCCATTGACTTCCTCACCCATAGCCTCCAGAAGACCCTTCAGGCGCCAGAGGGCCGTGGGCTTCAGAGAGGTGTTGTCATACACCGTGACGCCCTTATAGGTACCCTCAGCGACCTTCCACTTCCAGGCCAGGTATTGATTACCCTCCTGGCTTTCCTTCTCCTCAACCGAGACAACCTCCAGCAGATAGTTGTCATCGGGAACGGAACGACCCCCGGACTCAACATCCGTAAAATCAACGGTTACATCACTACGTTTTTTCGGTCCAGCCATGATTGCTTACTCCTTGGTTAAGTATGTCCAACGCTTATGACTCTTAATAAGACTCACCAGGCCAATGGATATACTGTATTTTGCTGCTATTGATCGAAGTGTTCCAGTCTCTTCTCTAATTGATAGAACCTGAGACTCACTGAGGTTATTGCCACTTACTGAACTACCACGAGCTTGTCTCCCCTTGCTTACTTTGTCATTAGAGTTATCTAAGTCAGTACCCAAGAAAAGATGGTAAGGATTTACACAAGCTCGATTGTCACAACTATGAAGCACTTTCATCCCCTGGGGTATAGGTCCAAAATGTAGCTCATAAGAGAATCTATGAGCTAAGGAGAGACCCAGAGAATAAGCCCCCAGCCTAAAAGACCCATAACCCTCGGGTTTAAGCGTACCGATCCACTCCCAACATTGAGGGCCCTTTGAAACTTTACTCCAGAACCTTTCAAGTTGATTCATGTCATCTACTTAGTCAGGGACTTACGAATGGGCTTCTTTTCACCCTCTGACATGAGCATCATTAGCTGGGAGAACTGAGGATCAACCAGATGGTCTGGGATGGTGGTTCCCAAGGGGTTCCTCATCTTGGTAGTGTAATATGCATGTGGACCGATACGCATACAGTATTCCACCTTACGGGACTTGTCTTCCAGGAACACCTCGCGAACGTACGTGTTGCCGATGGCCTTGACAGCACCATTCAAGGTTCCGGCCACTGATGGCATCAGGCGAGCACCAATCTGGGGGTCGATGGTATCGTCATCCTCACCTGACTCACCTTTACTGGCACGGTCATGAGCGATGAACAAGACGTTAATATCATCCTCAACTAGGTCACGGTAGTTCAGCAGCCAGGTTTTCATCATACCGGAAACCACACCCCAAAGACGCTGGGACATAATCTCTTTTCCCTCTTCCACCATGGCGTGCTCCATACACAAATCCTGGAGGGAGGAAATTTGATCCAAGATCACCGATTTGTACTTCTTCTCCTTTTTGAGATACCAGAAGACTTCCTCCACTTCTGACCAGGTGTTGACCGATACTACATCAACCCCATCACGGTCAGCAATGCTATCAGTACCTTTCTCCCGGATGTCAATCAGGAGTGCCGGGGTGGGGAATGACGCACCGAAGGTGGTCTTACCAGTTCCAGAGCGTCCATATACCAGCATGGACAGGACCTTCGGCAGGGCTTTCACCGAGGTAATACGATCCAAAACAGACATTTACTTCTCCTCTCACTTAGTGAGTGAATGACCCGAAGATTCGGTCGGGTCGTCCGAACAGCAATTATACCCTAAGCAGGCCGGATGGTAAATAACTGCTTCTTGATGAAAGATCCGTCCAATCCACGAACCTCAGCCGAGCAGAGCTGGTAGTAACTGCAGGATTTGCAGTCTCTGGTCATGTTCCTGCAGAAGCGCTTACCATCATGATTGAGCATTTCCCGAGCGGTGCCGAAGAAGTCCTCCACTACCTCGGTGATCAGCGTCTCTGAGGGCTTTGGAAGATAGACACGCTTGAAGAAGGTATTCTTAGCGGTCAGAGCTAGCATGTCAGCGTAGTTAGCGGGGTTGAGCCCATGGGCCACGATGGAGGCCATGTAGGTATCGGCATCGCAGTCAATGTTCTTCCGCTTACTTAGCTGACCATTCTTCAGGAGTTCAGGAGCTGTGGGCGGCTTAGTCCGTAGGTAATCCCATAGGATGCCATCCACGTGCTCCCCGTTTTCCCGCATACCCCAGTAGTACAGGACCGTCTGGATGTCAGAGAAGCGTGTGTGCTCGTCTGGCAGGATCTTATGGGTCTTATGGTCATCCAGCCAGCGTCGGCCGTGCTGATCATCAGGCAGGGCGTCGATGATACCTTTGAACTTCATGCCCTTGTACTCAGCCAGCAGCTCGATTTCTGCTCGGCCACCATAATCCAGCCCATCCTTGGCCCAATGCTTGTTGTAACGAATGATGGTGGATTCCAGCTCTTCAGGGCGGGGATAGTCTTCGGCTTCCTCGCCCCAAAGGGTGTCATACACCTCTTTGTAGGTAGCCAGGGGCTCACGCCAGTCAGTCCCCTTGATCTGGGCTTCCAGCATAGCATGCAGAGTGGTTCCACGAAGCAGAGCGACAGGGGAGGTCTTACGCTGAAGACCCTGCTCATATTTGTAGTCATAAGACTTTTGGCAGCGTCTCCAGGTTTTCACCTTAGACTGGCTGAAGTAATCTACTTCCATGATATTACTCCTCAGCGTCCAGCTTGGCCAGAGCACGCTTAACCGTGTTGTTTTCCATCAGCTCGTCGATGAAGCTTTCGATGTCGAAGGACTGGATCAGCTCCTGATAGGCCTGAACCTGCATGGCCCGGGTCAGCTTCACCAGACGGGCATCATCCGGACGGAACTGTTGCTGGGCCAGCATAGCCAGGTTAGCGATCACCAGGCCACCGATCGTGGTGTCCACGTAACCGCGGACCATCAACGGGGCTTTCTTAGCCAGTACTTCCTTGGCCTTCTTGTTAGCCAGACGACCGGCTTCTTGATAAGCGGCGACAGTGGCGGCGGATTTGTTGGAGTCGATAACGGTGTTCAACTTGGATGACATGATGATTTCCTTTTTGGTAGCGATAACAGGTGCGGCAGTGTTGGTTTTGACATTATAAGGCTGAATCCATTCTTCGACTTCATCTTCTTCATCCTGATAGACATTGACATAAAGACGAGTGGAGAAATCCCCAGTGACATTATGTTTCGTCACCGTACAGTTCAGTGTTTCCCCCTGGCTGAGTAAGCTATGAATCCCCTGATTCAGTCCCTTGGGTATCCAACCTATTTGGGTATCCCCGGGATTGAGGAGAAAGACCCCGACGGCATAATCATCATGTTCATTTTTAATCTTCAGAAGCTGAAGAGTTGTTCCGACTATGATACGGTTGACATGCTGTCCATATTTATGGAACGAGAGACCAGTAACGGACCCTCGATAGACCAGTTGGCTCATATTAGTGCTCCTGAGTAGCGTAAGTGGAGGCCAGGTCGAACAGCTCAGAGTTGAACTTAAAATCCCGCTTGACGTTCTTCACTGGCTTGATGTTAAGAGTACGATTGTTGGAAGTGACCCCCGAGAAACCTCCTTGAGTCAAGTTCTCTTGGACACGGTTGAAAACCCGCCAGAGGTCAGATCCCTTGTCAGCGTCCCGACGAGTCAGCAGCAGCTGCTCAGCCGTTACCGGGGTCTTATCACCCCAGCGGATGGCCATGGCTTTGTTAGCGAAGTCCACTTGCTCTTTGAATGGAACCTCAACTTCCATCCAGTCCTTGACCGTACCCGAGAGCTTGTGGGTAAGTTCATCCATTCGGCCCGTAACCGCGGTGATCTGTTCTTCCAGGTTCTTGATGTTGTAGTGCTTCAGCGAGACGCCCTCCCAGAGGGAACCGGCGACCATACCATTGGAGCAGACCATTCGGAACATACCCAGAGCCATACGCAGCGCCCAGGAGCCATTGTGTGAGTTCAGCACAATGATCTCGGGAGTGACACCCTCCACGTTGATGTCCAGAAAGTCTTTGTGACGCAGGCGAAGAGCATGGCGTGCGAACTGCGGGGTCTTGGAGTGTTTGGCAGCGTTGAATGAAGCCACCTGCCAGCCCATGTCCTGGAAGCGGGAGAGTACGTCAGCGGTCTTGATGTGAACGTACTTCTCACTCATCTTGGGGGAGTGAGTCTCAGAGTAAACTGCTGAGGGGAGGATGAGGTCAGACATTTGAATCTCCCTGAAAGTGGTTGTAACCGAAGTCGGTAATCAGTGCCGACAAATCAATTATAAGGGATACAGCGAGTGTCAGGGGACCTTCTTCTCGATTAGCCTTCGACTTCGCTGAATAATGAGTCGACCGACTTCCCGGCCCAGGTTGTAGCTCATGCCCCGAAAGAAGCTCTGAAGAGCCATACCCATGGCCTTCTCAACCTGTCCCTGGGGTACCTTAGAAATCTTGGTCGTCATTCTCAGCTCCTTGTGTCTTCGGGACGTATTGCTTGCAGATATGAAGAACTTCGGTAGCCGGGATCACCAGCCTCCATCCGGAATCCAGTTGCTTCCACTTGAGCCCCTTCATCCCACAATACTTGCAGACTGGAGAAGATGCCCGACGAGTGGAACCCTTTCGGTACCACTTCGGATAGGCATCCATCATGCTATCATTCAGGTAGTCGGCCATCTCTCCCATGATTAGCTCTTGTCTTCTCGAACGCAGTGGAAACGTGGGTGGCGTAGAGATCCCTCCGGCGTGATCTGGTGGTAATGGATTTCGATGACCTTCCCACGAATCAGGTTCGGATCGGCCCAGAACATCTCACGTTCCTCATCGGAGAAGCCCGTACCGATGCTCACTCGCTTGCCCTTGAAGTAAACGATAACTGCTCCAAGCATACCATAGTACTTGCCTTCACCCTGGATGACGTCCTTGACCAAGAGATCCACATCATTGATCTCCTTCAGCTTCAGCCAATCCCGATGCTTACCCTTACGATACAGGCCTTTCACGTTCTTGACGATCGCTCCCTCATACCCGGTGTCCAGGAAGCGGTTGTATAGGTTCATCACCTCCTCATCAGTTTCGACACGGAAGGAGGGAACGAGCTTTAGATTCTTGAACTCGGTATCCCGGGGAAATAGGCTCTCCAGATCCTGCCGGCGCTGGTAGTAGGGCCTAAGCGGGTTATTCCACTCATCCATGCCCATGACATCGAACAGATGATAGTTGGTATTCTCATTCTGTTGCTCTTTGCGACGAACAGCAGAGCTGGACTCATTGAAGTTACCCGAGATCAGCTCTCCGTCAATGACACAGTCCCCGAGGCCTTTGGTAAGCTCCAGAATCTGCTCCTTCAGATGGTCAGAGGAAGTGAATGGCAGACCATTACGGGAGAGTAGCAGAACTACCCCTGACTCCACAATCGCTACACAGCGTAGCCCATCGTATTTGGGCTCCACGGCATAAGAGGTACGGGATTTGGCCACATCATACTTGTGAGCTCGCATGACCTTGAACTGTCGAATCAGCCCTGGGTAGGCTTTCAGCACCAGCTGAGGACCCACACCACAGCGTAGATCCTTACGCAGGACTCGAGTAATGAGCTCCTGGTCCTCGACGTCCAGGCAGGCTTCACCTAGCAGCCGCTTAGCCTCATTGCCAGTCACCTGACGTTCAGCGCAGCGACTCAGGATTTTGAAGGTATCGGCCAGCCCCTTTGGCTCACCCTCAACTGATGTAATGCCAAAGGTGATGAAGGGGTCGGTAGCTAGACGAAGAACCTCCCGAAGTTCAGACTGGTAGGGGTAGGCCTTCAGAAGGTTAAGCTTTACTTCTGGTGATCCCTGTTCAGAGATCTGATTGAATAGTTTAAGCATGTAAATGGCTCCAAGATTTGTGTTTCTTGATTAAGTGGATAAGTACTACACTTACATTATAGTACTGAGATAGCGTTATAGCCGAATCATTGCAATCATCTAAACCACGAATCTCTATCCTCCTCCAAAAGTCATCCATTATATTTCTCACCCTTCCAAGTGCGGCCGGCCCCCCATGTTCCGACTTCCAGGTCGGCCACGATGGGTACTGGCAGAGAGATACCCCAGTGATCCAGCAGCTCGGGATGCTCCATTCGGGCTTTGATCTGGGGGAGCATCTCATCCAGGAACTCTGTTTTGACCCACATAAGGATGGAGTCATGCACCTCCCCACGCACCCTGAGTTTAGCTCCACTGTCGGGCACTTGAAGGTTGTAGAATATATCCAACATGGCCATGACTTTCAAGTCACCAATGCAACCCTGAACGGGTGAATTGATGGCTTGACGCTCGCATTCGGCTTTCACCATACGGTCTGGAGACCATATGCCAGGAAGCCGGCGTTTGCGACCGATGAGGCTTCTAACGAACCCATCCATCTTTACGAAGGTCTTCTGCCTATCATGCCAGATGGGGAGGGCTGAATAAGTGGAGAAAAAGGCCTGCTTAATGTCCTCGGCTTCCTGTAGCGATACCTCCCAGTCATACTTCAGCTTTGCGTATTCAGTGAACTTCTTAGCCCCCATCGAATAGAGAAATCCAAAATTCACAGCCTTAGCCTGCTTCCGCTTTTCCTTCCAGGGCTTGTTCAGTTCGATGGCCCTATCATGTCCCATCTCCTCCAGGTAATCAAGGATGGCCACCATGCTCATCCCATCACAGTCCCCACGATCCTTCTCCACTGTGTCACGAGCTAACAGAAGATTCTCATTAGATCCACCCATCTTGAGCATACCAACACAGGTTCGCCAGTGGACGTCAATCCCCTCGTTGTAGCAACGTATGAGCTCCTCATCCCCTGATACGATAGCCGCAATACGAAGCTCAGCCTGAGAGAGGTCACCCTGGATAAAGGTCCAGCCCTCTGGGGCCTCAATCAGGTTACGAATGATGCCATCCCGTGGTACCTGGTGAAGACGCGAGGAGTATCGCCCAGTGACCGTACCATGCAGCTTGGTGCCCAGGAACAGGGAAGATCCAACCATATACTCTTCCCAGCCATCCACATAAGTGGAAAGCATTTTCTGGTGAGAGCGGTAGTCAGTGAGCATTCTGACCACGGGATGTCCATCGAGTTCAGCCAATGCGGCTTCCCCACTGGACGGGGCGCCCTTATCAGTAAATACCCGGGGAGTCAGCCCCAACGTCCCGTAAAGGATCTCATTGACCTGTTTAGGGCTATTCCAATTTACAGTAGCCCCCGCCATATCATTCAGCTTTTTCTCTACGGTATCCAATAACAGCACCAGCTGCTCACGTACCTCAGCTCGTCGCTTCAGGTTAACGTGATGACCCTCTCGCTCGATGACCTCATACATGCGTGAGGCAGGCATAGTTAGATGCTCATAGATATTGCGGGTCTCAGCATCCTGCATGAGCATGCGACGGAACAGCTTGGCCAGACGATAGGTACGATAGCAGTCCCGGCCGCAGTATACGAACAGCTTCATGGCTTCCACTGCGCCCTTTTTCTCAGCCGTGGTAAGGTCATAGTCCGGAGCGTTCAGGAACAACCTGGAATTCTCCTTCAGCCCATGCGGAGTGTTCTCATCCAGGTTGTAGTGCATGAGCATGGTGTCGTCCTTGTTGTAGAAGGAGACGCCCATTTTCATATACAGCCAGAGACTGTCGAACTTCCAGTTCTGGTTGGTTACCGGGACATGCTGCTCGGACATCCAGTGTAGTAGCTTACGCTGAGCATCCGCTGGCAAAGTCGGGGCTTTTCGTATGGGTAGGACCCAGCAACCCTGTGATTTAGGCAGGTATACGCCCACGCAGTTTATGTAACTGTCCGGGTTATACCAGTCCAAACCCGAAGTTTCCAAGTCGCATACGAATTCGGGTTCATGTGGGAAGGCTTGCATGAACTCGTCCAGGTTTGAACGGTCGATGATGCGTACCCTGGGCTCCTCCCACTCGATTTCAGCTACGCCCTTGACCAGGTCACCAAACCGCTTGATGATCCGCTTGAACTCGGGCTCTTTACTGGGGTCGCGAAGTACATAGGCGGGAGAGTAGCAGGGGACATAGATCACTCCATCCTTCTCAATGAACTTACCCGCGACGCTGGAAAGGTTAGCCGCTTTGACTACTGACTTAGCCGCGGTCGCTCCCATGACGAGAACATACTTCGGTTTTTGTTCTTTGATCTCATCCTGTATATAGCCCGCACAGGCCTTACACTCAGAGGGCTCCACCTTCTTACCGTCCGGGGGCTGGCACTTGACGACTCCAGTGGCGTAATAGTCCTTGATTCCAACTCGATCAAGCTCTGAAATAAGGATCTTCCCAGGACCCCCGGTAAGGTATTCACCACGGTTGATGTTAGTGGCACTTGGGGCATCCCCAATGATCATTACTCCAGAGCTAGCGGCAGACCCGTTCCCATAGAGACAAACAGTTGATGAAGATTCTGAAAGACTACAGAGGGTACAGTTTGGATTTCGCATGGTATTCCCGCGGAGAGTAGGATTTCGATACCCGAGGTATCACGATAAGGCCTCAGGTATTTTACCCCAATTAGCCCGGTGTTGATTAGCTGTTTAGCACAGGGTAGGCAGGGGCTATCGGTGCAGTACAGGACAGCCCCCTCGGTGGAGATGCCATGACGAGCTGCATAGGCTACGGCATTCTGTTCAGCATGCACCGTTCGCTGGCAGCCCGTTCCCATGGCACTGGAGGCTACTTTACAAGCCTGAGTACAGTGAGGAAAGCCCGCGGGCGGACCAGCATATCCCGAGCTAATGATACGGCCCTCTTTAGCGATGATGGCCCCTACGGCCTTACGTCCACAGGTGGAGCGAAGGGAGGTGACCAGAGCATGGAGCATCATCTGCTCATCCCGGGTAATTCGAATACTCATCTTAGCCACTCCAGTAACGTGGTAATGGGCAACGAGAAGCCCGCGGCGTTCTTATGACCTCCACCACCGAACTGTTTGGCGATGGCCGATACGTCGTAATCTCCATTGGACCTGAGAGATACTTTGGCCATGTTGTCAGATCCCAGATACCAGACAAGGCCATAAGAACCCGATTGATTGGCAAGTTCATGTCCCACCTCCGACATATGGACATTAGTATTGACCACGAGACCTGGCTCGCCGGTCCATCCATACTGCTCAGTGTGTATGGTTATCCGGCACTTACGGGCATGCTTAGCACTGGACTTGACCTGGGCTTCCTGTGCACCGAGAAGCATATGTCCCTCGTCCACTACCGGCCAGTAAGACGTCTCCAGGCCCACCTGGATGATGTCCCTCCACTGCTCAAAGGTCCAGGGCTTGCGAGCGGCCATGCCGGCATGGAACGCCTTGCTGTCAGGAAGCTTAAACTGCCAACGGTCACGGTCGTCGATCCATCTCACCCAGTCTGGGGCGGGCTGACCGCCACTGAAGTATTCCCAGGCGAGCATGGTGCCGGATTTGTTGTTGTCCAGGACAATGTGGGTGTATTCGGTTTCATCCAGATATAACTGGCGTTCCTCCTCACACCAGGCCTCGAAAGCAGTCTTATGGTGATCAAGCCAAGTGACGTGGTCTGCAAGTTCGATGATCTCTCCCGTGACTAAGGCATCAAAGCTGAAGTCCAGGATATAGACATCACGATTGATTACTTCAACCTCATCTAGGATCTTCACACCATAATCCAGGGGTAAGTACTCGGCTTCATCACCGAACTTTAGCCAGGCACAGTAAGCGGCACCGAAACCGTCGGTACAGTTTGCGTGATATATGATCAATGGTTTCATTCTACGTCATCCAAGTGAATTTGCGGTTGAAGGGCTACTTCCCTCAGGTCATACTTCTCAGGCTGGCCTTTGAATTGCTCCTCGGTGTAGATGAAAGCATGCTTTCCCCCAGTGACCTCGAAGATCTTGTCCCAAGCCTGATGTATGGTATCGGCGGGTACTCGAGAATAGCATCTCTCCAGATGCGACCCGAACCCATAGGTTACGAAAAATTCATTCATTTTAATGCCACTCGATCGGTTGTGAAGCAATGAAGGGATGTGATGTGCATGGTAAGTGTCCCTGGAGCCACGTTGTCCCAGTCCATTTCCGGCCTGGCCAAACGGCACTGCTGAAGAACCCATAACTGAAGTCTAAGGGTAAGATATACGTCGTCCCTAAAATGACGCACGAAGTCGCAGGAGCGTAGATAGTAAACGCAATGGAGTTTATTCTCTCGCATAATAAAGTGGTAGCCCAGGGAACAGGGAACGCGCTTCTCCTGAACGGCGGCTCCCAGGTCCTCAGGGAACCAGACCGGCAGGTAGGCTTGCCTAGTGGTCGGTTCGTTGGCCAGAATAGTGACGAGGTCATCTAAGTCTCCGTAATGAAAGCGTATGCCCTTATGAGGGGCTATAGAGTCGGATGACAGTACCCCGTTCGGGGTTGTTCCCGCAGCCTTAGGCCAATACCTTTCAGCATACGAATGATCGAACTGGGGATCTTTCTCTCCAGAACGTCGATGAGTATCCGCGGAATTGGAGTACGGCCATATGCGCCATGTCTGACCAGGGTTAATAGGATCACCAGATACACGCTCCTGAGTAAAGTGAGCGTCAGCCCAAGGGAGGTTTGGATGAATCTGATCACGATAGAACTCCAAATTTTCAGTGGGGAGATCATAAGTAAAGGAGTAGTTTAACAACTCCAGCATGGGTTGAGGGGCTTTGACTGATTGCCAACGAGCTCCCTCAACAGTAGGCGCCACTAGCATACGCTTAGTGATGTCCTGAGCAATGGATTCAAATGGTCTCATTGGCAGCAGCTATGAATGTAGCGTTGAAAAGAGAGCCCACATTTAGTGCAGCGCCCGTTCATGTCAGTCTGGCCATCAGCCTCATCCGGCCACTGGTGATTGCACTTCTCATCGATAGCGGGAGAGACGTGAACCACCGTCATTTTCTGGCTGAACGTGGGACAGGTAATGGCTCTCTCGGGATCCACCAGCTGAGCGGGAAGCGCCCAGTGCGGGACGGGGAACTCACAGGTATAGTATCCCGTTGGGCCTTTTACAGAGATGTGCACGCAGTCTTTGCAGTGTTTCCGATCAGACATACCGCTTCCTTTCGTTGAGGCATTTCTGAGCGATGTCATAGATATTGGTATAACCATAACGACCCGAGGTTAGTGCTGCTATAGCAAGCTGGTCTAGTAGCTTGAGCTTCAGGGTATGAATCTCATCCCTAAGCTGCTGGTTTTCGAATTGAAGTTCATTCTCCGTCGCCATCGTCTTCTCCTATGCCTTCGTCATTGAAGCTGGCCCCGTTTGCAGAGCAGTAGTCAGCCAGCGCTTTACAGTCCAGCTTTTCCTGGGCTATACCCCACATTTTAACCCTATGACGATACTGGTACCTACACTCCTTCTCGAAGAATTTCGCTGTTGCATTCAAGAATGTACGATAGTATCTTGGATCATGTTTCTTTATGTGTTCATAGAACTCAATAGCGTCGGTATGCTGAAACAGTATAGGGGCGAAAAGGGCCGTGATGAAAATGTTAGCAAAGTAGAATCGATAAGTTCGGGGTGTATGGGCTAATCCTAATTGTTCAAGTATCATGGGTATCAGCACATGATCAGCGGTGTGCTTCTGTATAATCTCAGTAGACCTGTAAACCACATCCACCTCGGTCCACTTAGGGGTCTGAGTAATGATTAAGGAACGGATGCAGTGACCTTGACTTTTCGTGGGGTCTTTCGCCTGGCCTATGGTATTGAGGGCCACAGAGGTGTGGGGTGATTTCCTGCGGGCCGCAAGTTTTACCCTGGCAGCGTCCACTTCGGCCTGATTGAAGTAGTTCCGCATCAGCTGGGACACTTTCCCGCCCCTGTATCCCAACTGAGCTAGGTCAACCTCGGGCAGGGCATCCAGCTCCCAGCTTACCCCCTGGACAACTTTGCGGACACCCGTATAGATACCGGGTTGCGTGACGACATGACGACAAAGGTCAACCAACATGCTTAATTCCTAACATAAATGAAACTACTGATTTGATGGATTCTACTGACTTCATCGTGCGTTTGCTACGTCTTCGAGCATCCTCCCTTTCACGTACTTCCTGGGCTAACCGGCGTTTGCGCTTACGTTCAGCGGTTGTTTGTATGTGGGGCTTAATGGCATCTTCGCCAGGACCCCAGACATACACCGCTACCCACGGACCCTGAGGGCTATCCCGTCGCCAGGAGATTACCCGTATCTCTTCACTGGTATGAAGTAGCTTGAGATACTCTCTGGCATTCCTGGCGTCGATAAAGCATCGAGCTTCCACATCATGAAAAGTAAGCTGAGCCCCTGAATGGAACTCAGCCTTAAGCTTTTGCATGGTAGGATTCATCATCCTTGGGAGCATGCGTCTTTCACCCGATTTTCAACCTGCTCATCATTCCACTCGAATGGTACCGTGAGCTGAGCCACATCATCTGACCTGTGGGTGTAGAATGGTAGCTCTAGCAGATCACACCAGATACCATCAGCCCAGTAACAAATGACTCGCTGCTTCTGGCCCCAGATGCGGTCATGACCCTCAGCGAACTTATCATTAGAGACTTTACTTACCAGACGGTCTCCGGTTATATCATTTTTGCTCATTAGCTACTCCCTGGCATTTAGCGCATACACGCTTGGTAACCCAAAAACCCCCTTTATATACCCTTTTAGAGGTACATAAAGAGGCGCTGGCTGGCTGTTTGCAGCGGCTGCATATTACCAGTAGGGGGAAACCCGAGGAACTGGGTCCGCCGCCCTTCGCGGTATACTCTCTATACCTGTTAGTCTCAGGAGGGGTCATTATATTCCTCGAAGGGGGCCGGAAGAGCCAAGAGCTGTTGGATGCGATGGTCATAATCTTCCAGCTTATTTGTGGCCTCAGCTTGGAACTTTGCCTTCTGAGTACGTAGCGCTTCGATCCGGGACTGAAGCAGCTGCTCCTCACTCATCAGAGTGATCTCCACTTTGGCCTCACCAACCAAAACCCAGCCGTGTTCCGACATGTCACTTGCATACAGTGTGGTGCAACTGGCGGCTTCCTCAGGAATTAGGTTAGCAAGCTCTTTGGGGTCTTGGTATTCGTTAGTAACCCAGACGGAAATCTTAGGACATACAATCATGGTACTCTCCCCACCAATAAGGTGCTGGGCGGCTCTTGTTCCAAGCCGCGAACTGTTTAGAATGGTAGTATTTACGATAGGCTACTACAGGATCTTTGTCTTTGAATTGATCAGGCATGCACTGAACAAATTCTGAGATGCCAATGGGCAGGGCTCGTGGTACTTTACACTGCTCGATGACTGACTGGCACTTATGAACTTTACCATATCGTTCGGTGTACTCGGCGCAGAGTGCTAGGCCATGTCGCTTAAGCCAGCCGAAGTTGATGCGATTGAGGCCAGCCCATAACACACAGGGGTGGTTCATGTGCGTTGGCTTGTAAGGGCCACCGCAAATGGTACTGAGGATCTGGGCGGTTTCTAAACACATCTTAACCACATGTTTGTCAGCTTGATATTGTGCTGCCAGTGTGGGGTTGGTATCTAGTATGAATATATTAATTTTGGGTTCCTACCTTTCTCCAGATTTTATAGACCATCGTCCGGCTGATACGGTACCGGGACTGGATTTGATCTATTGGTATTATACCCTTAAGAGATTGAATTTGGGAATATTCTTCATCTGAAAACCTTCTAGCATTCCGATTGCCCATCAACTTCGGTCCATTACTTTTGGGCTTCCCCTGATTAGCTTCCCTCTGATGTTGTGAAATCCCCTGGCTTTCTAGGTTGCTTAAGAGGTTATTGCAGCGGTTTCCATCTTTATGGTGAATCACCAATCCTTGAGGATCCTCCCCTGTGTGGTTCCACCAGGTGGCCCGATGGGCCAAATGGTACTTCTGTGGTATGAACGGATGGTTCCTGATCATTACCCTCATGTATCCGCTGTTAGATAAGGTGGATACATGAGAGACATATGGAAGTATAGAGGGGTCCAATATCACAAGAAACTCCTTAATATGTAATACGTTTGTATTATACACTAACGGGTTATTTTTGTCCAGCATCTCAATCCCTTAGAAAGGACTCATCCGTATATGCCCTTCAGCAACTGATTG
>Ga0208822_1001808_pt1 | contig 14249 bp, 14 predicted proteins | sample AD_STIC08_MetaG_FD_184435 | JGI IMG/M metagenome (GOLD analysis project Ga0208822, IMG submission 184435) | Active sludge microbial communities of municipal wastewater-treating anaerobic digesters from USA - AD_STIC08_MetaG (SPAdes) (version 2) | ecosystem: Engineered > Bioreactor > Anaerobic >...
CGCTTCGAACAGCGCCGTCAGCACGATCTGTGACCACAAGGGCGTTTCGCCAACGCCGGGTTCGAGGATGGCCTGCTCGTTGCTGGTATCGGCATCGGCATCGAGCAAAGTCACCGCCAATGCGCCGACGTCCTCAAGCGCCGCCTCCACGCTCTCCTGCTGATCGGCGCGCAGGCTGAGGGAGAGTTCGATGAAGCCGGGAGTCGGGAATGGGGAGTGGGGAATAGTTGAAGCGGAACGCGCCTCGCCCTTGCTCTTGTTCTTGTCTTTCACGATTCCCTATTCCCTATTCCCGATTCCCGACTCTCGGCCTTGCAACCATTCCCCAATCCCGATTCCCGGCCCTCAGGCCATTCACGATTCTCGAATCCTGACACTTCAATGCATGTCCCGGCCCGGAGCGCCGTGCCTTGAATCACCTCTCCCGCTGGCGGGAGAGGTCGCGCCAAAGGCGCGGGTGAGGGTGGGGGTTCCAGCGTGTGCGAAGGCGTGCGCTTGCGTCCTGCACCACCCTCACCCCAACCCTCTCCCGCCAGCGGGAGAGGGGACAAGCAGATCCTCGAATCCCGAATCCCGGCCTTCAAGCCATTCTCGATTCGCGGCTCTCGGCGATGCGTTTTTCCAGGTAATGGATATTCATGCCGCCGCTGTGGAATCCGCCGTCGGACATGATGCGCATCTGCAGCGGCAGGTTGGTCTTGACGCCCTCGATTACCACTTCGGCCAACGCCTGGCGCATGCGCGCGACGGCGGTAGCACGGTCACGCCCGTGCACGATCAGCTTGCCGATCATGGAATCGTAGTTGGGTGGAATGCGGTAGCCGTCGTAGATGTGGGTATCGGTGCGCACGCCGGGGCCGCCGGCGGCGAGGAAGCGCTTGACCAGGCCCGGACTGGGCATGAAGGTGTCCGGATCTTCGGCATTGATGCGGCATTCGATGGCGTGGCCGGTGATGTGGATGTCTTCCTGGCGAATGGAAAGTTTTTCGCCCGCGGCAATCAGCAATTGCTCACGCACCAGGTCCACGCCGGTGATCATCTCGGTGACCGGATGCTCCACCTGGATGCGTGTGTTCATCTCGATGAAGTAGAAGCGGCCATCCTCGTAGAGGAATTCGAAGGTGCCGGCGCCGCGATAACCGATGCGCAGGCAGGCATCGACGCAAACCTTGCCGATCGCCTGGCGCGCGTCTTCGCTGATGCCGGGGGCGGGTGCTTCCTCGACCACCTTCTGGTGGCGACGCTGCATCGAGCAATCACGCTCGCCCAGATGGATGGCGTTGCCTTGTCCGTCGGCGAGCACCTGGATTTCCACGTGGCGCGGGTTCTCCAGGAATTTCTCCATGTACACCTGATCGTTGCCGAACGCGGCCTTGGCTTCGGTCTTGGTCATGCCGATGGCATTGCCCAGATGCGCCTCGGTGTGCACCACGCGCATGCCGCGACCACCACCACCACCGGCTGCCTTGATGATCACCGGGTAGCCGATGTCGCGCGCGATGCGCGTGTTCTCGACGATGTCATCGCCGAGCGGCCCGCCCGATCCTGGCACGCAAGGCACCCCGGCCGATTTCATGGCGCGGATCGCTTCGACCTTGTCGCCCATCATGCGGATGGTGTCGGCGCGCGGACCGATGAAGATGAAACCGGACTGCTCCACGCGCTCGGCGAAATCCGCGTTCTCGGAAAGAAACCCGTAACCGGGATGTATGGCCTGGGCGTCGGTGACCTCGGCCGCGGCAATGATCGCCGGTACGTTGAGATAACTCTCCGCCGCAGGCGCCGGACCGATGCAAACCGACTCATCGGCCATGCCGACATGCTTGAGGTTGCGATCAACCGTGGAATGCACGGCCACGGTCTTGATGCCGAGCACATGGCAGGCACGCAGGATGCGCAAGGCGATTTCGCCGCGATTGGCGATGACGATTTTGTCTAGCATGGGAATCGGGAATGGGGAATGGGGAATGGGTTTGAAGCGGCGGTCATCTTCAGTCTCTCCGCTTGTTCAAGGCATTCAGAGGGCCGTGAGTTTGGCGAAAGTGCTGTCAATCAAGGCGTCAAGTTCCAATGCCGGACTCATGTTTCCGAGACGTGACGCGATCTGGATCTGCGTGGACATTTCTGAGAGCGAACCGCGCGCAATGGAGAGAAACCGAAGGTACTCCTGGGTAGATCGACGCGCGGCTCCTTCTGCGATGTTGGTTGGGATGCTGACGGCAGAGCGGCGAATCTGCGCAGTCAATCCGAATCGTTCATCGGCCGGAAAATCCGACGTCAAGCCATTAGCCTTCTCGACAAGAGTCATGGCGTCTCGCCAAACTTCGAGTCGTTCGTGGGCCCGCTTGAACGATTCCCCATTCTCCATTCCCCATTCCCGGCTGTTCAGCCAATCACAAACAACGGTTCGTCGAATTCCACCGGGTGACCGCTTTCCACCAGCACCGCCAGCACGGTACCGGCCACATCGGCTTCGATCTGGTTGAACATCTTCATGGCTTCGATGATGCCGAGGGTGTCGCCGACCTTGACCTTCTGGCCGACTTTCACGAACGGCGGCGCATCGGGATTGGCCGAGGCGTAAAAGGTGCCGACCATGGGTGAACGCACGGTGTTGCCTGCGGGCAGGTCGGCAGCGGGGCTCACCGCAGGCGCGGGGCCGGCGCTGGCTGCCACCGGTGACGGCGCGGCTGCGGCGTGGCTCACTGCCGGTGGCGCTGCAAGCGGCTGCGCCATGGCCGGCGTCATGTTCTTCGGGTAGCGCGAAAGACGGACGATTTCCTCGCCTTCCTTGATCTCCAGTTCCGAAAGGTTGGACTCTTCCAGCAGGTCGATGAGCTTCTTGATCTTGCGTAGATCCATGGGAATGGCCTTGACGGGCGGCAGCGCGACCACGCGCGTTGCCGGGTTGAAGGGAATGCGTTAGGGAGAACCCAGGCGGCGCAGGATCGCGTCCAGCGCCAGGGAATAACTGTCGGCACCGAAACCGCAGATGACGCCGGCGGCGATGTCACTGAAATACGACTGTCGACGGAACGCCTCGCGTGCGTGCACGTTGGACAGGTGCACCTCGATGAAGGGAATGGCCGCCGCCGCCAGCGCATCGCGCAGGGCCACGCTGGTGTGGGTGTAGCCGGCCGGGTTGATCAGGATCCAGTCGGTGCCATCGTGCGCCGCCGCCTGCACCCGTTCGATCAGGGCATGCTCGGCATTGGACTGGAAACTGGCAAGGGCATGCCCGGCCTGCCGCGCCCGCTCCGCCAGGGCGGCATCGATCACAGCCAGACTGGTGCGGCCGTACACCTCCGGCTCGCGGCTGCCGAGCAGGTTGAGGTTGGGCCCATGCAGGACGAGAATGCTTGCCATCGGGTTTCCGGCCGGGGCCGACACCCGGCCCGTTCAAACAGCGGCCTAGTGTCCCGGAAGTCAACCATACTGTCCAGTTCGGCGAAGATCGCCGAAATTCAGCGTGTATCGCTCCGCCGGGTATACGGATTGCATGCGCTCGGCATTCCTCATAACGAATAGCCGTGAACTGCGCTCCAGCACGGCGGATTCCGCCACGGTCCGGTCAAGGAGCGTGTCGGTGCCTGACTGAGGGGTGGGCCAAAACGTGAAGTGTGGTTTGGGCGCGGATTGGGTCATCGCCTTGTCCTTGCAGCGCATGCTTGCTTGGGCCCAGCCTGCGGCGTAGCCTGACTAGATATAACACTCTGGAGATTGCGATGAAAAGGAAACGTAAATTTTCATCGGTCGTCGGACTCGTGTTCGCGCTGGCGTCGACGCCGATTTTGGCAACGGTCGAGCTGGAATGGGTGGGCTAGGGTGAGCCGCCATCATCGCTGGTGTTCAGAAGCGTGGGTGTCTCCGAGATACCTGGCGCATGGGCGAGTCCCTCAGCGGCGACGGAATGGCCGGTTGAGATGAACGTGGATAGGTTGGCGGACTTGCCGGACTGGATCGATCTGAACCTGCCCGATCGAGGCATTTCCACACTCACTCGAGATCGCGGACAAATTCGAGGCCCGGGCGCGTTCGTCTGGTCAGGTCACGGTGACGGCTGCAGTGCCATCTTCACGGCATACCAGAATCGCCTGATGGGGACCATTTCCTGCGTGGATGGCAGTTACCGGATCGCCCTGTCGCCAACCGGCGCGCGCCTGACCCGCCATGTGTTTGGGAACACGCCTCCAGAAGCCATGGACGATGTGGCGACGGTAAACGGCAGTCCGCCAATGGCCTTGCCGGAAGAATTCTCGTCTCTGGATCAGCCGTTCACGCCATTGCTGGACGACCGCATCGATGTGCTGATCTTGTACACGCCGACGGTGACCCAGACCGTCGGCAGCGCCAACGTGCAAATGGCAATGCAGCATCTCGCCGACCAGACCCAGCAGGCGATGATCAACAGTGCCAGCAGCCAAACCGGCTTTCCGTTGACGGGTGTGCACTTGGTGCATGCGCAGGAAGTGCCGCGTGGCGAGACGGAGACGATGGGTGAAGACTTGCTGTATTTGCAAGGCCTCGACGGAACTTCACTGCCAGTCAATATTCGCGACTACTGGGGCGCGGATATCGTCATGTTGGTGCGGGAATCCAAGTCGCAAGGCAACTGCGGAAAAGCCTACACGCCTGGATTTGGCGGTGCTCCGCAGCCGGCGGGCTTTGCCGAATTTGCTCTCGGTGTCAGCGTGCGTGACTGCGATCTGGGCGATTATTCGTTCCAGCATGAATTCGGGCATATCCTCGGCGGCAACCACAATCCCGAGAGCAACAGCAATACGACGCCGCTGGTACCGTGGGCGCAGGCCCATTGGGAGAACCCCATGGCATCCAAGAAGGGGGGCCATCGTAGCCTGCTGTCATACAAGTTCGATGCCCGGCCACCCGACCCCGAGTGCGAGGGCGAGTGCCCGACGGTGCTTCATTATGCCAACGACCAGGTCGACATTTTCGTGGATGGCGTTCTTTTCCATACGGGGGGCGTCAACGAAGAAAATGCGCGGGTTATTGCATTGGTCTCGCCGTACGCCTGGCATTGGCGGAGCAGTGTGGATCGTATTTTTGCGGATGGGTTCGAATAGATGTTCGTCCGCAGCACACTCGGATTGGTCCTGCTGTGTATCGCCGCGTCGGCCTGGGGCGGCTCCGTTGTAATTCCTTCTGATGTAGCCGTGCATCTCGTCGCTGAGCCGAACAGCGAGCTAGTCACAGGGCAACCCGTTGTATTCACGTTATCTGTTACAAACCACGGCCCAGAAATCGTCCCGACGTTTGTTGCAACCAGTTCTCAATTTACTAGCGAATTCAATCTTGGTCTCGGCACATCTGACTGTCAGCATCTAGGGCTAGTCGTTGCAGATGGAAAGACCGTTTACTATTACTACAATTGGATTCCAACGTTCGGAGGTCCCATTGGAATTGGTGAAACAAGAACTTGTCACCTCACCCTTCCAGTGGGTTCGGCCGCGCCCGACATGTGGACGTTTGGGCTGTACTTGCCTTCTTCCTATCAGGATCTCAATCCCGCCAACAATGTAAGTGTCGTCACGCTGCGCCGTGGCGTCGATTCAGCGCGCGCGATTCCAACCTTGTCATCATTCGCATTGCTGTCGCTTGCTATATTGCTGGTCGCTGCGGCCGCCAGCGCTCGCCGGACGCGCGTTTGATTCAGCCGAGAAGCGCTTGCTTTCAGCGCACTCGGACTCAATCCCGTTCTGGCAATCAATAGCTGGGATGGATCTTCAGAAACTCGCGCAGTCGATGACGAAGCGGTAGCGCACATCGCCCTTGATCATGCGTTCGTAGGCTTCGTTGATCCGGGCCGCCGGGATCAGTTCGATATCCGAAGCCACATTGTGGGTGGCGCAGAAGTCGAGCATCTCCTGGGTTTCGCGGATGCCACCGATGAGCGAACCGACCAGGCGCTTGCGCCCCATGATCAGCGCGCCGGCGGCAAGCGGCACCGGCTGATCGGGCATGCCGACCAGGATCATCGTGCCGTCACGCTTGAGCAGGTTCAGGTAGGCGTTGTAGTCGTGCGCGGCGGACACCGTATCGAGGATGAAATCGAACTTGCCCGCCAGCTTGCGGAACGTGGCCGCCTCGCGGGTGGCGGCAAAGTCGTCGGCGCCGAGCGCGAGTGCGTCGTCGCGCTTGGATGGCGAAGTGCTGAGCACGGTGACCTTGGCACCCATGGCGCGCGCAATCTTCACGCCCATGTGGCCGAGACCGCCCAGTCCGACCACCGCGATCTGGTCACCAGCCTTGAGTCCGTAGTGGCGCAGGGGCGAATACACGGTGATGCCGGCGCACAGCAGCGGTGCCGCGCGATCCAGCGGAATGCCGGCGGGCACGCGCAGCACATAGTTTTCATCGACCACGACGCGGGTTGAATAGCCGCCATGGGTCGGAGTCTGCGTGCCGCGCTCGTAGCCGTTGTAGGTCACGGTCATGCCGTTGCTGCAGTACTGCTCGACACCGTCGCGGCAGGACGCGCACTCGCGGCAGGAATCGACAAAACAGCCGACGCCCACCGCATCGCCCACCTTGAAGCGGGTGACTGCGTTGCCTACGGCGCCGACGTGACCGACGATTTCGTGACCGGGCACCATCGGGAAAATGCCGCCACCCCACTCGCCGCGTGCCTGGTGGATATCCGAGTGGCACACGCCGCAGTAGGCAATCTCGATTTGCACATCGTGCGCACCGGGTGCGCGTCGTTCGATGGACCAGGGAGCAAGCGCGGCGCCGGCGCTGGCGGCAGCATAGGCGGCTGTGCTCATCAGATACTCCAAAGTTTGGGGTGACGGCGAAGCCTGCACTGATCGCAGCAGCGGAGCAAGCTCCGCTCTACATCGTGCGTAGGGTTTGAACGTAGAGCCGAGCTTGCTCGGCTTGTAACGTCCAGCAAGCGGAGCAAGCTCCGCTCTACATCGTGCGTGGGGTTTGAACGTAGTGCCGAGCTTGCTCGGCTTGTAACGTCCAGCAAGCGAAGCAAGCTCCGCTCTACAGGGTGCGTCGCTTTCGTAGTGCCGAGCTTGCTCGGCTGGATGTTCAGACCACCCAGAGCGGCAGCGGAGCAAGCTCCGCTCTACAGGGTGCGTCGCTTTCGTAGAGCCGAGCTTGCTCGGCTTGTAACGTCCAGCAAGCGGAGCAAGCTCCGCTCTACCTTGGGTGCGGGAACCCCGACGTTTTGGTAGAGCCGAGCTTGCTCGGCTGGCTACCTTCGTGTCGTTCAGAGAAACGGCGCGATCCAGTCGCGCAGCGATTGTTCGCTGAAGCTGCCGATATGTGTCGCTGCGAGCACGCCGTTGCGATCGATCAGCACCGTGTATGGCAGCACGCTATGGGTATTGCCGAGGTGTCGCGAAACATCGCGCGGGTCATCGGGCGCATTGATGAGGATCGGGTAGCTCACCGGATTCTGGGCGAGGAACCCAAGCGCGTCTTCCGCCGATTCCGAGGCAATGCCGATCACGGCCAGCTTCTGCTCGGCCATTTGCTGATGCAGGTTTTCGAACAGGGGCATTTCGTCGCGACACGGACCACACCAACTGGCCCAGAAATTCACCACCAGCAGTTTGCCCGTCCATTCGTCGAGCCGGCGCGTGCTTCCCTCGCGATCCGGCAGGCTGATGGCATCCGGGCGCTGGCCGATGGCGACAACGCGCGACTGCGCCGAACCGGCCTCCGCCGCCGGGGCCACGGGATGGGGACGCAGCAGAAAGCTCAAGCCGAGCCCCGTGCCGGCGCTGGCAAAGGCCAGCAGGATGATCAGCAGGTTGGTGCGATTGAACATGCGCCTATTTCGCCAACGCGGCTTCGACGATGTCCGAGGTCAGCACGGTGGGCAGCACTTCGCCTTGTTCGCCGCCATGAAACACCACGTACAGCGGCACGCCCACCGCGCCATGCTCCTGCAGGAAGGCGGTGATTTCCGGATCGACATTGGTCCAGTCCCCTTTCATGTAGACGGCATTGGACTGTTGCAGCAGATCGTTGAAATGGGCGGTACCGAGCACGGCTTTCTCGTTGGCCTTGCAGGTCACGCACCAGTCGGCGGTCATGTTGACGAACACGGTGCGCCCTGCCTCACGCAGCTCGGCCAGCCTGGGTTTCGAATAGGCGAGTGCGGATTCATCGTGGGCGAGCGTGGCCATCGGCGCCATGCGGCTGACCACCCACACCGGCGCCAGCGAGGCCAGGATCACCAGCACGGCCAATGCGCGCGAAACGAAGCCCTCCTTGAAGCGCCTGCGTTCCCACCACCACAGGCCAAGTGCCAGCACCACAGCGCCGGCCAGCACCCAGCCGATGGCATCCACGCCGCGCTGCTTGCCCATTACCCACACCAGCCATACCGCAGTGAGATACATCGGGAATGCCAGCACCTGCTTGAAGGTTTCCATCCATGCGCCGGGTTTCGGCAGGCGCGAGGCCAGCGCGGGTATGTAGCCGATCAGCAGGAACGGCAGGGCCAGGCCCAGGCCCAATGCGAGGAAGATGAAAAGTGCAGTCACTGACGAGGATGCAAAGGCCAACGCCAGTGCCGGGCCCATGAACGGTGCCGTGCACGGGCTGGCCACCACGCAGGCCAGCACGCCGGTGAAGAAATCGCCGGCCGGGCCGGACTTTTGAGTCAACTGCTGGCCACTGCCGGCGAGGCCCGCACCGATGCTGAATACGCCGGACAGACTCAGACCCACCGCGATCAGCACATACACCAGCACGGCAACGAATCCGGGTTGCTGCAGCTGGAAACCCCAGCCGAGTGCCTGGCCGGCGGAACGCAGCGCAATCACCAGCAAGCCCAGCGCGGCAAACGACACCAGCACGCCCAGCGTGTACCAGAGCGCATGGCTGCGTGCCTTGGCCAGGCTTTCACCACTCTGGGCCAGACCCATCACCTTGAACGACAGCACCGGCAACACGCAGGGCATCAGGTTGAGGATGAGGCCGCCAAGCAAGGCAAACAGCAAGGCCAAGGGCACGCTGATCGAAGCCGTGTGCGGAGCTTGGCTGCGCAGCGCGTTGTCGGCCAGCGGTTTGACTGCATCGGCTGCCGTTGTTTGGGATGCCGGAACAAAGGACTTCGCCGCCGCAGCCAGTTGTTCGGCGCTGGCCGTCTCCAGATCGATGCTGACCGTGCGCTGCATCACCGGATAGCAGATGCCGTTTTCCTTGCAGCCCTGGAATTCGCCGGTGAGCTGGATGGTTTGTTGATCACCATCGCCGCGCTGGATGGCGACCGGCAATTCCACCTGGTCGTAGTAGACGACGACGCTGCCGAAATGCTCGTCGACATGATCCACGCCCTGTGGCCAGGTTGCCTTGCCAGCGACCACGTCGCGCCCATCGCTGACCGCAACCGAACTGCGGTCGCGATACAGGTAGTAGCCCTTGGGCATGGTCCAGCGCGCCAGGATTTCGGTGGGACTCATGGCGATGGCTTCGAAAACGAACGCCTGTTCCGGCGGCAGGGTCACGTCGGCGTCGGCAGCTTCGAGCAGTGACGAAGGCGAATTGGCTGCCATCAGCTTGCTGGCCAGCGGACTCAGCGCTGCCCCTTGCGCAATACTCGGGCGCGGCAAGGAGAGCTTCACCGGATGCGGCGGATAGCAGATCTGCGGATCGGTCTCGTGACAGCCCTGCACGGTGACGGTGAGGTTCACGGTTTGCGCGGTGGCATCGTCCAGAGTGAAGGGCACACTGCCGCTCAACGCGTCGTGGTAGATCTCCACCGCACCGAAAAACTCGTCCTGCTTCGGCTTTCCGGGTGGCAAATCGAGCGTGCCCAGGTTGAGGCCGGGCTGATCCGTCTTGACCTTGGTGCGACCCCGGTAGAGGAAATAATCCTTGGCGATCTGCCAATGCAGGTTGACGCGATCACCGCTGGGGGCGATTTCCGCATTCAGCACATAGGCCTGCTCGACCGGCAGCAAGCCATCCTGTTCCTGCGCCTTGGCGCTTGCGCAAAGCGCGCCGAATGCGAGAAGTGCAGCCAGAAGATGACGAAACAAGGGATGACTCCAAGTTCGGGGCGGCACTTTGGCAGCACCGGTGATTCGATCAGTCGGGTTTGACCTGGGATTCGACCCAGGCCTGATAGGCTGGATCGGCAACGCTGACATCGACCGCAATTATCTCAGGCAGTTCATAACTGTGCAGCTCACGCAGGCGCGCGGCCAGTGCCGGATGGCGCTCGCGGGTGGATTTGATCAGCAGCAACACCTCATCCGCGCACTCCACCTGACCCTGCCAGCGGTAGGTCGAACGCACGCCCGGCAATTGGGACGCGCAGGCCGCCAGACGCTCCTCGACCAGTGACCGGGCAATGGCCGCCGCGCTTTCAGCATCGGCGCAGGTGCAGTGGATGATCAGGATGGACATGTGCGGTCTTCCCGTCAGTTCGTGCAGGACGCACGTCAAGGCCGTTATCTTTCGCGAAATCCGCGGCAAGCGCCATCGCGCTGTTGCAGGTCGGCCCAAAGCCACAGGCCGGAGAAATCGTAGGTCGGTTCAAGGCCGAAGGCCGGAGCCGACGCAGGGCGGGAGTGTCGGTTCCGCGGCGTTGCCGCTTGAACCGACCTACACCCTGATGCGTCGCCATGGCATTGCCGATTCGTGGTCGGCGCGGTCGCCTCGAAATCGCAGGTCGGCTCAAGGCCGAAGGCCGGAGCCGACACCTTTCACGGTACAAACACTTCGAAGCCATCGGCAAAGATCACATCATTGCCCAGCTCGCAGATAGTCGGGTTGACCGACTCGAACAGCGCGCGGGTGGCCCATTCCGGGTGATCGACAAACGGATTGCGGTTGCCCTGGAAACTCATGATGACATCGTTGCGTGCGACTTCGGCCGCGCTGGGCGGATCGGCCTGGTGCCAGGCCAGCAGGTCGGCGAGCAGGCCCATGTAGGCGGTTTGCGAGTAGTTGTTGATCTGCACGATGTTGCTGCGGATATCGGTTAGCTCCAGTTGCGGCTCGTTCTGGCCACTGGTCGGATCCACCCCGCCTTCGTAACGGATGGCCATGTAGAAGATGGCGCGCGCCATCTCGCCCTTCATTTCCTTCCACACCTCGAAACTGCCCTGGTTGCCATCGGGGCCGCGCACCCAGTTGGAATTGCCTGGATAGGCTCCGCTTCCACCTCCGACGCCGCCGTTGACTTCGGTAACGCGTTCGCCACAGGACGCATCACAGTTGGCATAGGGCTTGTTGCCCCGGTTCGAGTTGTAACCGGTATCCGAGAGCCACAGCATGTGGGTGTCGGTGTAGGGCGCATTCGGCAGGCCCAGGTTGCCGGTGTTGCCGGGAAAGCCCAACGAATTCGGCCAGGTGTGCTCGCGGTTGTAGGTGATGGACGAACTGCCGCCGGCGCGATCGGTGACCGTGGCATAGGCGCGGTTGCGGTACACGTCGATGATCTGGTTCGGGTTGGCCGGGTTTTCCTGGGCCAGTTCCAGGATGGTCCAGGCATTGGTGCCGGAACCGAAGTAGGGATACGCCGTGTGGCCACGGATGATGTGGTGCAGCGAGCAACGCAATTGCCCGGGGCTGCTGGTGTTGACCTGGTCGTAGTAGCTGCTGGTGCCGGCGCTGACTGTGAAATCGCTGCTCACGTTCGTCGTCATCGGCACATTGAATGCGTCGGTGACCTGGCTGGCCGTGATGTTGAAAACGCAAGCGGCGCCCTGCGGCAACACGGTATCCGGCGTCAGCGTGCGTTGCGCACCGCTGCCGGTTTCAATCAGCGTTACCGGGCTGGCATCGCAGCTCAGGGAAAACGCGCCAGGCAAGGTGCTGACCGATTCGCTGAAGGTCACGCGGATGTCGGCGGCAGTCGGCACGTTCACCGCGCCATCGGCAGGTACGATGGAAACCACGGTGGGAGGTGAGGCGCTTGGATCTTCAGTCTGGAAGGTGACCACCACATCGGCGGGCAATGCATTCGCAGGTGGGTCGTTATCCATCACGCCGCTGGAAAGAATGGTGAGGGTGCAGGTTTCAACGGCTGCAAACATCGGTGATGGTGTCAGCGTGTAGTTGGCGGGGCCACCACTTACCGTTGCCGTGTGCGTGCCGGACGCCGTACAGGCCAGGGTGAACCATGGATCGGTAGTTGTTACCGCTTCGCTGAAGGTGACATTGAGCGCGACATCCAGCGCGACATTCACCGCGCTGTTGGCTGGAATCGTGCTGCTCACCTGGGGCGGATTGTCGACCGGTGGTTCGCCATCCACGGAAAAGCTGACGTCGTCGATGGCCAGGCCATCATCGGAGCCGCTAACGCCGACATCACTCCAGCGCACCCACAGCGTTGCGTTGGGCGCAACGTTCAAGCCATTGATGGCGGCGCTGATCGCAGTGCGATTGGCACTCGCATTGCCGTCCAGTGCGCCGGTCGCGCCAGTGGTGGTTGGCGAATCAAAATCCAGCGCCAGGGCCGGCGTCCAGTTTGCGGCCGGATCATTCAGCCCGGTTGCATTGGCGCTGTACTCGAACTTCAAGGTATCGGCACGACCGGTTGCGCCCAGGCGCCATTGCTCGCCGGTGTAGTTCACCGTGATTTCCGTAACCGCCAGGCCGCTGTCGTTGCGCAATTGCGCGCCGATACGCGAAACCAGCGAGCTGGACTGCAGGGTGCCGAAAGCGCGCTCGCTGTCCGTGCCGGCGCCGAAGCTGTAGGTATCGCCGGAATTGACCGAGCCATCGCCAGCCCGGTATTCGCTGTTGGCGTTGTCGTCGGTTTCGGCCAGATACCAGCCATTGGGCAGTGTCGAGCTGGTTCCGCTCGCGGCCAAAGCGTTGAAATCCTGCACTGGCGGCGGACCGCCCACGAGGGAGACAAATTGGGCCGAAGCCGGAGTGCTGGACAGAATCAGTACGAGAACCATCAAAGCCGCCGAAGTGCCGAGGCGTGTGCGCATTGGAAAGTCACCACAGTTGCAGGCAATCCCGAACTTTAACCCGGATGATCGGCATATTCGGAATGCCACTTGTTCAACGTTGCCTTGAATCGCCTGCTTTTGTAGAGCCGAGCTTGCTCGGCTGAATGCCCGAGCTGGCGGTGCGGTTGGGGCAAGCGGAGCAAGCTCCGCTCTACGGAGTGGGTAGGGTGGATAAGCACAGTGCATCCGCCGTCTTTTGCTTCAACGCGGACAGCCATGGTGGATGCGCCCTGCGGGCTTATCCACCCTACAGGGCAGGGTGGGTAGGGTGGATAAGCGCAGCGCATCCACCGTCTTTTGCTTCAACGCGGACAGCCTTGTTCAACGTTGCCTTGAATCGTCTGCTCTTGTAGAGCCGAGCTTGCTCGGCTGAATGCCCGAGCTGGCGGTGCGGTTGGGGCAAGCGGAGCAAGCTCCGCTCTACGGAGTGGGTAGGGTGGATAAGCGCAGCGCATCCCCCTATCTCGCGGGTACGCCCATGCCCGAGGACTTCCCCGGGCATTTTTAGCCGGGTAGAATTGGCACTCATTCGGCCTGAGTGCTAACAGCCCGATAAACTTTTCAGTCCAATCAACCAGTTGAAGGAATTTCCCATGGCACTGCGTCCGCTGCACGATCGCGTCATCCTCAAGCGTCTGGAAGAAGAAAAGATTTCCGCCGGCGGCATCGTCATCCCCGATTCGGCCGCCGAGAAGCCGATCCGTGGCCAGGTGGTCGCCGCCGGCACCGGCAAGATCCTCGAAGACGGCAAGGTCCGCCCCATGGCGGTCAAGGTCGGCGACAAGGTGCTGTTCGGCAAGTACTCCGGCACCGAAGTGAAGGTGGACGGTGAAGAACTGCTGGTCATGCGCGAAGAAGACATCGTTGCGGTGATTGAGTAAGGCGCTGGGAATCGGGAATAGGGAATAGGGAATCGTAAGAGCAAACAGCTCCGATCCCGTCTCGACATCCGATTCCGCGACCTTCCGCTTTTACCCATTCTCAATTCCCCATTCCCCATTCCCGGAGCTTCACAAAATGGCTGCCAAAGAAATCCGTTTTTCCGAAGACGCCCGCGCCCGCATGTTGCGCGGCGTGAACACCTTGGCCAATGCGGTCAAGGCCACGCTCGGTCCGAAGGGCCGCAATGTCGTGCTCGAAAAGAGCTTCGGTGCACCAACCATCACCAAGGACGGCGTGTCCGTCGCCAAGGAAATCGAACTGGCTGACAAGTTCGAAAACATGGGCGCGCAGATGGTCAAGGAAGTTGCTTCCAAGACCTCCGACGTTGCCGGTGACGGCACCACCACCGCGACC
>Ga0208822_1001818_pt1 | contig 14213 bp, 10 predicted proteins | sample AD_STIC08_MetaG_FD_184435 | JGI IMG/M metagenome (GOLD analysis project Ga0208822, IMG submission 184435) | Active sludge microbial communities of municipal wastewater-treating anaerobic digesters from USA - AD_STIC08_MetaG (SPAdes) (version 2) | ecosystem: Engineered > Bioreactor > Anaerobic >...
GCAGCGCCGCGGCCCGCGACCTGCGCCGGGCGGGCGAGCACTCCAAACACCGCCTGTTCCGGGAGATGCTCCAGCGCGCACTGCGGGCCGGGTTCAACGCCGCCTTGGTCCTGGCCGACGCCTGGTTCGGGTGCAAGGAGACCATCGCCTGCTCTCTGGAACTGAAGCTGAGCGCCATCTTTCAAATGAAGCGCGGCCTCTTACTCTACCGGTATCAGGGGCGGGACTACACGGCGCACCAGTTGTACGCGCGCGTGCGGCGACGGATGCGGCCAGGGAACCGCCGGGCGCGCTTCAAGACCGCCAGCCTGATTGTCAGCCTCAATCTGCAGACCGAGGCCCGCGGCCCGGCGTACTGGGTGAAAGTCCGGTTGGTCTTCAGCGCCCCGGTGCGGGCCGCCTCCGCCGACACGTGGGTAGTCTTTCTGTGCACGGACCCGCAACGGAGCGAGGCCAGCGTGCTGCAGGCCTACGCTCTGCGCTGGTCGATCGAAGTCTACTTCAAGGAAGTCAAACAGAACCTGGGTTTCTTGAAGGAACAGAGCGGGCGTTATCAGGTGGCCTACGCCTCGGTGCATCTGGCGGCCGTGCGCTATCTGCTGCTCTTTGAGGCGATGCTGCGCCAGGGCCGGCTCAGCTACGGCGAAATTCGGGACCGGGAAACCGGGCGGCTACAAGTGCTCACGTATGCGACGCTGCTCTGGCAACTGTTGCGTTCGCTCATTGAAGGCGCCCTCGATGGCCTCGTTCGCCAGTTGGGTCGCAGAGTCATCAACAAGGTCCTCGCGGCCATTGATCAGGGGGTGGAAGGCTTCCTGGAGGAGGCGCTCCAGATCAGCGCGCCGCAGGTCGCGGTGCAATTGCAGGCCGAAGCATTAGGCTATCTCTGATTCCCACAGAACGGCGAAATTATCGCCAAAATGTCAAGTCCAAGGGACAACTGGAAGAGGCAAACCGCCGCGCTGGTAGCTCGGCTTTGTCCCACCGACGATCGCGGCGGTCCGCCTCGACCTTTGGGCGGACGAAAAGCGCGCACTTGAACTCAGGCAGGCAGCGGGCCTTGAACGCCCTCGATGCATATTCCTGTATTCCGGGACCGACCCCTTTAGGGACCGACCCCTTTACGCAGGCAAGGAGGCTTGGCTTGGATTCGGATACGGCCAGCGCACCCGGCCACTTGCCTGCCAGCGCCTCGGCGCACGCACGTCGGCGAAGCGGATTCGAGTGGCGTGAACGATCGAGTTCTTGTATGCATACGCACAGTGTCGAAGTTTTTGATTTGGCGCCCTGTTGGCCCGGCGCCAGCCTGGCGCCCGAGCATGCGCCACGCCGCCCTCACCGGCTGCTCCATCGCCGTCAGGCACACGCATAGTCTCCGCTCTCCAGCGGCCGGCGCGGTGACCGAATCCCTGCGCCCCGCCTCCTGACTCTCAACTCTCAACTCATCACGCTCCACTCATCACTCTCCACTCCGTATGACTTCTTTTCATTCGCTGTTTCCCGAACTGGCCATGCGCGAGGTGCGTTGCCTGCACTTCGGACCGGGATCGGCATTGCCGGCGGGCGAGTACATCTACCTGGAATTCTATTGTGAGGATCTCGCTTGCGATTGCCGGCGGATGTTTCTTCAGGTGATCTCGCCCACCGAACCTGGTCGAGTGTTCGCCTCGATCAACTACGGCTGGGAAAAAGAGTCGTTCTATCGGAAGCGCATGCCCTATGATCCGGAGGCTGCGACCGGCCTGGTCAAGGGCGAGCTGGACCCCATCAACGAGCAGTCTGAGTTTGCCGAGCTTCTGCTCAAGGGATTCCAGGAGTTCGTCCTGGACGAGGTGTATCGGCTCCGGGTGCGACGACACCACCGGTTGTTTCGCGAGGAACTGGCACGCCGGGCGAAAGGGACCGCGAGGGATTCCACTGGCGGAAACAGTGCAACACCGGAGGGGGGCGATGCCGGCGAGAGCGAGCGCGACTTATGAAAGCAACCCACCATAATCAGCCTCAGGCATCCGCGGGCGAGGGCACCGGCGCACGCAGTCGAGGCGCGTCATGCACCCCGAGCGATCAGCCGACGCGGTCCAGGTGCGAGGCAGCAGCACCAAGCCGGCCTGCGGCCCGTGACGCAGTTGACGCGGCGTGCGAACGCCCGTCGGGGCTGCCCACGCCCGAGGAAATCCGGGAGCGTGTGGTCGAAGTCATGCGGCAGGAGTATCCGCCAGCCGAAGCGAACGGGATCGCCCCAGTCAATCGGACGGTCCAACAGACGGCGGCCACCGACGCCAATGCTTCGCTCCCAACTGGCCACTCCGCGCGATCGACCGCGGGGACGGCGACCGACGCGATCCCCGCCCGCATGCTCAACGAGTTCGTCTACTGTCCGCGGCTGTTCTACTACGAGTTTGTCGAGGGCGTGTTCGTGGAGAATGCGGACACGCTGCGCGGCAAGGGGCTGCATCGGCGGGTGGACACGGGCAACGGTGCGCTGCCGCCGGCGGCCGGTGTCGGGTCCAAGGACAAACGTTCAACGTCCAACGCCCAACGCTCAACATCCAAAGGCGAAAGCCCGGCGCCGACGACCGCGACGGACGACCGCGGCGAACCATCAACTATCAACCGCGAACCATCAACCGACGACGTCATTCATTCCCGCTCGGTGCAGATGGGCTCGGCCCGCTTGGGCGCGACGGCGAAGATGGACCTGATCGAGGTTCGTACAGGCGGTGACGACCTCTTCCAGGCGCTCGAAGTGTGCCCGGTCGACTACAAGGCGGGCGCGCCCAGGGAAGGTGACGATGGCAACGAGCTGTGGGATGCCGACAAGATGCAGCTTGGTGTGCAGGTGTTGATCCTCCGCGACAACGGCTACAGGTGTTCCGAGGGCGTCATCTATTACCGCGCAACCAAGCAGCGAGTGCGGCTGCCGATCACGCCGGAGCTCGAGGCCTGGGTGGTCGACACCATCGCCCGCGCCCGCGCGGTCGCCACCGGCAGCATGCCGCCCCCTTTGGCCAATTCGCCCAAGTGCCCGCGCTGTTCGCTGGTCACAGTCTGCCTGCCCGATGAGACGCGGTTCCTTCAGACCGCGACGGCGGAGACCGCGGAGGAGGGCCGCGGGCGGGCTCCATCGCCCTGTCCCACGCCGCGACGGCTGATCGCGGCGAGGGATGACAGCCGCGCGCTCTACCTGACCACCCAGGGCCTGCGCGTCGGGCGGAAGGGCGAAGTGCTGCAGGTCAAGGAGGAGCGGGCCCTGCTCGACGAGGTGCGGCTTAAAGACGTTTCGCACGTGGCGCTGTTCGGGAACATCCAGATCTCGACGCAGGCCGTGCAGGCTCTGTGCGAAGCGGAGATCCCGGTCACGTACTTCTCGATGGGCGGCTGGTTCTACGGCATCACACGGGGACACGAGTTGAAGAACGTCTTCCTGCGCATCGAGCAGTTCCGTCGGGTCGGCGACGACGCCCTCGCCCTCGAACTGAGCCGCCAGTTCGTCCACGGCAAGATCCGCAATCACCGCACCATGCTCATGCGGAATCACCTCGAACCGCCTCCCGGCGTGATCACCCAACTCAAGCAGCTCGCGGACAAAGCGCTCACAGCCACCAGCCGTGAGGAACTCCTCGGCCTCGAAGGCGCCGCCGCCGCCGCGTACTTTGCGGAGTTCAACGGGATGCTCAAGGTCGCGGATGAACTGGCCGACGCGCGTGATCCGTGGGATGGCCAGTTGCGCTTCAACTTCGAGCATCGGAACCGGCGTCCCCCGACCGATCCCGTCAACGCGCTGCTGTCGCTGGGTTACAGTCTCCTGGCAAAGGACTGCACCGTCGCGGCGCTGACGGTGGGGTTCGATCCGTACGTCGGTTTCTACCACCAACCGCGTTTTGGCCGGCCCGCCCTGGCCCTGGATGTCATGGAGGAGTTCCGTCCGCTTGTGGCCGAGTCCGTCGCCCTGGCTTGCGTCAACAACCGCATCCTGAGTGTGAAGGACTTCGTCCGGGCCGGCGACGCGGTGAACCTCACCGCCGCCGGACGCAAACGCTACTTCCAGGCCTACGAACAGCGCCTGAGCACCCTGCTCACCCACCCGCTGTTCGACTACAAAGTCAGCTACCGCCGCGCCCTCGAACTCCAGATGCGACTCCTGGCCAAAACCCTCACCGGCGAAATTGACGAATACGTGCCCTTGATGACCCGGTGAACCACGGTGTACAATTGCGCGCATACAAGCCTATGGACCATCACATCCACACCCGGGACTTGTCACCGGCGGAACAAGCGCTTGTCGCTGAGTTGGTGGCCGACGGCCTGAGCATCCAGAACACGTTCCGCCCGGAACCGCTTTGCCAGAAGACCGGCAAGGGCCATCACGAAAGCAGAACCGTCGAGGAAAGCCAGCGCGCCAGGGAGACCACACCCGGAAAGGCACAACCGTGAAACGCGCCTGGCTGCAACCCTTCACCTCGCCGCTCTCGATGCCGTGAGCACCAAGCGCCTCCTGCAGCAGGTCCGCCGCAATGCTGGTTTTGGCTCACCGCCGGAGACTTCACGGCACCCGGCGCCCTCATGGCCGCCACGAAAAAGTTTCGACTCTCCCCCCGTATTTGTCCCACCCCCTGTGCCAGAATTGCCCCCAAATAAAACGAGGCGAAGCGAGGTCGAAAGGCGCCGCTCCGCTGCGCGGGAGCGTGGGTCTTGGAGACTCACATCGACACCCGGCTAACGGCCGCTGCGGTGCCCAACACCCAAGGAACCAACTATGACCAATCCTGAACCTCTGACTCTGGAAACCCTTCAACAAGCCGTGGCCGGAACGGCCGCGGCCTTTCGCTGCCGTCGCCGTCTCCAGCCTGGTGGTGGCGAGGGTGACAAAGTCTTTCCACCCACCTTCGCCGGCGCTGTCTATGCCGTGGAGCAACGACGCGTGCCCGGCCGACCCGACCCCGTGACGTGCGTCGTGCTCGACACTGTCCAGTCCCAGGCCAACCGGATGGAACTGGCGTTACAAGAGGCAGTGAACGCCGGACGACTCCAACTTCCGCTCATCGAGGTGGACTTCAGTCCGTGGTCGCCGACGGGCCACAAACCGGAGGCCGAGCGCCTGATCGATGACGTGGGCACCATCACCAGTCTCCAGGTGCCTCACCGCCTGGCGGATGCGATCCTGCGGGACAGCGAGATTGAAGAGGAAGCTGACGGAAAGAAGGTGAAGCTGCCGTTCCGGAAGAGCAGCAAAGGCAGACTGCTCGACACTGTCAGTCAGCGGAGCGCCACAGCGCTATACCAACTCTGCCCGACGGCGCTGATTTTCGGCATGTGGGATTCCTCCGGGCCAAAAGGCGGGTTGGGGGCCAAGTTCGAGCGCGCGATGGTGTCGGAGGTCGTCGGCGTGGGGGCGACATTCGGAGTGCGAACCGCCAGCCGAATTGATCCGCTCATCACGAAGACGGAGGGCATTGTAGTCTTCAAGGCCAAAGGTGGTGGCTGGACGTTGGACAGCAACGCCGCCGAGACAGACCCTAACGGCAAGCCGGTCCAATTGGGCAAGGGAGCCAAGAAGGGGAAAGTCTCGAATGCGAACTTGGGCAACGTGCTCCCTTCGTTCGCGGAGTACGGAGACAACGCGAGCGGACCTGACGTGCTAAAGTCACAGCAACTCACCGACCCTCGATTCAACCTGCTCCTCAATAGCCCTGATGCTTTGAAACAACTCGAAGCCCGAAAAGGGCAACGGGCAGCGGGTGGTGCTTCCATCGAATACGCGGAGCAAGTGACGACACTCTCGCTCATCGTCCTGCGGCGTCTTTGCCTGCCCGTCAGCCGGAAGCAGGACGAGAAGGATGAAGATTTCAAGAAGCGGCAAGCCGAAGCCGAACAAGCAGGACGCGTAGTGCTTGCCGCACTTGGGCTTGGTGCGGCGACGCTTGCTTTTGAGTCAGGATTGGCTCTGCGCTCTCGGTGCCTGCTATGGCCTGAGGAGGCTTTGACTTGGGAGTTGCTCGACAAACCGGGCTCAAAGGAACAACCAAGATTCTCGCTCACAGGCAAAGAAGCGATTGAGTTGTTAAAAGAGGCCATCACTGCGTCCGAGGCGCTTGGAATCGTATGGGAAAAAGCACCGGTCAAACTGCTTCCCAACGCCGATTTGGTGAAGCTGGTTCGCAAGAGCCAGGAATTGACACAAGGTGGAGCAGGGGAAGAATCTGAGTAGGCATGCTCACCCTCGGCATCCGCTATCTCAACGGCTTTGTGGTCGCCTCCCACGGGCGGCATGAGCTGCTCGAGTGGCCGCCGCATCCGGGCCGCATCTTCATGGCCCTGGTGGCCACCCACTACGAGACCGGCGCGGACCCTGCCGAGCGTGAGGCGCTGCTCTGGCTGGAGCGCCTGTCCGAGCCGCCCGAGGTTCACGCGCCAGAGGCCTGTCCGCGCACGACCGTCACCCAGTACGTGCCGGTGAACGACAAGACGGGGCCTTCCACCGCGCCAATGCACTCGTCGCCTCTCACGCGAGACCGCAAGGACCGCACCTTCGCCCGGGCCTGGCTGAGCGAGGACATCGCCTTTGTGCACTGGCCGCAGGCCAACCCACCGCCAGGCATTCGGGCTGCCTTGGAAGCTCTTTGCGCCAAGACCACGCGCATCGGGCATTCGTCCTCCCTGGTCCAGGTGTGGCTGGCGGACCAACCGTCTGCCTCCCTGCCCCGCTGGGTGCCCGATTCCGCTCGCGCCACCATCACGATGCGCGTGCCTGTGCCCGGCACCTTGCAGGCGCTGGACGACGACTTCCGCCAACGCCGCGAGCGGGCGCACGACCGTCGCGATGAGTCCAAGTCGCGCTCTCCGGTCGCAGGCAAACGCCCCTTGGCCGAGCAGGGCTACGCGCGCCCGGACGATCTCGCAGCTCCCGCTTCGGTCCCTGGCACTGTCTTCAGCCCGCATTTGCTCCTGTTCGATTTGGAGCGGCTCGACGGGCCGTATCGGCACCTCGATCTGGCCTGCACCCTCGCCCTCACCGCGCGTTGGCGCGAAGCCCTCACCAGTCACGCCAACGACCTCTCCGCGGAGGCCCAGCAGGTCATCTGCGGGCACACACCCGACCACCAGCCCTTGGAGCGACCGCACCTGGCCTTCCTGCCACTGGCGGCTGTGGGGCACCCGCACGCTGATGGCCACCTGCTGGGCGTGGCCCTCACTTTGCCCGAAGCCATGCCCGCTTCCCTTCGGCAGGAGGTTCTCCGGGCCGCTGGCCGCGTCCGAGAGCTCGTGCTCGGACGCCTCGGCCGGTGGGCACTGGAGCCGGTCACCATGCCGCGCCCGCCCGTAGCCCTGCGCCCCGACACTTGGACGGCGTACCTGGCAGGCGCCACCCATTGGGCCACCGTCACGCCCGTGGCCTTTGATCAGCATCCCAAGGCCAAAGACAAGGCCGCCTATCAGCAGGAAGCCGCTGAGCTGATCGTCGCCGCCTGCGGGCGCATTGGCCTGCCACGCCCGCGCGAGGTGATCCTCACGCCCGTGTCCGCCCATCTGGGCGCACTGCCGGCACACGCCTACCCGCGCTTGCGCCGCAAGGACGGCACGGAGCGGCGGCACACCCATGCCATCCTGGCGTTTGCCGAGCCGGTGCGCGGACCCGTTCTGCTCGGCGCGGGCCGTTATCGGGGGTATGGGTTTTGCCGTCCGATGGACGCTACCCATGACTGAGGAGCCGCTGATCCCCGCCCACGGTGGTTACCGAAAGCTGAGGAGCTTTCAGGTTGCCCAACTGGTTTATGATCTGACCCTGCGGTTCTGCGACCGCTACGTGGATCAGGGCAGTCGCACGCATGACCAGATGGTCCAGGCTGCGCGGAGTGGGGTGCAGAACATCGCCGAGGGCAGCGAGGTCAGCGCGACGTCGAAGAAGATGGAGATCAAGCTCACCCAGGTGGCGCGGGCCAGCCTGGAAGAACTCCGGCTCGACTATGAGGACTTCCTGCGCCACCGAGGACTGCCCCTGTGGCCCCCCAAGGATGGGCGCCGCCAGAACCTGGTGGACCGTCGCTGCCGCACCGTGGAGCAAGTGGCTGCCTGGGTGCAGGAGCAGCATGAGAGTGGACGCAGTGGACCAAGTGGAGAAGCAATGGCGTCCACTGGGTCCACTCCGTCCACCTACCCCGAGATCGCCGCCAACGCCGCGCTCACTCTGATCAATGTGACTGCCGCACTTCTGGACCGCCAGATCGCCTCCCAAGCCGCAACCTTCGAGAAGGAGGGCGGTTTCACAGAGCGACTCTACCGCGTTCGGTCCAGGAAACGCCATTCGCCATGACAACGCTTCCCTCCTTCGACGATTTCTTCCAGGCTTTGTGGGGTCTCGATAAGTCCCCTTTCCCCTGGCAAACCCAGCTCGCCGACCGCGCGGCCACCCGTCCCTGGCCCGACGCCATTGACCTCCCTACCGCGGCCGGCAAGACCGCCTGCCTGGACATCGCCATCTGGGCGCTCGCCGCCCAGGCCGAACGGCCCCGCGGCCAGCGCTGCGCCGCCCGACGCATCTGGTTCGTCGTGGACCGCCGCATCGTGGTGGACGAAGCCTTCGATCGCGCCAAGTGCCTCGCGAACAAGCTGGCCACCGACTCCGCCCCGGCCATCCGCGCCGTGGCCGAACGCCTTTTGGACCTCCGCGGCATGCCCTCGCGCGAGCGCCCGCTTGCCGTCGGCCGTCTCCGCGGCGGCGTGCTGCGCGATGACCACCGGACACGCATCCCCTCCCAGCCCGCCATCATCACCAGCACGGTGGACCAACTCGGCTCGCGATTGCTCTTTCGCAGCTACGGCGACAGCCAGCTCGCTGCGCCCATCTATGCCGGCCTCGCGGCGAACGACAGCCTCATCCTGCTGGACGAAGCCCATTGCGCCGTACCCTTCCTGCAAACCCTTCGCGCCATCCGCCGCTTTCGTTCCGTCAGATGGTCCGAGGTGGAAAACGACACTCCGTTTCACGTCGTCGTTCTCTCCGCCACCCCGCCCGCGGCAGCCGATGGAGAACCACTCGAGGCATTCCCTGCTCCAGACGAACGCGCCGGGGCGCTGGACCACCCGGTCCTCCAACGACGGCTCAATGCTTCCAAACCCGCCGTCCTTGAGTCCGTGCCCGACGAGGAGGCACTCACCCGGCGCTTAACCGAGACTGCCGCCGACTTTGCCCGCGCCGGCAAACGCCGCGTCGGCGTCATCGTCAACCGCGTCGGCCGCGCCTCGGACATCGCCGAGTCGCTGCGGGCCGAAGCCCGCAAAGGCCCCGCCTTCGATGTCGACCTCCTGACTGGCCGCATCCGGCCCTTCGAACGCGACCTTCTGGTCGGCCCCGGCACGTTCCTGCACCGCGTGCTTCGGGCCACCAACCCCGAAGAGCCTCCGTGTCCGCTCATTCTTGTCGCCACTCAGTGCCTCGAAGTCGGCGCCGACTTCAGCTTCGACGCCCTCGTCACCGAGTGCGCCAGCCTCGACGCCCTCCGCCAGCGCTTCGGCCGCCTCAACCGCCTCGGCCTGCCCGGCGACGCACCTGCGCTCATCGCCGTCGCCCAGTCCCAGATCAAAGACCCCGACCCCATCTATGGCGACGCCTTGAAGGCCACCTGGGAATTCCTCCAAAGCCGGGCCACCGGCGAGCGCAGCGAGAAAGGCAAAGAAACTCGCCGCGTGGACTTCGGCATCCACGCCCTCACCCCGCTCCTGCCCGTCGGCAACGATCGCCTCCCGTTGCTCGCCCCGGCCCCCGACGCGCCCATCCTCCTGCCCGCGCACCTGGATCTCCTTTGCCAGACATCCCCGTCGCCGCACCCCGAGCCGGACCTCGCCCCATTCCTCCACGGCAAGGGCCGCGGCCAGCCGGAAGTCCGTGTCGTCTGGCGCTGCGACCTCGACCCACAGCGGCCCGAAGACTGGCCCGAAATCCTCAGCCTCTGCCGGCCCGTCGTGGGCGAGATGTTGCCCATGCCTCTCTTCCGTCTTCGCCAGTGGATGCGCGACCGCGCCAGCGCCGACCCCACCGGCGACGTGGAAAGCTCGCCGACCGACCCCGACAGTCCACCGGCCCGCTCCACCGCCACCCCGTTTCTAATCTGGCGCGGCCGCGAGCGCTCAGAAGTCCACACCGACCCGGCACGCATCCCGCCCGGCGCCGTCGTCATCCTATCCGCGCCCGCGAATCCGACCGACGCCGATGCTCTCGGCCAGGCCCTGCGCGAGCAAGGACTTGGCGCCGACCGCCTCGACCTCTGGGAACTCGCCTGGCAAAAGACCGGCCGCCCCGCCAGCCTGCGTCTCCACCACGCCTGCCTCGCCCCCTGGCTGCCGACCTGCCCGCCCCTGGCCCACCTCTTGGACTTTACCGGCCGCGACGATTGGACCCTCGCTGAAATCCGCGACGCCCTCGCTGCCGTCCGCGACTGGACGCCCGAAACTGAGAACTGTCAGTCCTTGCCCGACTGGCTCAGGCATTTGTTCGTCGCTGTGGCCGATGTCCGCAAACGCGACGTCGCCGTTCACCCCGACGGCGGCCTCGTTCTCCGCGCGCCCGCTGCCGTCCCTGCGGAAGAACCGGACCTCTTCGCCGACGAAGACGACCAGTGGAGCGAAGCGCCGGAGGAAGTCTTGCTCGCCGACCACACCGAACAAGTCGAGCAGACCGTCGGCGTCCTGGCCCGCTCCTGCCTCGACGAAGCCGCCGCTGCGCTCCTCCAGGCCGCGGCCCGCTGGCACGATGCCGGCAAACTCGATCCCCGCTTCCAGGCCCTCTTGCGCGTCGGCCTGCCGGACCTCGACCGCCCGCTTGCCAAATCCCCCGAAGCGCCCCGATCCCGCGAACAGGCGCGCCGCACCCGCGAAGCCGCTGGTCTGCCCGAGGCCTTCCGCCACGAAATGCTATCCCTTCAACTGGCCGAGCGCCTCGCCGCCTCCTCCCTCAGTCCGCAAGACTGCCAACTCTTCCTTCACCTCATTGCCAGCCACCACGGCCATGCCCGGCCTCTTGCGCCCGTGTGCACCGACCCCGCGCCGCCGCCGGTTGAGGGTCAAATTGGCGGCGTGGCTATCTCCCTCACGGCCGCCGACCGCCAGGCCCTCACCCCACCACACCGGCTCGACTCCGGTGTGGGCGACCGCTACTGGCGGTTGGTTCGCCGCTTCGGCTGGTGGGGCCTGGCTTACCGTGAAGCCATCCTGCGCCTGGCTGACTGGCACGCCAGCGCCCATCCGAAAACCTTGTCCGCCGCCCCCGCCTCCCAGCCATGAGCGCGCCGCCTCAACCACTCGACCTCCCCGCCCTTGACGGCACCAATCCCCTCGGATTCCTGGCCGCCCTCGGCACGCTCGCCGTGCTCTCCGAGGCCGACCCCGACCTCCGCCTCGGCTGGCGCCGCGGGCCGAGATGGACGGCGTTTCTCCAAGGCGGGCGACCATTCGCTGCGGACGTCGTAGTCGCTTTGCTCGTCCAATGTCTGAAGCCGACGCCAGCGGACGACAAGGCCAACGAGGCACTGGAAGCCTCCCGCCGGGACTACGAGAGGGCGCTTGCCGACCTCAAGTTAGCCAAAGACCAGCCGAAACTTCCACGCCGTGCCGAAGAGCATCTTCGTGAAGAACGGAAGCAGAACGTGAAATCGTTGGGAAAGCAATGGAGCACACGGCTCGAAGCCCACAAAGCGGCCTTGGACGTTTCAGCACCGTCACCCGAGTTGCGCATCGGTAAACTATCCCAGTGCCTTCCGGTTGTATTTCACCGGTTGGGGCATTTGTTCGTGGGCAAGTCTTCGCTCCAGCAACGGCGAGTCGTGGACCTGCTCGCCGCCTTCGGAATTGAGCAGCCACGAGACTCAAGAAAGAAGCAAGATTCGGACAAAGTCATTCAACGGAGTCCCTTTTGTTTCACTACGGGCAGCGGCCATCAGGAGTTCATTGGCGACATTCGACAGTTGATGACCCGCGCAGACCCCACGAAAGCCGAACCTGATCCTCCGCCCTGCGTCACCGACATGGCGGTGACGCAGGCGCTGTTTGGCCCCTGGCGCTACTCCGACCCAGGCCTCTCCATGCGCTGGGATCCGATCGAGGACACCCGCCACGCCCTGAGGCTGGACGACCCCAGCTCGGCCGGCGTGAGCACCGTCTGGATGGCCAACCTCCTCGCTTACCGAGCGCTGGTCTTCTTCCCCTGCGCCTGGGATGGCCATGCCCTCGCCACCGCCGGCTGGAGCCACGACCGTGAGCATCCCTGTTTCACCTGGCCCTTGTGGGAAGCGCCCCTCACCGCCGACATCGTGCGCTCCCTGCTGCGTCACCCCGCATTCGGTGAACCCGACCTCGGTGAGTGGAAAGCCGAACTCCGCGACCGGGGCGTCTCCGCCATCTACCGATCCCGCCGCATCCAGGTCGGCAGCGGCACTAACTATAAAGTGAACTTCACCCCAGCCCAGTCTGTTTGACCAACTGCCCTCAGCCCGAACCCTCCCATGCGCACCACCTACCTCGTCTGCTATGACATCACCGACGACAAGCGGTTGCGCCGTGTGTTCAAGTCCTGCAAGAACTACGGCGATCATCTGCAATACTCGGTGTTCGAGTGTGACCTCAACCCGGCGGAGAAGGTGGCGCTCGAGTGCGACCTCGCCGAGGTGATCAATCACGACGAAGACCAGGTGTTGTTCGTGGCGATCGGGCCGACCGAGGGACGCGGCGATCGGGTGATCACGGCTCTGGGGCTGCCGTATACCAAGCTGGACGCCCCTTGTTTCGCTTTCTGACCGGTTCTGTGACATAGCGAGCGGCGAGGTGATGTCAGAAAGCTGGGTCGCGCTCGCGTTGGATAAGGCCTTGTGGCGCTGCTGCTTGGATTGGTAGTGCAGACTCCGCCCCGACCTATGGTCCCCGAGATAGGTGTACCGCTCGCAAGCACGCCCGTTCGTGCTTGCGGCGCAAAGGCTTGGTCGGCGACTCTCTCCGCGCTCACGTGAGCGCGGCCCCGTTGAAGCAATGCCGTATGGGGGTGTAGGAAGGTTTCCCCAGGCTGCTCTCCGCGCTCACGTGAGCGCGGCCCCGTTGAAGCACCGTGCGCTTCCCGAACCGCAGCGCCTGCTGATGGCTCTCCGCGCTCACGTGAGCGCGGCCCCGTTGAAGCTCTGGGCGGAAACTTCCGCACGTCATTCAGCCGCACTCTCCGCGCTCACGTGAGCGCGGCCCCGTTGAAGCGAGAAACCCGCGAGGAAACTGATGCTGGTTCGTTTCCTCTCCGCGCTCACGTGAGCGCGGCCCCGTTGAAGCGTGTTGCTCCTTGCCCCTCCGGTAGATGCCGGAGGAGCTCTCCGCGCTCACGTGAGCGCGGCCCCGTTGAAGCGACAGTGAATTCCGCTATGCGAAGCCGCGGCGGCTTGCTCTCCGCGCTCACGTGAGCGCGGCCCCGTTGAAGCCTGGTGAAACTCTGTCCGGTCGGGAACAGAGGGGGCGCTCTCCGCGCTCACGTGAGCGCGGCCCCGTTGAAGCATGATGTTCGTGCTGCTGAGCGTGCAATGCGCGTTTGCTCTCCGCGCTCACGTGAGCGCGGCCCCGTTGAAGCTACACCAGTCAGATACACGTTGTTCGTAAGGCGAATCCCTCTCCGCGCTCACGTGAGCGCGGCCCCGTTGAAGCGTCGAGCGCGACGCGCTCCTCGAGCGCCTGGCGCTCCCTCTCCGCGCTCACGTGAGCGCGGCCCCGTTGAAGCCACTGACGGACCGGCGACTATAAGCATTGACGGTTACCTCTCCGCGCTCACGTGAGCGCGGCCCCGTTGAAGCATCGCAATCGTAGCTTGTGACTGCTGCGTAGATTCGCTCTCCGCGCTCACGTGAGCGCGGCCCCGTTGAAGCAAGCTGAACGCGACTACCACGTTCGTAAGCCAGTTTGAGCGCACCCAAAGTAATTGGTGGCAGGAAGCCGGTTGCTGATCACGGTGGGTGAGGGAAATGGGGGCAGCGGCCTCGCTCTGCGTGATCGCAAGAGGCTGAGGAAATCGACTCATGTAGTCCCCGCGAGGCTTGCCTCGCGGGGACTTGTCCTTTGCGATATTGGGTGTGAAACACAAAGGCGCAAAGAACGCGTGCCGGAGACAACCGGCGGATCAGTGTCTATACCGGTTGCTCGAGAACGTCGATGCCCAACTGGCCCAGGCCGTGCAGCAGCGAGGGTGTGTATTT
>Ga0208822_1001831_pt1 | contig 14160 bp, 12 predicted proteins | sample AD_STIC08_MetaG_FD_184435 | JGI IMG/M metagenome (GOLD analysis project Ga0208822, IMG submission 184435) | Active sludge microbial communities of municipal wastewater-treating anaerobic digesters from USA - AD_STIC08_MetaG (SPAdes) (version 2) | ecosystem: Engineered > Bioreactor > Anaerobic >...
TGCACGCGTGGCTGCTCGCGCGGCGCACCCAGGTCCCCAACGGCTCGGGCATCGCCCGCGCCATCGACTACAGCCTCAAGCGCTGGGCCGCGCTCACGTACTACTTGGGCGACGGTCGCGTGCCCATCGACAACAACTGGATCGAGAACCAGATCCGGCCGATTGCGCTCGGGCGCAAGAACTGGCTGTTCGCGGGGAGCCTGCGGGCAGGCCAGCGTGCGGCTGCGATAATGAGCCTGATCCAATCCGCGCGGCTCAACGGCCACGAGCCCTTCGCGTATCTGAAGGACGTGCTCGAACGGCTGCCGTCGCAGCCCTACAGCAGGATTGGGGAGTTGCTGCCGCATCGCTGGCAGCCGACCGCCTGCGCCTGAGCGAAACGGCAAGACGGGTTCGCCGGGCGCTTACCCTTGTCAGGTGAAATCGGAGTCAAAACGCGGCGAGTTCAAGCGTGAGATCAAATGCAAGGACGGCATCGGTGCCGATTGGCGTGGCGAGTGGAAAGATGAGTACTGGGACGGGTCATGCCTCGTGAAGCAGGACGTCAAGCGCGACGAGTTCAAGGAGGAGGTGAAGTGTGAGCAGCGCCATCAGTAGTCATCGATGCTGTTCCATGGAGTTCCCGTAGCCAAGCGCGAACGGCGCTCGCGCTCCATAGTCCCGGTAAGGAGCCCCCAAGAGGTTGCCTCGGCGACTGTCAGGTCAGGGTCGGGTGGCGACCGACAATTCTTCGAACTCACCGCCGGAAAGCCGACGTTGAAGGTTCGCTTCCCGAAAGCAGCCACTGGCTGGTGAGTCGTTTCGACCCACACCCGCCGCTCGATTCTCCGAGGTTTCAACGGCAGGTTTCGGAGCAGAACTGTCGCACAGGGCGACAATCCACCTGCAGCATCTCAGACGGAACGGCTGTTCGGCTCCCGCAGACCGAACGGCTGCAGTCTGCCCCGTTTCTAGCCCCCCGTTTAGATGTCATCGCATTGCCCGCTAAGCAGTTGGCTCGACATAGTCAGGCCATCCATCTGGTCCCGGCTTAACCAAGCCGAACGACAGGCTCGGTGCGAACCCGCCTATACAGCCAATGTTCTTGAACAGTTCAAACCCAACGAATGGGAAGCTAGCTGTACCGGGCGACGAAATCAGTAGATGCCTGACATCATCGCGAAACGCCGCACACATTTGTAGGTATCCGCCGATGGAACCCGGGTGGTTCTCGCTGAGTATGTTCGACAGAACGATTATCGGCGTACGCTGCCAGTTTGAAGTGCCTACTTCGAACTGGCTCCTTTTCGACTTAATTAGCTCTTCAATTACCGCCTTCTTGTCGCCCAAGACAGCAACTTGGGCATCGCTCACAGGCATGTCTTCGACACTAAGTAAGGCAGGCGCGTGAGGACTATTCGATATTTTAAGAACCTTAAAAGAGGTACTCCTTCGGCAGAATCCGAAGATCACTATCTCGCTCTTGGCACCCGTCGGATAGCTTACGCCAATACTTTTGACATAAGCTTCAGCTAGCTTTCTCGCAAGTTCAGCAATATCCGCAAGGGCAGGAATCTTTGCCTCAAACTGCAGATCCGGCGCATCGTAGTACTGGATCTCGCTCAAATCCCCTAATAGCGTTGCAAGCATCCCCCCAACGTTTGCGCCTACAAGAGTGCTCCCGGCAAACCCAAAACCAAAGGAAATGACGCGTTTCGGATGTCGCCGCAGAAAGTCCTGTCTGTCGAACGAATTTGCATGAATGACTGAGAGTTTAGGGCAGTTGTCAGTCATTACTCCGTATTGACCAGAAATTCGTGAATCGCTCACTGCCCAAATACCAGGCATATACTCATCACGATTGAGCCAGCAAATTATAGATGTCATGTTTCCATCGCTGCTGTTTTCCTTGAACGATCTTGTCTTGATATGGCAACAAGTCGACTTTCGACTGCGGACATACTAAGAAAACAACACGAAGCATTTGGAGTTAAAGTCGTTATGCTCACAAGTGGAAGGCTCGTGAGCGTCGATGTAGAGCCTGACGTGGGCCTGCAGCGAGGGCGTTTCGCCACTTACCGCTTACCACCCTTGGGAACGTATGACCCATGCTCGTTGTAGCGCCGCGCCACGTTCCAGTCAAACTCTGCTTCCATCATCTTGGGCTCGAGGTAGAGAAGGACCAGCGCTTCCCCGGTCTTGCTTATTACGCTTTGCTCAAGCACCTCGTAACCGTCCGCGTCGTCGTTTTGAAACCAAGCGTCCGCAGGAGTCTTGCCGAGGTAGCGAATCTCTGTTCCCCTGTGCAGCAGGTCATAGGTCAAGGTGTCCTCGTCTAGTTCCCGCTTCATGAACCAGCGCTTCGGAATGTCTGCTGCGGGCAAGCTCCAGCGCCTCCCCCCCTTGGTGTACGAAGCGACGATCACCGGTAGCGTGTTCACGTTCACCAGGCGCAGGGCGGTCGCCATCAGGCTGGTCTCGAACGATGCCGCAAGGTCTCCAAGCTGCTTGAAGTTGGGATTACCAATCTGCTTCACCAGTGGCAAGAAGATGGGCTGCGGCATGAGCAGGTGAGCTGCGAATGTGTCGGCCTCCTTCTCGACGACCCGGTCAGAAGCTAGATTTAAGTCGGCGTCATCGGCACGGCATTGGAATGAGCGTCCACGATGCAGATGCCAATGCCCGATTTCATGGGCAATAGAAAAGCGCTCCCGCCCTCGCACACTCGACGGGTTGATTGTGGCAATAGCGCGGCCTCCGAAACCAACTAGGCTAGCCTCGCACCCGTTCAAGCGCGCGTACTGCACTTCGACTCCAGAGTCCATTGCAATGGCCTCAACGTCGATTTCTTGGGGAGCGGAGATACCAAGTTCGGAAATCAGTGCTTCGGCCTTCATGCCTACGGGAGTCACGACTCGTCCTCTGACTGCCCTTGTTCAAGGGAACGCATTTGCCGATAAAGCCTGACGGCTTCCTCATCGCTTAACCCTTCGCCAAGCTGGCGTGCGACGAGCGTATAGCGCTCATCGTTTGCGGCGCGAGCAATGTATTGCCGTGCTTCAGTCGGGTCTATGCGCTCGACGGCGGCCGTTCCTGCTTTACTGGATTGAAGCCTGGCCTTGGCTGCCGCCAGGCGTCGCCGACCTGCTTCCTTCTTTGCGTCTTGCAGCATGCGAGCGCGGCGAGCGCGCAGCTGCTCGAGATCAGAGCTCGCCAGCACATCCTCGTCGGACATGGACATGAGTTCGTCACGCAATGCCCTGACGAACATCAGGAATTCATTGTTCGGCCTGGTTGAGTGATTCATTTCTTGCTCCCTTCAAAGGCGAGCTTGTCGAGGCGTCGGGTGAGCTTCTTGCGATTTGCTTCGTACTTGTCTTTCGTCCAGCCCAGCGACATCCACGCTTCTTCGCCCTTCAGTTCCATGGCCCACGCTGCCACGAGATCCTGCAGGTCTGCGTCGTCGGCGACCAGCCGGTCGATGGCCGCGATTTGCTCGCGCGTTGCAGCTTGGCTTTCCGGCGTCGCGTCAGTGCGGCTGAAAACAGTCTGCCCCGCGCTGACACCCCCCTGGTAGTCCGTTTCCAGCGGGTCGACCTCAACAGTGACGTCAATCGGCCCTTCCTTGATGCGCTTTCGGGCGTTGCTGGCAATGCTCGACATCACGTTCTCGAGCACGACGACCGCAGGCACACCCGTCGGCCAGACGCGCACGCCCTCGAGCAACTTGGTTTGCGCTTCCAGGATGAGATCCTCCGGCTCGAAGCCAGTGAAGCCATGGCTCAAGCTGCTGGCGATGAACTCCACGCGCCGCCAGTCGGCATCGGACATGGCTGCCATCGCGTTCTCGACTTGCAGCCGGTCGAGGCGAGGCGGATTCGTAAGTACGGCGGACATCCTCAGTCTCTCTCCCTATAAGACTCCTGAACGCCGCTCCGCGGACGCGACATCTCAGTTCTTTCTTCTGCTTCGTCCTGCTCACGGCCAATCGGGTCCCAGGTCGTCCGCGTTGCGTGATGACCGGCCCCGAATATGCTACCCGCACAGTATGCCATTGGATGTTGCGCTTGGACCTGAGGCCGGTTGAACTCGGGCAGAGAGGCGAGGCTGCTGTCTGCTGTCCGTAAGGCCCATCTCAAGCGTCATAGTCTCCAAGGTGCCTTGAAGTTCACATCGGCCTCTACGGGGTGCCAGCGGGGGCAAAAAAAGATTCGCTCCGCGTGTCCAAAGTCGCCAGATCAAGAGCCTTAGTAGGTAGGAAAGGGCCGCGCGATTGCCAGTGATGGCCCAGAAAAATAAGGAGAAGAACGAAAGTGTTGATGGAGAACAAGAACGACCTGCCCGGCCTGCCCTGGGCAACCCAGCCGGACCACTCCCGGGCCGGCGTAACCAGTAGCGCAAAGCCCTTCCACGTGCTGGCTCTGTCCGGTGGCGGCTTCCGCGGCCTATACACGGCAACGGTGCTGAAGCACCTGGAGCAGCAGTTGGGGGCGCCGTTGGCTCGCCGGTTTGACCTCATTTGCGGGACGTCGGCCGGAGGCTTGCTCGCCCTCGGCCTGGCAGCGGAAATCCCGGCCGAACAGCTGCAGGGCATGTTCGAGCGGGATGGCGTCCGCATCTTCAACCGGCCGACCGGGATGCGGCGGATCCTCAGCCCCTTCAAGAGGGCAAAGTATTCGCCCGATGGCCTGAGGGCAGTCCTGACGGAGAAATTCGGCGAACGCACCCTTGGCGACCTCGAGCATCGGGTGCTCATCCCCACCGTGAACTACTCCAAGGGCAGCGGCCAGTTCTTCAAGACGCCGCACTCTCCCCAGTTCTCCCTGGACTACAAGCACAAGCTGGTGGACGTGGGGATGGCGACGGCCGCCGCGCCGACCTACTTCCCCCTGCACCGGATTGGTGAAGAAGGGGTCTATGCGGATGGCGGCCTGGTCGGGAACTCTCCCGGCTTCTTCGGCCTGCACGAGGCGCACTACGCTTTGGGCGTGCCGCGGGGTGCCGGCAATGTACGCGTTCTCGCCATCGGCACCATGACACTCGGTGCGACCAAGAGCGGCAACTCCGGGCTGGACTGGGGCATCCTCGACTGGGGCGCGAAGCTGTTTAGCCTCGTCATCTCGGCACAGGAATACTCGGTCGACACGATGCTCGGCCATCTGCTCGGGCAAGACTATGTGCGCATCGACGACCCCGCGACGCCTGACCAGAGCAAGGACGTGGCGGCACTGGATCTGGTCAGCCCCGCTGCCATCGAGGTGCTGACGAGCCGGGGTACGCAAGCAGCCCGCCGAGTGCTGGGCGACCGCGCCCTCGACCCGTTTCGCAACCACCTCGCAGCAAGTCCCGTGTTCTTCCACGGGCCCAACAAGACCCCGGAGAACCGCCATGCTTAACCTGAGCTCCCTCTTCTATTCCGGCGTGGAACAGCCCACGCTATTGGAGAACGTCACCCTTTCGGCTCGCCGCTGCGACTTCATCGTGGAGGCCAAGGAGGCTGTGCGCAAACAGCTGCGCACGGCCCTGCCTGCTGTCCTCCGGGAACTCGGGCACGAGGGTGTCGCGGTCCAGCCACGTTTCTTCACCCAAGGCTCCTGGGCGTACAAGACCCTGAACGCCCCGGCGCACCCGACGCAGCAGGCCGACATCGACGACGGCGCCTACCTGCCTCTGAGCTTCATGAAGGTAACGTCCAAGCCGAGCGTTGCGAGCAAGGTGTTCTTCGCCGCGGCCGAGGCGGCCCTGACGCCCCTAGTGCGCGAGCGTGGCTGGCGTCTTATTACTGACAAGCCAACCTGCATTCGCATCGAGATTGCCGAGTACGCACACATCGATGTGCCTTTGTACGCAATCCCGGACGACCAATTCGAGCAGCTGCGCAAGGCTGCGTTGGCGGCGCACGGCTACTTCACCCTGGACGAGGCCATGAAGCGGGCCGAGCGCGACGCATGGACGGCGTTGCCGCACGATCAGGTCTTGTTGGCGCACCGCGACGAGAACTGGGTCAAGTCCGACCCTCGGCCGGTCAAGCATTGGTTCCTGGGCGAGGTCGAACGCCACGGCGAGCAATTCCGCCGGTCGGTGCGCTACCTGAAGTGCTTTCGGGACTGGCAGTGGGTGGAGGGAGGTCCCTCCTCATTGCTGCTGATGGCCACGGCCGCGCCGCTGTTCGAGGGACGAGATCGCCGCGACGATCTCGCGCTCCTGGATCTGGTCGAGGGCATGCCGGATGTCCTGCGCCAAGGGGTGTACTGCCCGACCGACGCGAACGAGTCGCTGACCGAGCGTCTCGGAAAGGCGGGGGTGGAGGACACCATCAAGAAGCTCCAGCAGCTGGAGCTATACCTGCGCGGCGCCGTCAACGCCAGTGACCCGGCGCAGGCCTTGGCGTGGGTGCAGAACCAGTTTGGTCCGCGGTTCCCCAACCTGCCGGACCGGGTCAAGGCCAGCTCCGCAACGGCCGTTGTCCAGGCGACGCCGGCGGTGGCGGTGGCGTCGCCGTTGGTCGGTCGCACCCAAGCGGGATGATGGCAGACGACACGCCACTGGCAGCGCTCGGCCGCGCGATGAAGGCGCGCGGATTCGAGTACATCGGCCGCGCGCCGGACGAGTGGCTGGAATTCCACGGCGCCATTAAGGCGGCCGGCGCCGCCCACGTCGCTTGCCTGGCGGTTGACCCCTCTGGGCTGGAGCTTCCCCGCATTCGAGTTGAGCTGCCGCAAGGCGCGCCCGACGTTCTCGCGCACATCGGCGCGGACGGTCACGTCTGCTACGCGGCCAAGGGCAGCTTGGTTCTCGACATCTTCGACATCGCGGGACAAACGCTCGCCTGCATCGACCGGGCCGCGGAGGTCTTGGACCTCTCGCTGAGCGGCGAGATGAACAAAGACCTGGAGGACGAGTTCTTCGCATTCTGGCACGGCGACATCTGTATTCTGGACGTCTATCCCGGCGACCCAGGTAATCTCGATGTCTTGTTCGCAGGCCGCGGCGACCATGACTCTCATATCGCGTTCGTGACCAACGACGTGGTGCGTACGCGGCTCAAGCTCAAGGCTATGTCGCTCACCGAAGGCGAACTGCTCGCGGGAGCTGCTTTCCGGGTCAGGACGTCCGCTAAGCCAAAGCCACTTCAGGGCGCTTGGCCGCCGCCAACCGTGGCCCCGCTGCTGCAGTGGCAAGGCCTTCTCGACCCGTCGGCGCGCCGCAATATCGAGCGCCGGCTGCTAGTGGCGTACGCATCCGGTAGGCGCGCAGCGCTCTGTGTCGTTGACTCGCCACTTACCCAGTACGCATTCTGGGTGGCGTTCGAAACGGCAAACCCGCCCGGCCGGCGCTCGGCTGCGGATGCCAGGGTGCAGCTCTATGCTTCTAAGGCGTATCCGATGATTGCGGTCCGGATGGACGACCGGTACGTCACGCAGCGCAACGCCCCGGGCCGCCCGACGCTGTCCGGTAAGAAGATCGCCCTCGTCGGCTGCGGCACCATCGGCGGCTTTCTCGCGGAACTCCTGCTGAAGGCTGGTGCAGGGCTCGAAGACGGCGAGTTGGCCCTCATCGACCCCGACATCCTGTTTCCGCAGAATATTGGTCGCCATCGCCTAGGTTTGAATCGGGCGCTGCAGAACAAGGCCATCGGTCTCAAGGAGGAGTTGGCGGTGGGCGCGCCCACCGCCAACATCCGCGCTCTTCCTGTGAAGGCCGAAGAAGCCGACCTCACCCGATTCGACCTCATCATCAACGCGACGGGCGAGGAGGCGCTGGGGCACTACCTTACAGTGACCTTCGCTCGGAGGGGCATGTTCGTGCCGATTCTAACTGTCTGGGTCGAGGGGCCCGGCGTCGCCGTGCGCGGTCTTCTCCGCGACACCGTGGAGTGCGCGTGTATACGATGCCTAAGCGAACTGCAGCGCGCGCCCCTGTACCCGGTCGTGAACGAACCCGTGCCGCTGGAACTTGCTGGACACGGCTGCGAAGGCCTGTATGTTCCGTTTCCGGCCAGTGTCTCCATTCAGGCAGCGTGCCTGGCAGCGGAGATGGTGACCGACTGGACAGGCGGTACACCCGGCCCTCGTCTGCGCACTCGCGTGACGCGACCGGGCTTTACACAGGCCGCTCCGGATGCTGATGTGGCGCGCCGACATACTTGCCCTGCATGCGGTACGTAGGCGAGTGGTCCACTGCGGACCGGAAGAAGCTTGTGGTCTTGGCGCCGGACGTCTTGGCGGTGTTTTGGAAGCACCGCCAACGGTTCTTCTGGCAGCCGGAAAGTGGCGGAATTCTGCTCGGACGTCGGCGAGGTAAGCACCTTGAAGTCCTGCTGGCCACAGAGCCGAGCTCACACGACAAGCGCTCAACCTTCTCATTCGGGCGAGAGGCCGTGGGCCACGCCGAAGTGGCACAGCAAACCTGGCTGAGGGGGGAGCGCCAGGTCGACTACCTCGGCGAATGGCACACGCATCCGCAGACAGTCCCTATTCCTTCCGGAATAGACCGGGCTGAGTGGTGCAAGCTGGTACTGCAGCGTCCTGAGAAGTCGACGTTGCTCACGGTCGTAGTTGGCACCAAGGAACTGCGGGTTGAACTCGTCGACCATGTCCGGCACGAGGTGCTGGAATCGATTCCGTTAAGGAGCGGAGGCTAAGTCTGGCGATGGGTCTGCGTCCGCTCGGGAACGCACAGCGGACGAATCGATAGGAGGGCTCGAAGGTCGGCTCGGGCCGAGTTGTAGGAATTGACCATCCGGCAGGTTTCAAGGTGCAGCAGTCGATCAGGTGGCAGCTTTGTGGATACAGCGTGCGGCAGCTGCTGGCCGTTATGAACAGCTATCCATAACGGCCATAACTGGGAGCTGGGCATAATGGCCGGGTTGAGCCAACGCGGGGTCCAAGTTGGTCGCCGTAAACCGGTCACGCGGGACAACCCGACGAGGGAAATCCTGACGGAATCTCCAACGGCAGGGGATGGCCGAGGCTGTGTAAGAACGGCTACGGCTGCAACGACCGGCGGCGGCTTCTTGCAGCGGCTCTGCGAACTGCCGGCGACAGTCTTGCGCCGACCCAAAGTGGAACATTGGTGGTCTTGCTCCAGGAGACCACCATCGTGAAGCCGCTCCAGGAAAAGCGGGCTAGATGAAGTTCGTGTCGAGGATCACCACCGAAGCGGCGGCCGCGTCGCGCAGTACCTTTTCGAGTTCACCCACCGACACCGCCGTCGCCCCGGGCTCCGCCGCCAGCCCCGGCTTTGCGCTGTCGAATATCGTGTCGGACACCGCCAGGAAGCGGTCGGCCCCCGTGCGGAAGCCGTAGCCGGCGTAGAAGAAGACGATCAGGGCGTCATGCGCCGGCGCGGCTTCGGACCGGTTTGGGCCAGGCGCCGGCAGTGACGGCTGGGGTTGCGGGCCATCCGCATTCAGCGCAATGCCTGAGCGTCGAATCGACGCTGCCGCCTCGTCCGCCGCGAAAACGCGAAGTGCTTCGATCGACGCCAGGACCGATGCCCGCGTCGGATCGCGTAGCGTTTGCACGCTGAATCCGCGCCCGGCCAGAAACGCGCCCCAGGCATCGGCATCCTTGTACACCCCCTCCAGGACCAGGTCGGGCCCGCTACCGAACCGTCCCGCAGCGATGACGAGCGCGCGCAGCCTGCGCGTGGGTGAGGGGCGGCCGAGGAATACGTCACCGTTCATGTCGGACGAAATGAACGGCCGCTGACTGCCGTTGGTGGCTTTCGCGACCTGGGTCGTCGTCCTGGACAGCGCCACCCACAACGAGATGTCGGGCGCCTGCAGTTCCCGCAGCAGGGTGCCGGTGTAGGGCGAGTGGCCATCCACGCCGCTGTCCATCGCCCACTGGCCGGGCGAGGTGGCGTAGGCCACGATCTGTCCGGTGATGTCCGTGCGCATGGCCTCGCGGCGAACAAGCTCGTCGATGGCGTTCCGTTCGGCCTCCTCGGCGCGGCGGCGAAGCTGCAGCGACCACCAGGCCATGCCGCCGAGCCCGAGCGAGAGCCCCACCGCAAGCACGCCGCCCAGCACGGTGCGGCGCTTCAACGAAACCAACGCCTCCTCGCGGCGGGTCAGGGCCTCGGCGCGTTCGGCGTTGGCTTTGGCGATCGCCTCGTTCTGTTGCCGTTCCAGGCTCACACGCCGCGTCTGCGCGTCCGCGCTCGCGGCGATGAAGCTGCGCTGCAGCTCGGTGACGGGCGGAAACTCCGGCGCCCAGTTCGCCATCCACGCCTGCCCGGCAGACAACTCGTCGCCGCGCAGCAGCAAGGCTTCGGGTTGCTGGCGGTCATGCCAGCGCAGGGCGAGCTCGCCCAGGCGCGTGTGCTCGCGTATCCAGCCGATGTCCAGCCGCAGCGCGTCGGCCAGTTGGCCGAGTGCGCGCGCGAATGAGTGGCCGGCAGTGAAATGGATGTAGTTGAGCCGTTGCAGCGGCGCCGGGACCGAGGCGTCATCGACCGGCATGCCCACGACCGGGATGATCCGCTTGGACAGTGCCAACGCGCGCTGCACTTCCCATGCGCAACGTTCGGACTGTACCGACCGTGGCGAGAGGACAAAGACCACCGTATCCGCCTGGCGGATCAGGGCATCCAGACGATGCTCCCAGTCCTCCCCCGCCGCGATGTCACTGCGGTCCAGGTACCCGTCGAACTGTAGCAACTCGAGTGCCGTGACCAACTCCTCGGCTAGCGTGCTGCAGTCCTGCCGGGCATAGGACACGAACACCTTCGCGGCGATCTTCGGTGCAATGTCCATGGTCCGCCCTCCTGCGCACGGGCGCAGCCCCCTGTGTGAAAGCACGGTTCACTTTCGTCCATGTCTGGGCGCGGGTCCAGCCCGTCGAAACGTGTCTCGGCCTCGGGGTAAAGCGAGGACAAATCGTCACCACCTGCCGGGGGCGTTCGATTACCCGCGCTCAGCTGGTGGAGAACGGCGCACTTGTCGTAGGAGGGAATTCAATCCGTCAACGACGTCTGGGGGCTTTCAAAGATCACCAGATCGGCACGTTGGTCAGTCATCCGTTTCACGGACTCACGCAATCAGCCATTGGACTAAACAGCTGACACGCCAGGGGGTTGATCGACGTGCGCGGGTATGCCTTGAAAATAGTGACGATGCGTTCTGCATGACCGTAGTGCCCGCAGACGTGTAGTTGGGTTGTCACGTCGAATGGCTGCGGTAATTTTCACCAGCCGTGTACAAGCCGGGATGGCGCGAGCGCGCTGCAGGACGCACCATGCTCGGCACGCCACTTGAGCGGTCAACTGCAGGTGTGCTTGAGCAGGTTGGCGTCGGTCACGAACGGATTGCCGCGCCCCTGCCAGCGCACAATGCGTAAATTGCGCTCGCGCTCCCAGTCGTCGACCGGGTAGGTTTTCGCCCAGGCGCACATGAGTTTCTTGTCTTGAGCACTCAGGCGCAGGTCATAGGTACGCGCCATGTAGAGCGTGATGCGCGCGGCGCGACCACGAACAGCCTCGCGTGGCTGCGCTTTCTTCAGCTTGAAGTCCACGATGGTTTCGCAGCGGCCATACATGGGCGTCGGCGTTCGGGTCCAGGCACTGTAGGCGTAATTGCTGCGGTCCCCGTTGACCTCCCCCACTGCCGGGACGAGGTTGTTGAGATCCCCCTCGGCCACCTGGAACACCGGATCGTTCTCGACACAATGGGCGCGCCCGCCTACCTGCCAGCACTGACGCTGATGCCCCAGCACCCACGCAGGGACGACGTGTTCCCACTCGATGCGACGGGCACGGGTCAGGTTCTTGCGCGGCACGTAACCACAGCTGGCGAAATCGACCGTCGTCCCGGTGTACCGGCAGCCGCAGTAGAAATCCCGCTCCATCTGGAGAAATACGATGGGCAGGATCTTCTTGGCGTTGGCGAAATCGCGATGACCGGTGGCCGTCTTGCCAGTAACAAGCTTGAAGCGCGCGCTATCCGCGGTTGCGGACGGAAGCGGAGCGATGACTGGACGGGCAGTACGTTCGGGAATGTAGGCTGCATTGCAGCCGGCCAGCAAGAAGCTGACCAACAACGTGGTGTAGCGCATGGGTAAAGTTCGACTGCAGGCCCAAGGGCGATTCGGGCTGAGGATCTTGAGGCGATGGGATTGGTGCGGACCATGCAACTCCGTCACGGATAATTTGGCACGAGGGTTTGCAGGGCCCGTATGGCGCTGGGGTGCGCACCGCCGGCCGCGTTGTGGCGGCCATGCGCACCATGGGGTGGTGTACTGGTTCCGGCAGTCGGTGTGCGCGAGTTCGCGTTGGCTACGGCGTTCTCGGGTCTCGGCGCCTGCCCGCGTGATCTTGCACCTTTATCATCGAGCCCGACGTGGGAGCGCGCGTATTCTAACGGGATGATTCCGTCACTGCTGCACGTCGCCAGAGGGGCGTGGTGCGGTACCCTCGGGATGCGCCAGCGGCTGAAGCCGATCGGTGAAACTCGCAGCAAGGGCTTCGAGACGGTGTGGGTGGCCCAAGGCATGTGAGTGAGCTCAACGGCAGAGCCTCGTGGATTGCGATCGGCAAGGCAGTGAGGAAATTGGGGTGGATTACGACAGCATGGCCGCTGCCCTGGCGCGGAGCGGGCAGTATCGGGTGCTTCGCCGGTTTGTGCCCGCCGAGACCTATCAGGTCGGCCCGGCGGTCGATCCGTCGCGGGTGCGCGCCGTGCTGGTCGTCGATGTGGAGACGACCGGCCTCAGGAAGGAAACCGATAGGATCATCGATCTGGGCTTTGTGCTGGCCGAATTCGATCGTCTCACCGGCCAGGTGATGCGGGTGCTGGAGCGCTACAGCGGTTTCGAGGATCCCGAGGGACCGATCCCCGCGGCGATCACGCAACTCACCGGCATTCGTGACGAGGATGTCCGTGGACAGCGGCTCGATGACGCGCGCGTCGAGGCCGCCATTGCGCGCGCGGATCTGGTTGTCGCGCACAACGCGCCCTTCGATCGCGGCTTCCTCGAACTGCGTTATCCGTCCTTCAAGACGAAGTGGTGGGCCTGCTCGCAGCGCGAAGCGCCCTGGGCGGCCCTGATGACGGGGTCGACCAAGCTCGAGTGGCTGGCCTATCACCTTGGCCGGGTCTTCTACGATGCGCACCGGGCGCTGATTGATGCCGAGGTGCTGCTCTTCCTGCTCGCCCAGCCCGGGCCGGGCGCGCGGTCGATTCTCTCGCATGTGTTGGAGAGCAGCGGGCGCAAGACCTACTGTGTCTGGGCAGACAATGCCCCCTTCGAGATGAAGGACACGCTCAAACTGGAGAAGGGCTACGCCTGGAACGATGGGAGCCGTCCGGGTCGACCGATCAAGGCGTGGTTCAAGGAGCCGGTGATCGAACTCGAGGCCGAGCTTGCGATGCTCGCCGCCGAGGTGTTTCGGCGTCCGGCCAGGGTGACCGTGGACGTCATTACCGGGCGTGAGCGCTACACGGACCGGTTCGCCTCGCGCAACCAATTCGAGTTGCCGGTTCAGACCCAGCCTGCGGTCGGAGATGCGTCGGGGCGGGTGCAATGAAGGAGACTCGCGTGACCGGTTGTGCGGTGAGGTGGCCCGGGGTGTGCGCGCATCGCCAGGCAGCGACCCATCTGCGGCAAGCCTCGATCCCGCTCTTCAGGGCCGGTGAACCCCGGTTCCACGGATCCCGGAACGAATCAGGTGCCGGCAGAACACAGCGCCGCCTGCGCCTGCGCGAGTGGCCCCGCGACCGGGCCGGCGACGGGGAAATCGACCCCCGATGAGCGCCCAACGCGATGCCGATACCCGCCGCTTGGGCCGAACCATGGGGTTTCTGGCCACAGCGGCATTTCTGGGGCTGGGCTGGGTCAGTTTCCACGACGTGATCGAGCGGCGCGAACACCCCAACCGGAACCTGGTGGTCGAGCCCGGAGCCTCGGAGCTGGTGCTGAGGCGCGACCGCGCCGGGCATTACCGCTTTCCGGGCTGGATCAATGGTCGGCCGGTGCGTTTCCTGCTCGACACCGGCGCCACGCACGTTGCCGTGCCGGCGCACCTGGCCGAGGCGCTGCAGTTGGCGCCCGGCGCTCGCGGCACCGCAGTGACCGCGAACGACTCGGTCGCCGTGCGCGAAACCTCGATCGGTGAACTCGCCTTCGGCCCGTTCCGCCTGACGGGTGTCCGCGGCCACTTGAACCCCGGCATGAGAGA